>Ga0126373_10000056_pt1 | contig 101906 bp, 102 predicted proteins | sample PanSoiMetPlot_11_FD_92545 | JGI IMG/M metagenome (GOLD analysis project Ga0126373, IMG submission 92545) | Tropical forest soil microbial communities from Panama - MetaG Plot_11 | ecosystem: Environmental > Terrestrial > Soil > Tropical forest > Bulk soil | place: Panama | collected 2016-02-17
TCACCAGATCAAGCACTTTTTCACGGAACTCCTGCATCCAATCATGCGTAGTTGGGTCCAGCGGATCTCTGTCCCCTCGCACACCGCGGAGGTCTCATGGTGATCAACAAGTGTTTGGCGTTTTTGTTCTTCCTCGCGCTACCCGTTCCGGTGTTGGCCGCTCAACGGGTGTCCGCCCGGCCGAAGCCATCCTTGGATTCCGGGGACCAGGAGACCATTCGCGAAATTGTCGAAATGGAGCGTCAAGCCAAGGAGGCCAGCCTGCGGCGCGATGTCGAGTTCTCTCAACGCACCCTAGCCGAGGACTACGTTGCCATTACTCCGTTAGGGCAGGTGACCACCAAACAAGACACAGTTTCTGCCCGCAAAAGCGGTCAATTGAAATACGACACCATCAGCGTCAGTGATATGGTCGTGCGCATATACGGGGACACTGCGGTCGTGACTGCCCGCGCTGATGTAAAAGGTCATCAACTGGGCGAAGATTTCAGCGGTCCTTATCGCTACACACGAGTCTGGGTCCGCCGCACGGGACATTGGCTGGCGGTGAGCTATCAGGCAACCGTAACCCAATAAAAATTCCCTGCTCAGTGTCCTGAGTGATAGGGATGTCTGTTTAAAATCGTGAAAGCTCTATAAACTTGTTCGAGCAGGACGACGCGTGCCAACTCGTGCGGCAGCGTCATCCTTCCCAAAGAAATCAAGCTGTAGGCTGAGGTCTTGGCCATCTCGCTGAAACCGTCCGCGCTTCCAATAGCAAACACCAGGGGCAAAGGATTGCGGTCGAAATAGTCCCCCAGGAATTTCGCGAACTGCTCGGACGTGAACTCCTTGCCGCGCGAATCCATCAGCACCAGGCAGGACTTGGTTCCGCTTTTTGCGTCCTTACCAAACTTGGCCAACAATTCCGCTTCATCGCACAATGAGACTCCCTCGACCTGGCTATATCGCGAGATGCGTTTAAGATATTCGTCGCTCAACGACGTGATGGCTGGCTCTTTAGTTTTACCGATCCATGCAACCTTGATCTTCACGTGTTTCCAGTCAGTCTCCTTCAGCTCCCTTTCCAGCGCCATTGCGCACGACTGAAGTCTAAAGCTTCGAATGCCGATCATAAAAGCAACAGAGCGCGCCTGTTTGGCTGCTCAGTGACGGCGCTGGAGCTTATGCAGAAACGCCGCCTTATTGTGGTCGCCAGTATGCTCTCCACCTTCTTCAGACGGCCGCGATTGCGTGTCTGCATGGCAAATGGCAAATGGGCAGCTGCGATCCACTCCGACTTGGGGCAGATCGGCCCCGGTGCAACCTGCCTCTGGGCATCTCTCCGCGCGCGAGCAAGTTCGGGGCGGGCCTCCTCGACCACCGCAGGCCCGATCGCCGTTTCAGTCAGCATCGGCTTGCTATCTGGCTGCCCAGCTATCTCCTCGCCGCGACAAACGCTGCTTCTGCGCATGGCCGATGACGCTCTTTATCAGGCATCAGGCGAAGGCTAAGCGACGCAATGGCATCGAACAAGCTATAGTCGTTAGCGGAACTGCCAGCGCGGGGCCGCCTGAAAGGGCCCATGCGCTGGCGGCAAGCACATAGTCCCACACGGAGCGTTCCGATGTACGCAGATGATGTTCGGGATTCGAAATAGAGGAGAGGTATCGTCCTATCTCTTCACGGTCTTTCGCGGCTTCAACATCGCCGTCTTTTTACGCTTCTTTGCCGCCGCTTTAAGATCTCCCGGTTCCAGCCGCTTGGCTGACTTCCACAAGCGCTCCAGATCGTAGAACTTTCGCGCCTTTTCAGAGAACACGTGCACGACAAAGTCAACATAGTCGACCAGAACCCACTCCGCCTGGTTGTATCCTTCGATATGTGTCGGGCGCATCCCGGCCTTCTTGAGGCGTAACTCCACCTCGTCCGCAATAGCCTGCACCTGCCGCGGATTCGTCCCGTTGCACAGCACAAAATAGTCGGTGAAAGCTCCCGACCCTTTTTCCATCTCCAGGATACTGAGTTCTTCGGCCTTCTTGTCGAGACAGGCTTGGATGGCAGCAGCGACTTGCTTCTTCAGTTCAGTCTTCTTCATTCGCTCATCGATCAACGGTGGTTGTTTGCGAAGTCCAATTGTATTGGAGTTCAGGCGCCATTGTGCGCCCTTACTGAGCGGACTTCTTGCCTTCTGCCGCTGCGCGCTGACGCAATTTCGCCATGGTCGCCGCCGAGGGGTCCTTTCGCTTGCCGCTCTTGTTGCGACGCTTTGTCTTGGTGACATAGTGATTCTGAGCCATGTAATTCCCCTTAGGATTCTGTGGCGGTTGGGGACGCCTGCCCTGGATTGGTGTGACTCATCGCCATCGGCGACTTAGAAAGGCTGGAACCATCATAACTGCGGCGCAGGATTTCGCGCTTCGGTGGCCAGCATTATTTGTAGAGGCCCGCCTTCTTGATATACGCAGCGACCGCCGGGTCCAGAAACCGGCCAAGCGGCTTGCCCGACTTCGCCGCTTCTCGGATGGCTGTTGCCGATGCGGGTTGACGCAGATCTTCCAGCAAGTGAATCGTCACGCCGCGCAAAAGCAGATCTCCGCTCGCAACCTGATTGTGAAACGGCTTGGTTACTTCCGGCCGCGGCCGCAATTTGTCCGGTAGGGCGTTCGCCACATCGGCCAGCGAATACCCCGGCCGCCCTGCGACAATGAACTCGCACTCGCGAAACAAAGCTTCCGCCTGATGCCAGTTTGCAATTTCCGCAAATGCGTCCATCCCGATCACCAAAAATATCCGATCACCGCTTTTGCAGGACTGCCTGAGTCGCCGTACTGTGTCGATGGTGTAGTTCGGCCTATCGTTCTTTCTGCTTTCGCCATCCGCGGGAGCTTCCAGCACCGAGGGCACAAATACCTTTTCGTTCTGCGTGGCCAGGGCCAGCATCGCAAACCGCTGCAGGAATGGTGTCAGCGATTGCTTCTGCTTGTGGGGAGGCACGTTCGCGGCGACAAAGTGGACGCGTTGCAACCTGCATCTCTCTACTGCAGCATGCGCCAGCGCCACATGTCCCCGGTGGACCGGATCGAACGTTCCTCCAAAGAGTCCGATATTCATGGCGAGCTTAGTGCCGACGTCCCCTGTGGACGATCTAGTGTGCAGATTCCCTGGCCCCTCTGGCAAGCCTAGCCTCGACGATTCACTCGCGTGCCCCTGTCCGAAAGGCCGATAACTCACCCCACTGTCCTGTCGCCGTTATCAAATGAACTCCTGTAACTATGCTGTTTTACAGAATGGCACTAGGATGGTTACATGCGAGTAACCCTCCCCCTACTTCGCATTGCGCCCGCTCGTGCACCCATTTTGCGCTATGGGGTTGCTGTGCTCAGCACCGCCCTGGCGCTGATACCTACGGTTCTGCTGGCTGATGTATCCGAGAGCCGCCTTGCATTGTTCGGCGTCGCCGTAATGGTGAGCGCCTGGTACGGCGGATGGAAACCTGGCGTGGTCGCCACCGCCTTCGCCCTTACTGTAAGCGCCTATTTCACCCTCGCTGGCGACCACACGCCAGATCAGCTACGCACCGCCATCCTTCGGCTCTCGCTGTTCTTCTTTATCGCTATGGCGATCTGCTGGCTCAACGCCGCCTTGCGCGCGGCGCAGGAAAATCTTCGCCGTTCGGAGGCAAACTTTCGCTCGCTGGTGACAAATGCTCCTTATGGCATCTGCAGTTGCGATTCTACCGGCAAAATTCTCGATGCCAATCCGGCATTCCTTGAACTACTAAGCCTGAGTTCACCAGGTGATGTCATCGGCCAGCATATCTATAGTCTCTACGCCGAAAGCGAGCAGTGGTTCGCCCTCGCCGATCATCTCCGCTCCGAAGGCCCCTTCCAAGGGCTGACCGCGGAGTGGAAGCGCAAGACCGGCACCACCGTGGTCCGGGTCTCCGGACGTGCCGTCCCCAATGGCCGCAAAGAGGGTGTCGTGTTCGAGATTTTCGCCGAGGACGTGACGGAACGACGCGCGCTGGAGCAGCAGCTCCGGCAATCCCAAAAAATGGAAGCGGTTGGGCGTCTCGCCGGAGGCATTGCACACGATTTCAACAACTTGTTGATGGTCATTTCCGGCTATTCAGAATTCCTGCTCGAGCGTCTGGGTGGCGAACCCCATCTGCGCGGTCCCGCGCAAGAAATCGCCAGCGCCAGCGAACGGGCATCCTCGTTAACCCGGCAGCTTCTGGCTTTCAGCCGCAAGCAAATGCTGGCCCCGCGCATCGTGAACCTCAATGACATCGCCACCGAGAACCTGAAAATGCTCACGCGCATGATCGGCGAAGACATCGACCTGGTCATGACGCCGGGGCCGAACCTGTGGTCCGTCCGCGCGGACGCCGGTCAGATCGAACAGGTCATTATGAACTTGGCCGTCAATGCCCGCGATGCAATGCCCTCCGGGGGAAAGCTCACGATCGAAACTGCCAACGCCACACTCGATGAAGAATATGCCCGCATGCATGCGCCGGTCCGCCCGGGGGACTACGTCATGTTTTCGATCAGCGACACCGGGGCAGGCATGGATGCCGACACCCAGTCGCATATCTTCGAGCCCTTCTTTACCACGAAGGGACCGAAGGGAACTGGCTTGGGGCTATCCACGGTTTACGGCATCGTCAAACAAAGCGGAGGCTATATTTGGGTCTACAGCGAGGTAGCGCGGGGCACTACTTTCAAAATTTATCTGCCGCGCGTCCCTTCCGTGGAAGAGCCCCTCGTGCAACCCGCAGTATCACGAAGCCAGTTCCAGAAGGTCGAACCTGGCACAGAAACCATCCTCCTCGTAGAAGACGAAGCCAATTTGCGGTACCTCGCGCGGCAGTATCTCGAGAAACAGGGATACAAGGTCATCGAAGCCGCGGACGGGGCCGTGGCCATGCAAATTGCCGTGGCCCATGAAGGAGTCATCCATCTACTTTTGACCGATGTGATCATGCCGGGCATGAACGGACGCGAGTTAGCCCAGCGCATTTCGGAAATTCGCCCTAACGCCAAAGTGCTCTACATGTCCGGTTACACCGAAAATGTTATCGGACAGGATGGCACGCTGGATGCCGGTGTTCGCCTGCTCCAGAAACCCTTCAACCTTCGCGATCTGAAGAGCAAGGTGCGCGAAGTGCTCGATGCAACTCCAACTCCCCCGGAGGTCGTTATGTCGATGCAGTCTGCTGAACCTCAACCCGTAACGCGAGCCCGGCATGTTCCACCGGCACGCGCGCAACGATTCCAGCTTCATCTGCCGTTGCGGTATCGCCGGCTCGGCGAGACGCAGTGGCATGTAGGCAAGACCGAAAACATCAGCCGCTCGGGAATGCTCTTCCACACTGATGACGTGCTTCAACCCAACTCTCAGCTCGAGATCAACCTCGTTTTGCCTGCTGAGATCGCCGGCCTTACCGGAACCGAGGTCGTCTGCCGCGGAGAAGTCGTGCGCACGATCGAGCGCAAGGGAGAATCGGTGAGTCCAGCACTGGCCGCTCGGATTCTGCAGTATCACTTTCAGCATGGCCCTTTGCCAAGGGCGTAAGCTATTACTGGGTTCTGTGGGGAGCCTATCTGGGAGAGGCGGCCTGTAAAGGCCGCCTTTGATCATAGCGTGGACCTATGACGCTTCTAATTCGGCGTTGGCAGCCTTCCGATCTTGTTCGCGCAACCGCTCCACTTCTTCCGCGATCGCGTATTTCAGTTCCTCGATCCCCTTGCCCGTGACCGCCGAGATTTCATAAAGCTTCAGCTTTTTCTTTTTGCCATATTTCTTCAGGGCTGCGAGCTTGTCTTTATTGGCCACATCGATCTTGGACGCGACCAACAGCATCGGCTTTTCTTCGAGATGCGCGCCGAAGCTGGCTAACTCGCCCACGATTACTTCCACATCTTTCACGACGTCGTCGCGACCGCTGGAATCCGAAACATCGATCAGGTGCACTAGCAATCCTGTGCGTTCTACGTGACGCAGGAATTGCATACCCAGGCCGGCGCCGGTGTGTGCGCCTTCAATCAGGCCCGGAATATCGGCCACGACAAAACTGACCTCATCTCTTGCATCACCGACGGCGACCACGCCAAGATTCGGCTCCAGCGTGGTGAACGGATAATCTGCGATCTTGGGGCGCGCCGAAGAAATACGTGAGATGAGGGTAGATTTGCCGACATTCGGGTAGCCCACCAGCCCCACGTCCGCCAGCAGTTTCAATTCCAGGCGATAGGTATGCTCTTCCCCCGGCCTTCCAGGCTCATGCTCACGCGGTGCCTGATGAACCGATGTTGCGAAGCGTGCGTTCCCGCGCCCCCCGCGACCACCACGAGCCACGATGAATCGTTGATCCGGTTGGGTGAACTCGAAAGCTTTCTCGCCGCTTTCATCGTCGTAAACGATGGTGCCAACCGGAACCTTGAGAACGACGTCGCCCCCATCACGCCCCGTTTTGTTCGATCCTTCTCCGTGGTGCCCGCGCTCGGCCTTGTGCTCGGGATTGAAGCGGAAATGCACGAGCGTGTTATGCCGCTCGCTGGACTCCATGACGACGTCGCCGCCCTTGCCCCCGTCGCCGCCCGACGGGCCTCCGCGTGGGACGAATTTCTCACGCCGGAAGGCCATACAGCCGTTGCCACCGTCGCCGGCTTTCACTCGAATTTTGGCTTCATCGATGAACACTGGAAATTCGTGGTTAGTCCCTAGTCGTTGGTCGTTCGCCTCGAATTGCTCGCCTCTTCAGGGCCGGGCCTCGATTTTGATAGGCGAATCTTAAAGCGGAAGGTTTTGGCTAACAACCAAGGACCACCGACCAAAAGAAATGCCTCGTCCAAAGGCGAGGCAGTCGGAGCGGGCACTGCCGCCCGCCCGAAGATCCCTGATTCTCCTACTTCGCTCCTACGGGCTCGACCATCACGAACTTGCCCATAGAGCCCTTGTCCGTGAATTTGATGCGGCCGGTGATCTTGGCAAAGAGGGTATCGTCTTTGCCGCGACCAACGTTGAGGCCGGGTTTCACACGCGTGCCGCGTTGGCGGACAATGATGGTGCCGCCTGGAACGACTTGCCCGCCGAATGCCTTGAATCCAAGCCGCTGCGAATTCGAGTCGCGGCCGTTTCGTGATGTGCCTTGTCCTTTTTTATGCGCCATAAAAAACTAGTTCTCAGTGGCCAGTTGCCAGTTCTCGGTGCCAACCCATACCAAACGCTACTTCTTCTTCGCCGCTTTCTTTGCAGCCTTCTTCTTCGGGGCGGTTTTCTTGTTTGCCTTCGGCTTTGCCTCGGGCTCCTCTTCGGCGGCCGCCTTCATCTTTTTCGGCTTCGCTTCCTCCTTCGGAAGATCGGGAGCCTTAAAACTCTGCCCGCCAAACGCGATCTCGGAGATACGGACCGAAGTAAACGGCTGCCGATGTCCCCGAAGCTTCTTGTACTGCTTCTTCCGTTTGTAGTGGAAGACGATGACCTTCGCGCCGCGGCCTTCGCCCAGGACCTCACCGACAACACGCGCGTCGGACTGATTGCCGACCTGCCCTTCTTCCCCGGAGACGGCGACCACGGGGAACTCCACCTGCCCGTCAGTGCCGTTGACCTTTTCCACTCGAATCACATCGCCCGGCGCCACCCGGTACTGCTTCCCACCGGCGCGGATAACCGCGTACATACGTCTGCCTCCGTCAAATGTCGTTGAAATCAGGCGCGTGCATGGCCTCAAACGGCCTACATACAAATCCCTCAGGGCACACACTCTTGCTGCCCCGGCGCAGCTGATCTCCTATGCTTGCTGTGTTTCCGCCTCAGCGCTTCAGCAGCCAAGGCAGGCGTCCCCAGAACGGGTCGGCGAGTACAGTCAAACTTGATTATTTTATCGTGCGTTGCGGAAGTGGGTCAATCTGGGGTTCACCGCTATTTATTCCTTGGGCAGGAATTTTCCTCTCAACCCGCGGGATAGAGACCAGCCCAAGACATGGAAGGTCACCCCCATTCCAGCCCAACCGGAGAACCTCACAGACGCAGGCGGAGTGGGCCGGTCCGAGAGGACAGGAGAGACTGGATTAATACGCAACCAAATGCCAAGCCAGCCCCCGGAACCGCCGAACAGAGTCACTCCAACTAACCCCAACCGCAGAGGACTCCATCGCAGTTTCATTGCGAACTCATCATCCCCACAGTGTGTACCGATGCAAATAGTAACCGTAGTTTGTGGTTCCTGGATGCTTGTGCGAGAATTTCGCCGGATTTCCGGAGGGAATCCAAACGATGCTTAAGCGCTTCTTTGCCGTTTCGCTGTGCATGTTCCTATTGCCTCTGTCTTTCGCCGCGCAAACCAAGAAAGCTGGGACCAAGAAAACCGCCGCTGGAAACGCTCCCGACAAAGCCTATCTGCAGAAGATCTGGGATGGCTGGGCCACGCTCGACCCCGCCAACACCGCAAAGTTCTACGCGACTGGCCCGCACACCTTCTTCAACATCGCGCCGCTGAAATACAGCAGTTGGGAGGAGTACGAAAAAGGCGTCAAAGGAGTACTCGCCGGATATAAGAGCGCCGCTTTCATTGTGAATGATGACGCCGCAATCCATCCAAACGGAGATTTGGTCTGGGCCACGGCTACCGTGAAAGACGAGATGACCAACAAGTCCGGCAAAGTGGAGATGGGAAGTTTCCGTTGGACCGTGGTTTTCGAGAACGAAGACGGAAAGTGGCTGATCGTCCACGAGCACGTTTCAGCGCCGCTGCAGTGACCCAGGGGCTAGGGATCAGGGACCAGGATTTAGGGAAAACGTACGCGCTGAATTGCATCAGAATGCCGAATTGTCCCCTAACCCCTATTCCCTAGCCCCTGCTTTAATAGGACTTCCAGAAGAAATACGCGGTCATTCCGGCGCCCACCAGGACCACGAACCATCGAATCCACGACTGCGGCATCTTCATTGCATAATGCGCGCCCAGATATCCTCCGGCGATGCCGCCAACAATCATCACTATGCCGTGTCTCCAATAAATGGCTCCCGCAAGAACGAACGTGACGACAGCAACGCCATTGATCACAAATCCCATGACACTTTTCAGCGCATTCATCGCGTGGATATCGGTCATGCCCAGAGCCGCCAGCATGGCGAGCATGACGATTCCCATCCCTCCGCCGAAGTACCCCCCATAGACGCCAACGCACAACTGAAACAGCGTTGCTCCGGCCAGCGCAGTGCTGGTGGACTCGTGCTCTAACAGGGACCTTCGCCCGCCCGCAATCTTCTTCCCGAAAGCAAATAACAGAGTCGCACCCAAGGTCAGCCACGGCAGCACCCGCATGAAGGTATGCGCTGGAGTTTTCAAAAGAAGGAGCGCACCGGCAACTCCACCGACCAAGCTCGCCGTCAGCAACGGAAGCAGCACCCGGCGCGGAGCATCGAGGCGCTTACGATAAGCGCCACCGCTGGCCGCTGCCCCCGTCCACAGAGCGATGGTGTTCGTGGCATTCGCCGGGATCGGCGGAACACCGGTGAATAACAGAGCGGGAAATGCGATGAAGCTTCCGCCCCCTGCAACCGAATTGAGTGCTCCGCCAAGAACCCCGGCCACGAACAAAAAGATGATGACTTGCAGTGTCAAGCTGTTAGGTGTACCAGAAAGCTCGCAAGCCCGCCAATGGACTAACGTTTGCCAACGCTTTACCTCTGAGGATGGGGCAGCTCATGATGCCAATCCTGGCGATCTTCTCTCTCGCATTTCCCCCCTTCCACTCTTTGCGCAAGCAACCTCCAAACCCGCCCCAACTGCCTGCGAAGCTATGCCACAGAAGCATTTCGATTTTGGGTTCGGCGACTGGGATCTGACCTGGCCCGGCGAAAAACCTGTGATGTGGGCCACGGCACCAACAAGATCAAGCGCATTATGGAACAGCTGTATCGTGCAGGAAAATTTTTCGGGTGGCGACTCCATGCACCTTCGCGGCACCACTCTCCCGGGGTTCGATACAAATTCCGGCCATTGGAAACCGACGTGGGTCGACGACGAAGGCGGCTATGTTGATTTCATTGGCGATTTCAGCAGTGGCCAGATGATTCTTCAGCGCCACCCCATCCGTGAGGGCGCAAAGATTTTGCAACGCATGGTCTCGAAGAGCATCTTCTCCAGCCCGACGGATTGGAGCTGGGAAGCCACTCGCGATGGAGGCAAGACCTGGCAGGGCAACTGGCCCATCCCTTGTAAAAGCTGACACCCGCACGGAGGCTACAAGTTACCTCTGTAATCAAATTCGGGGCGAAAGGGTACATCGATGAATGTCGAACTAACATTGAAGAGCTGGAGACGTCCTTGGCTTGCACAAAACACGACTGCTGTGTTCCTCGATCTTGATACGAATTGAGATGCTCCCCTGCTACCGTAGAGGCGACAATATCGTCCAATTGGGCAATGAAATAAATTTGCAGACAAGCGGAACCGCGGCTACGGAAACCGCGCACTCCGTGGGGTGAACAAAAAGCCAGCAGGGGTGATCTGGCCGGAATAGATTCAACATCAAGCGCGGGGTCTGGGGATCCTCTCACTCTCGGTTTGGCGGCCCAGGTGAGAGAACCCCCAAAGCGGAAGCGCAGGTTGTGCCTGCGCTCGACCCCGGCGGCAGCATTGTAGGCCATTCGCGGGGAAACACAAGCATTTTTCTCGCGTTGTCCGTGAACCGGGCCGCCCTTAACCAATTCCGATTGTTTCGGAATAAAAAGGAGCAGCTATGAAGTTCGCGACCGTGTCGAAGGGTCTGGTACTGGGTTTGGCTCTGGCTCTGGCCTCCTCCGCATTCGCTGCCAGCAAGGCGAATATGACCTTGAATAATCCAACCAGCGTCAACGGAACCAAGCTGAACGCTGGCGACTACAAGCTGGAATGGGATGGAAGCGGCCCTAACGTGGAAGTCAGCATTATTCAGGGCAAGAAGGTCGTGACGAAAGTTCCTGCCAAACTTGTCGACCTCGACAAAGCTCCCGGCAACAACGCCGCGCTGTTGAAACAGAATGGCGACGGAAGCACGACTCTCGCAGGAGTACGTTTCCAGGGTAAGAAATATGCGCTGGAACTGGGCGAGAGTGCGGACACGATGCAGGCGGGATCCAGCAAGTAAAGAACAAGGAAAAGCACAGACGGGGAGCAATGGCCTGCTCCCCGTTTTTATGGTTTCGAAATCTAATTCGGCGAGGCCAGGACATCGTCGTAGTAATTGACCATGGCCCGCCGCGGCTTCGCCTTCAGGCCCTTCAGCGGAACCTTTTGGTCGACAGAACCGCTCCCGACCAACCGGGCACGACCCAAAAATGCAATGTTGCCATCCGCGAGTTCCAAATACACCGGCACCATCATTTTGAACTTGTCATCCACCCCTGATTGAGTCAGCTTCAAATTCATCACCACATCCCCGTCGGGACCCACATCGAAGGAAGCATCTGCCTTATAGGACGGGAGTTGCGTTCCGTAGACATATTCGTTAAAAAACCAGTCCATGCGGTGATTCTCGTCCACGTCCATTTCGGGCGTCATGTGCTTCTCGATCATGGCCTTGAAGTCTGCGGTCGTGGCCGCCTTCCCCGAATAGGTCTTCACAAAATCCTGCATGGTTTCTTTAAAGAGTACGTCGCCCTTTTGCCGGTCGCGCATCATCATGCGGATCATATGGAGCACATATGCGCCTTTGGGATAGATCAATCTGCGAGTCGTGTCAAAACCAGTTCGCGAGTTGCTGGTGCGGTATCCCATGGTGAGAGGTCCGGCATCAATCGCCCGGAAACCCTCGGCATCTCGCTCCAGCAGCAATTCACGCTCATCATTCCAGAAGGTAAGAAATTTCTTGGGATTTTTCTCGATCATACTGAGATACAGGGACGCCGACATATCTGCGAACCCCTCGCTCATCCACTGGTCGCGGCCTGAGCTGAAGCCGACGGTATGTCCCCACCACTGGTGCGCCACTTCATGCGGCGTCACAACTTTCCAATATCCGCGATCGCCCCAGTCCATCCCGAGTTCATGACGCACGGTGGTATCGAAGTAGTAACAGATCGGGATCCATACCAGCCCTGGCCAGGATTGACCGAAGTTGCAGGCCGTCTGCTGCGTCAGTTGCATGTGGGTGAACAATGGCGGGCCGAAGTAGTCGGTATAGAGCTGGATTGCGAGTTGGCCTTCGACCAAAGCTTTTTTGTTCAGGCCGACGGTGCTCATCGTTCCGAGTGCAGTTTCCGTCGAATGGGAACCCAACGTAGGCAGGTCCGTGCCTTGTGCCGCCTCATGTTTCATAGACTCGACCCAGTCGGGGGTCTCCTGGTTCGCGTACGATTGAATGACATAGGCAGGCTTCTCCAGCTTCGCTTCTTCCATCTTGAACCGGCCGAAACTAAACCCGGCGACAGTCTGCGGTGCCTCGCTCTTCCATGTGGTGACGTTCTGTCCGCCCTCGTTGCTCTCGCTGAGTCGAACGCCGGTGGCAGCGATCTGCATTCCTTTCGGGATGCGGAACGTCATGTCGTAACCCGCATACTCTCCAAGACTGCCCCCCGGATTATTCGGGTACCAGTTGGAGCGCGCCACAGGGTAGTAATTGCCTCCGCCCTTGTTCACTACGGCTTCTTTTCCTTCATATTCGGTGGTCACCGAGAACTGCTCTCCCGCCGACAACGCTTTTGGCAGGATGACTGAAAAATCAGCGTCGTCGTTTTTGTCCTCCTGAATAAAGGCAAGGAATTGTCCATCTGGCCCCTTGACGCTTCGGACCCGCAGCGTGGGGAACAAGTCGAATGGGACTACGCGCACCCCGTCCAACTGCGCCGTAAAGTCGGTCTTCGCTCGTCCGATGAGATTGGCGTTCTTTTCGAACGTAGCGTCCAGTTGCTGATGAACGATGCGCATCGGATGGCCAAAAGTTCCGGCCCTACGCTCACCCGACATCGGGAAAGAGGCCCATTCTCCATACTTGTTTTCGTCGTAGGTCACGAAGCTGACTTGATCGCGCCCTTCATGCGGATCGATCTCGTATATTTCCTGCCCGTCGTAGCGCTTCCCGCGGATGCATGCCACGAAGAGTCCACCCGGATTCGTACTCAGCACATCCTCGAGGATGCGAGCCTCCAGATTATCCCTCAGCTTGTGTCGTTAGTGCGCTGGCTGTCTTTGAGCGGTCCCGCATCACACCCGGTAGCGCCAGTCGTGCCCAGCTTCTTCAAGTCTTCATACGAAGAATCTGTGAACCGTAACACCATCTGGCTGAAACTCTCGCTGAACTCATCTTCCTTGGTCAGCAACTTCAGCATTCTTCGTTCCGACGGTGGTGGGTCGAGAACAAAATTGCCATCGCCGATGAAGACCGCGCCGGTGACTCTGCCGTTCACCGCCGTAACGAAACACACTGCGCCCGCACGCAGGTGGAAGGTCCCGGCATCCCGCTTCAGCTCAACATTGCTGACGGTGACTGCCTCCCCACTCAGGGTCACGTTCCGCAGGGCTAGATATGTCGGATCAGAACTTGCAGCTGGCGCAGCGTTCTGCGCGCGAACTGTTCCATGCAGCAAGGGGAAAAGAAGAGCAAACCACAGAATCGCAACAACTCGTCGCACTCTGTCAGATAACAGTCGTTGCGCAGAGCGCATAACGCGCTGAGTGGACATTTGCACAGGGGCCTCCGGGGAGGAAGAACGGTCATTATCCCCGTTCTTTGGGAAATTGCAAGTGCCCGCCGTCCCAGGCGAGACAATGGTCGGGAATGGGCTTCATAAAAAAACAGGGAGCGCATAGACGCTCCCTGTTTCGATCGAACCCTAAACTAGTTCAGTATTTCGGCACTTTCGGGTCCACGCGATCCGACCACGCCGTAATCCCCCCGGCCAGATTGTGCACTTTGGTGAATCCCGCCTGCTGTAGAAATGCAACGGCCTTCGCGCTGCGCCCGCCCATCTTGCAGTGCACCACAATTTCACGGCTCGAATCGAGTTCGTTCACTCGCTTCGGCAAATCGTTCAGCGGGATCAGGTATCCGCCGATATTGCAGATCTGATACTCATGCGGCTCGCGGACATCGAGCACGAACACATCGTCTTTCGCCTCCAGACGCCTTTTCAGCTCTTCGACTTGTATTTCGGGAACGCCGCTGCTCACCGGTTTCTCCTCGCCACGTATTCCGCAAAACTCGTTGTAGTCTATCAGCTTCGTGACGGTCGGGTGGGTGCCGCACACAGGGCAATCTGGATTCTTCCGCAGCTTCAGTTCACGGAACTTCATGCCAAGCGCGTCGACCAGCAACAGCCGTCCGATCAGCGGTTCTCCGACTCCGAGAATCAGCTTGATGACCTCCGTGGCCTGCATCACTCCCACGAGTCCCGGAAGGATCCCCAGAACTCCCCCCTCAGCACAGGAGGGCACCAGTCCCGGCGGTGGCGGCTCAGGATAAAGACAGCGGTAGCAAGGCCCATCCTCCGTCGCGAACACACTGGCCTGTCCCTCGAATCGGAAGATCGACCCATAAACATTCGGCTTGCCCGTTAGGACGCACGCATCATTGACGAGATAGCGGGTCGGAAAATTATCCGTTCCATCGGCGATGATGTCGAACTCCCGGAACAGTTCGAGTGCGTTCGCGCTGCTCAGCTTGGTATCAAAAGTCCGCAGGTTGAGAAAGGGATTGATCGCTTTCAGCTTGTCGGCGGCGGAATCGAGTTTCTTGCGACCGACGTCGGCGGTGGAGTGAATAATCTGCCGCTGCAAATTGGTGTAGTCCACAACATCGAAGTCGACGAGCCCAAGAGTGCCCACCCCGGCGGCCGCCAGATACAGAGCCATCGGCGATCCCAGTCCTCCCGTGCCGATGCAGAGCACACGCGCGGCCTTCAGCTTCTGCTGACCCTCCATGCCGACCTCCGGCATGATCAAATGCCGCGAATAGCGCAGGATTTCGTCTTTATTGAGCGAAACTGGAATCTCCGTGGTGGTCGCCATAATGTCCTCGTTAAACGCTTCGTTTACCCTCGTGCCCCTTGTAGTCAAGATTTTATTGCTACTGAGGAGTGTAGAGGGAAGCTACCAACAAGAAGGGCAACAGCTACAACAGCGTGTTGGATGGGCAGATATCAGGGGAAGGGTCCTGAATTCGCCGTTCACTCCATGCCTCCCGCGATCGAAGGCACGATAGAAATGTTATCACCATCTTTCAGCGCAGTCGCTTCCTTCTGCAGGTAGCGGATGTCCTCGTCGTTCAGATAAAGATTGACGAAAGCCCGCAGCTTGCCCTCATCGGTGTAAAGGTGTTTGCGAAGCTCAGGATGTTGTGCGACCAGAGCGTTCATGGCCTCCCCGACGGTGGTTCCTTGCACGTCGACAGAAGCCTGCTTGCCAACGTACTGGCGCAGAGGCGTGGGAATGTGAATCTTGCTCATAGCACTACTGTAAGAGATGCGCTGGGGATGGGGCAAGATTCAGGGGGCTAAGGACTAGGGATTAGGGATCAAGGCGTGGAGCTCGCGGTCCGGCGCGTCTGCATTTTTCTTCTACACCAGCTTCGCCAGCGGCGTTCCTATCATTCGTTTCGATACCTGGCCTCTAACCCCTAGCCCCTAACCCCTAGTCCCTGCCCTCGATGCTCCTTCCAAGCCACTTATCTCCGGCCGTCCGCCTTCCTAGAATCTCCTCGGGGAGAACTACCAATGACCATCTTCGATCCAAACAAGCCGAGAGTCATCGACGCAAGCGGGCGTGGCGGTGGATTGCTGCGCCTCATCGGGCTCGGAATCATCGCGTTCGTTCTAGTAATCGTGCTGTTCAGCTCGATCACACGCGTCGACACCGGGCACGTCGGCGTTCTCACATTATTCGGCAGAGTCACCGGCGAAACACTCGGTGAAGGCATTCATCTCATCAACCCGCTTAAGACAAACAACGAAATGTCGGTCCAGACGCAAACAATTAAAGAATCGGCGAGCGTTCCCTCCAGCGAGGGACTGATGATGGCCCTTGACACATCCCTCATCTTCCACCTCAACCCGGAGCGAGCGGCCGAAGTATTTCAGAAGATCGGCGCCGACTACCAGGACAAGGTGGTCGAGAACCAGTTGCGTTCGGCCATCCGCGAATCCACCGCATCGCATACCGCCAACGCGCTCTACACCGGCGAGCGCGAAATTGTGGCCAAGCAGATTCAAGAAAGAATTTCAGAAGACCTCGCGAAGCGCGGGATAACGGTCGAAGCCGTTCTGCTGCGGGACATCCAGCTGCCGGCAACCCTCAAAGCCTCGATCGAAGCAAAGCAGCAGGCCGAGCAGGAAGCCCTCGCCATGAACTTCCGCCTGCAAAAAGAAACCCAGGAAGCCCAGCGAAAACGCATCGAGGCGGCCGGCGTCCGCGACTTCCAGCAGATCGTAGCCCAAGGCATTACCCCGTCGCTGTTGGAGTGGAAAGGAATCGAGGCAACCGAAAATCTGGCCAAGAGCGGGAACACGAAAGTGGTAGTAATCGGCAACAACAAGAACGGCCTACCGCTGATCCTAGGCCAGTAACAAGGTCTTCCGTGGAACAGTCGCCTCGGCTGCAGTGAGCATGCATCGGCGTTACGGCGCACCAAGGGGAAATAAAAGCGGGGGTGCCCTACGTCTCGCCGTTTTCGCGAGACGTGGGACTTTCGACAGAGCGAAGTCGAATAGACTCCCGCGCCCGAAGGGCGAGCGCGGGGTGCTACCATCGCATTGTGGGAGCACTGCTCGACGTTCGCAATCTCAATATCGAATTCCCAATCCAGAACGCCGCGACCCTCCCGGCCCGCGAACAGCCAAGCCGGGCTGTCCCCAAATCGAACCCCTCCCTTCAAGCAGTCCGCGACCTGAGCTTCTCGATTGATGCCGGCGAGGTCCTCGGTTTAGTCGGCGAATCGGGCTCCGGGAAATCGGTCACATCCCTGGCGATTATGGGTCTGCTCCCCCCGCAAGCTCATGTATCCGGCGAAATCCTCTTCAGCGCGAACGGAAGCGGGCCACGCCAGCTGCCCAGCCTCGACGATGAATCCATGCGCCAGTTGCGCGGATCGCGTATGGCCATGATCTTCCAGGAGCCCATGACGGCCCTGAATCCGGTGATGCGTGTCGGAGAACAAATCGCGGAAGCCGTTCTCGCTCATAACGCGGTTTCGAGCAAGGAAGCCTGCAAGCGTGCGGTAGACGCAATGAACGACGTTGCAATCCCGGACCCAGCGCGCCGGGCACGAGATTATCCCCATCAACTCTCCGGTGGAATGCGCCAGCGTGTGATGATTGCGATGGCCATCGTCAACCGTCCCCAGCTGCTCATTGCTGACGAACCGACCACCGCACTTGATGTCACCATCCAGGCGCAGATCCTGCAACTGCTTGGCGAATTGCGCAGCAAGTTCGGATTGGCAATGCTCTTTATCTCACACGACCTGGCGGTGGTGTCACAAGTAGCCGATCGCGTAGCCGTGATGTATGCCGGATGCCTTGTAGAACTTGGCCCGAAGCGCGATATCTTTCACTCGCCTGCCCACCCGTATTCACGTGGACTTCTCCGTGCCGTCCCAGATCTTAAGACCGACCGCAATCGTGCGTTGGAGACCATCGAAGGCACAGTGCCCGCCCTGCAGAATCGGCCTCCCGGATGTGCTTTTGAACCCAGGTGCGAGTTCAGGGTTCCTGAGTGCGCCCGCGATGTCCCCCCGCTCATCGAGGTTTCAACCGGCCACTGGGCCCGTTGTCCGGTGTTGAATGCAAATCGCAACTCCTAAGCCTGCCGGGGATTTCCATTCCAATTCGGTCAGGCCCGACAGCCCCACAGATTCCCCTTCCGGTCTATAATCGGCAATTTGTCGGTGATCTGTGCGCATACTGCTGCTCAGCGACGTTCACGCCAACCTCGAAGCCCTCGACGCGTCCCTCGCGGCCGCGCCATCCTTCGACACGATCGTCAACCTGGGAGATATCGTTGGTTACGGCGCCAGCCCCAATGAAGTAGCCAGCCGCTCACGCGAACTGGGCAAGGTCTTTGTCCGTGGTAACCACGACAAGGCTGCCACCGGATTGATGGACCTGGACGATTTCAATCCGATGGCGGCAGCGGCCGCCATCTGGACGCGCGACAAGTTAACTCCCGAAAATCTCCAGTGGCTGCGTGAATTACCGCACGGCCCGGTTTCGTTGCCAGACTTCCCCGACGTCCAGCTAGTCCATGGCTCTCCCAACGATGAGGATGAATACGTTGTCTCGCTCGGTGATGCCCTGGCACCATTGATCACCCTCACCATGCCTCTGACTTTCTTCGGACACACGCACCTACAAGGTGGCTTTTTTGCGAACGGATCCTCCGCGGATGGCTTTCGTCCCGAGTATCGAACGGTAGGGCAGGCAGAATCCGTAGCATTACAGCTGAAGACGAGTGCGCGTTATCTCATCAATCCCGGCTCAGTAGGGCAGCCGCGCGATGGGGATTGGCGCGCCGCCTTTGCCCTTTACGATACCGAAGCGCAAGTTGTGCATTTTCATCGCACCCCATACAACCTGAAAGCGGCCCAGGATCGTATTTTCGCCGCCAAGCTACCTCCGCGTCTGGCGACACGCCTGGCAGCGGGACGTTAGGCCCCGCGCGACATTTTATTGGCGCGGAGAATACACAAAGTCCAAAAAAGGAACGATACTCCCGGGATGTCGCCACAAAATTCTAAGCCGCTCTTTGACCTTCAGGAAAAGACGCCTGCAAACTACCTCGTCGCCTACACCGATGGCGGCGCGCGCGGAAACCCCGGGCCCTCCGGCTACGGAGTCGTGATCAAAGACGAGTCCGGCCGAAAGGTCGCAGCACTGAGCGAGTACCTGGGTCATCAGACCAACAACTTTGCCGAATACCAGGGCCTCATTGCTGCACTTGAGTACACCCTTAAACACGGCCCGAACGCCCTCAAAGTAGTCAGCGATTCTGAGTTGCTGGTCCGGCAAATCAAGGGCATCTATAAGGTCAAGAATCCGACGCTGCAGGATCTCCACGCGCGAGCCAAGGAATTGATCGTTCAGCTGGACTGGTTTTCGATCGGCCACGCCCTACGCGAGCACAATCAGGAGGCCGATCGCCTCGCAAATGAAGCGATGGACCGTGGCATGGGACGGAGTGCTAGGCCATCCAGCGCGTCCCCTTCGCCGCAGGTGCAAACAGGACAGGAGTTCGAGGGGGTTGTGCGCGGAGGAAAAGTTGAGTTGACCAACGGAACCCTCACCGACGGAACCCGAGTGCAAGTGCGGGTCAAGAAAGCGTAGGGACGGACGCGCAGCCCACGGGGCAGGCCCCGATAGCACGATCCCGCAGGAATCTACTCGGCCGCCGAGGTGTGGTCGTGGATGATCTTCCACCCCTCCCCGACCTTACGGAAGATGAGAGTAAACCGCCCATGCGGCGTCTTCCCGTCAGACATGGCAAGTTGCCAAACTCCGCGCACGAAAGCCGCATCGGATCCGAGAATTTCCACTCGTAAATCGGAGAAATCCAGCTTCCCCATCTCATGGCCGGGGCTGGTGTACACAGCGCGGTAGCGATCGAGCGCCGCCTGCCACCCTGTGGATTCCTTAACGCCTGAAAAGAACGTCAGCTCCGGAGATTTCCAATACCCCTGCATAAAAGCATCAAGATCGTGCCGGTTCCAAGCTTCCTGTTGCGTTCGCAGTACATGCTCGATAGAAGCCTTGGGATCCGTACCGGAGTCTTGGCCGAAGCCAGCAACACCCAAAACCAAGCAAACCACCATGGATGCGATGATGACTTTCAATTTGCCTCCGCTGACTAGTGGGACTCTTCCGTTGCCGGAGCCGAATCAGGAGTGTCCACCTTCTGCGCGACATGAGCAGCGATCGGGGAGGCTTGGAAGTCTCCCGCATCTTTCCCGTTCATGGCTCGGCTCATAAAGTTCATCCAGACGGGCAGGGCGGCATGCGCGCCGGTTTCCTTTGCGCCTAACGATTTTTTTTCGTCGTAGCCGATCCACACGCCGCAGGTCATCGTAGGGGTGAATCCGACGAACCAGGCATCGGTAAAGTCGTTCGTCGTGCCGGTTTTCCCGGCCGCGGGAAACGGCAACTTCGCCGCAGCCATGCCTGTCCCATGCAGCACGACCTCGCGTAGCATCGCGGTCATCACGCGGGCAGTGCGTTCGCTGATCACGTCCTTGACTTCCGGAAAGTCTTCCTCCAGAACACGGCCTTCGTAGTCTGTCACCCGAGTGATGTAGCGCGGGCTCACCCGGACGCCATCATTCGGGAAAACGCTGTAAGCCGAAGTCTGTTCGAGTAGCGTGATTTCCGCCGAACCCAGCGCAACCGGCAAGTACGGGGGCAGCTTCGAAGTGATGCCGAAGCGTTCGGCATAATCGATCACGCTCTTGATACCGACTTTGTTAGCCAACTTCAACGCTGGGATATTGCGCGACTGCGCCAGTGCGCGTCGCAGCGTAATGATTCCTTCAAACTTCTCGTCGTAATTGTGAGGGATGTAGGGCCCCGAAGGCGTCTCGAAGCTCACCGCTTCGTCGAGAATGGTGTCATCCGGACTCGCTCCCCCATCGATCACTGTCGTGTAAACGTAAGGTTTGAAAGACGATCCCACCTGGCGAAGAGCCTGGGTCGCTCGATCGAATTTCGACGTATTGAAGTCGCGCCCTCCGACCATGGCCTTAATCGCACCCGTAGTGTTGTCGATGGCAAGCAAGGCCCCCTGTGCGCCCGAGTCCTGCTCCAGACTTACCTTGGCCGCGCCATTGGCACCGAGGGAAAGGACTTTCACGTAACAAATGTCACCGGGCTTCAGGATGTCGGCGATCTTGTGCTGGGTCCACGCGACGTCCGTCTGACCAAGTGCGGCGGTATAGCGGCCAAACTTCAGCGTCGCGATTCCCGGTCCCGCGGACGTGACCAGCGCGTGCATGTATCCGCTGGCCTCGGGTTCGTCGTCCCAGTCAGGATGAGAATACTTGTCCAGAACCTCGCCTTCGGCAACCACATTCTCCAGACGGCCTTTCCAGCCGTGGCGGCGTTCATAAGCCGCCAACCCGTCAAGCACAGCCTGATTCGCGGCTACCTGCATATTTACATCAAGAGACGTATATACCTTCAGACCACCTTCGTGAACCTGGTCCGTGCCGAACTTGTTCTCAAGATAGCGCCGAATCTCTTCCACGAAATACGGCGCAAGGGAATTTGGATCGTGCGCAATGTGCAGACTTAAGGGCGCCGAACGGGCATCATTGGCCTCCGCCGCAGTGATCTTCCCGTCCTCAAGCATGGCATTGATCACCAGGTTACGACGCTTCTGGGCGCGATCGGGATGATTGATCGGCGAATAATAACTCGGCCCTTTCGGAAGCCCCGCAAGCAGGGCGGCTTCCGGCAGCGTCACCTGTTTCGCGGGCTTGCTGAAATAGAATTCCGCAGCTGCCTCGAACCCGAACACGCCATGTCCCAGTGCAATCTGGTTCGCGTACATAGCGAGAATCTGCGGCTTGGTGAAGCGGCGCTCAATCTGGATGGCGAGCATCGCCTCCTTTACCTTGCGCTGCCAATTGCGGTCGGGCGAAAGAAATAAGTTTCGCGCCAGTTGCATAGTGAGCGTCGATGCACCTTGAACTCTGCCTCCAGATTCGATGTCGCGATAGGCAGCTCCCACCGTGCGCCAAAAGTTGATGCCGGAGTGGGTGTAGAAATCCTTATCTTCAATCGAGACCAGGGCGTCGCGGAGCACCGGAGGGAAATCATCGTACCCAACTACCACGCGCCGCTGCAGGGCAAACGAGCCGATTACCTTACCCTGATCGTCATAGAGTTCTGTGATGGAACTGGGACGGTAGGCTTCCAGAGCATCGACCTGGGGCAAGTCAGTAGTGTAGACAAGCAACAGGCCTCCGGTGGCGCCGACCAGAATCGCGATCAGGATGAGGAGACCGAAAAGCATCCGGCCGACGAGTTTGCGCCCGCCGATCTCCACCTCAGGAAGATTTTCGTAGAGAACCTTCATGTCCCAAGGTCAGGATAGCACCGGCGCCGCAATGTAGGGACAGCCGCCTCGGCTGTCCGCGGAGCGAAGCTCAGCTGCGGGGAATAAAGCTCGACCGTGGGTGCCCCACGTCTCGCCGATCATGCGAGAGGTGGAGCCTTCGCATTTCACGCAAGCGTTTGGAAGATCGCTACGAGACAGTCGAAATCGCTTCCGGAACGGCCGGTTTGCTCGGCTCCGAAGCTCTGATCCGACTAAGGAATACAGCGGACCCCAGATACAAGAGAGCCGCAATAATCGTCAGCGACTTGAGACCGAACCACAAAGACGCGGACTCAAGAAGCCCCCCGATCAATGACCCAAAAAGGTTCGCCCCCAGCGCACTACCCCGGAAGCCTGCACGCGCAAAGCTGGAAACGAAAATGATCCCCGCGAAAAATACGGGCGTGCACAAAGCCAAAGTCGATACGACAGCCCGCACGGTCCACGATTCGAAGAACAACTTCTGCATCGGAACGAAGTACATCACAGCAAGCGTGAAGAACAATCCCCCATAAGCCACTGCAAGCGGAATCCGTGGGACTGCGCCATAGACCAGGTTGGCACCAACAATCAGGCAAAGTAATCCCGAGACAACCACGGCATTCACCACCCAAGTCGTCCCGAACAGAAGGGCCATCTTGCTCACGATCTGAGCTTCCAGCAGCATGAATCCCGCCCCGAGAAACATGAAATGCAGATCCACGCGCCCACCTTCTCCGCTCGTTTGCCGCAGAAACCACCCGAACACAACCAGCACGGCAATGGAGACAACGATGACGATGATCGGCAGTCCCGGAGCGTGCTGATAAAAATACGGCCAGTCATCCACAGTCACCATTGCCGGTTGCATCGGCATATTGCCATGCGAGGCAAGATAGCTAGCCAGCGCAGGATCAGATGTGGCCTGGGCAAGACGTTCCCTTGATCCAGACACAAAGAACCGGCCGGGCGTATCGTACCCCCGCCCAGTCTGGAACTGAATCGGATCCTGACCGAATGTGTCGTGCAGAAGGGTAAATAACCGGCCGGCAATCCACGGATTCTCCACTTGAAATTTCACGATGAATAGACCATCGGATTTGAGGAGCTGTCTCGCCCGCTGAAACGCCTCGCGGGTGTAGACGTAATTATCGATCCGAATATTCGTAAAGTTCGAGGCAGTGGTATGGGAATCGAGCAGCGAGAATACGATCAGATCGAACTGATCACGACTGTTCTCGATATAGCTGCGGGCGTCGTTGACCGTGACATGCACGCGAGGCGACTGGTAAGGATGCTCGAAATGCAGTTCGCGACCCAGTCGAAGGATCAAAGGATCGATTTCAATCGCCTCAACCCGTCCGGCACCGTTTCGAAGAGCGGCGGCCACATCATTCCCCATTCCCGAGCCCAACACCAGAACCGAGTCCGGTGCAGGATAAAACCGATATGGCAGGTTGTACGAGTTCTCGGCAAGCGGACGCCCGCCAAACCACTGCGGATGAGACTGCACGAACTCCGGCGAAAGATCGATGATCTGCTGATACCACGAGTCATTCGTGTTCAGCATATACGCGGTAATCTGGTCGCCAGAATAGACGGTCTTGAGAGAAAGCTTTTGGTAGGGGGACCAGTACGTTCGGATGTCGGAGCCCTCTGGAGTCGCCAGCAGATAGATACATGCGACAAATACTGCCGATAATACGACTCTCGCCCGTGCGCTGCGCCAGAAGGTTACGACGGACAGAAATCCGGCCACGGTAAACCAAATCCACGGAGGACAGTCGAGAAAGCAAAGCAATGTAAAGCCGGCGATTCCCGCAAGGCTGGCCAACACATTCAGGCTGTACGCAGCTACGCCTTTTGAAGCGTTTTCCAGGTACCAGCCAACAAGTTGCCCAAAGGGAATGAACGCTGTAGCAATCAACGCGAACAATGGAACCACGAAACTGAGCGCGAGAACCAAGCCCCACCAGCTCGTCGGCAGGGCAGGTACACCCCATACATGAACCTCGGCGCTCGCTCCGAGTAGAGCGGGCAGAGCCGCTATCGATCGCCGGAGGACAAAAATCGGCGATTTCAAGATCAGTGTCAACACCAGCAGAGGCGCAACCATGGCCATGAGTTGCACCCGCCGACGGCACAGGTAACAACCCAAACCGAACCCCAGGAAACACGCGACCAGGACGAAATTCTTGAGATACGCGAAGATGCGGATCTCCGAGGAGACCCAGCGAATCATCAACATCTCGACAAAAAGGCTGAGTGCGCTGATCAGGATCAGTTGCCGATAGCTGAATCCTCCAAGATCTTTGATATCAACTTCCAGTTGCCCCGGCGTTGTGCTTCCCAGTCGCAGGAAGAGACGATAAACAACTAAAACCGAGACAGCAGAAATGATCAGCAGGAGTGTCAGCGAACTGAAACTGTGTCCGAGTATCTCCATGAAAGGGCGGCCGCATCCGGCTGGATGTAACGATAGCAGACTATCGCCACCAAAACGAAAGCGCCACGAGTGTGGCGCTTCAAAGGAAAGTTGCGAACGTTGCCCTAGCTCGCGTGGCTCTTGAGTACTTCGACCGCCTTATTAAGCTGATCGTCCACGTTGTTCTTCTGTGGTTTCGATTCCTCGTCGTTGGGAGCAGCCGCCCCGTCGTCGTCCGGGTTCACGCCGTCGTCGATCGCATCTGCCACCACGACATTGGGTGTCACCGCAGCGTCCTGGATAGCCTTACCGCTGGGCGAATAGTACTTGGCGACCGACAGGATTAGCGCACCACCGTCCGGGAGATCCAACGTCTTCTGCAGCGAGCCGTCACCGAAAGTCTTGTCGCCGACCACATCGCCTCGCGCATTCTCCAGAATCGCAGCCGCTACGATCTCGGCCGGTCCGGAAGTACCGCGGTTCACCAGCACCGCCACCGGCAGACTGGTAATCGCTTTCGAAGCATCAGCATTGAATGCCTGGCGCGGATATTTCTGTCCCTGCAGGTAGGTAATCGTACCGTGATTGAGGAACAGGTTCGCGACCGCGACGCCTTCGTTCTCATCGCCCTCGGCGCAATAGCGCAGGTCTATCAGAATCTTCTTCGCTCCGGACTTCTCCAGCGACTTGATCTTCGAAGCAATCTCCTGCGCCTTGCCTTTGGTGAGCGCTTCGGCTTTCACGTAGCCGATGCCGTCATCCATCATCTTGTCGTTCACCGGGGGGACGCCGACGACGTCACGCGTGATGACCACCTTCTGCGGCTCAGCCTTCCGTGCGCGAACAACCTGGACGTTGAGCGTCGACCCAGGCGCACCGACAATCAGGTTATGAATTTCCGGAAGCGACAAGTCGCGGGTGCTCTGACCTTCAATCGACTCGAAGATGTCTGTCGGCTCGATCCCGGCTTTCTCCGCTGGCGATCCGGGCAGCACGGCAACCACCGCGGCGTAACCAAAGCGTTTCGAGACCACAGCCCCGATATCGCCTTTGGCTTCCGATTTGTGAGCCTTGAATGCCTTGTAAGCATCAGGGGTCAGATAGCTGGAGTTCGAATCGAGCGATTCCAGCAGACCATGCAGGGCGCCGTCTGTCACCTTCGGGATATTCGGCTCTTCGACATACTCGCTGCGCACGCGAGAAAGAACTTCGCTATAGACCTGCAACTGGCGGTAAGAGCCGTCGCTCGACGAGGCATGCACGCCTCCCATCGAACCGACTACGACGAAGAGCAATACGGCAAACGAGGTGACGAGGATCGCTGCTTTAATTTTCATGGACATCTTTTTCGTGATCTTCTTCCGGAAGGAACTGCTCTCTCTGAGCTGTTCCTATTATATCCCTAGATGCAAAGGGGCAGTGCGTGGCTTTCAAATTTCTCGCCGACAAGGTCACCAACACGCACCCGGCCGTCGTTGGGTGTCCTACATCCATTTACAACATAACAAAACACTTAGTTCATTGTGCCGGAGCAAACTTCAGGGTGAGGCTGGTTTCCACCGAGACCGGCCGTCCGTTCATCGTGTATGGCTTGAACTTCCACTGCTTCACGCCATCGATCGCCGAGCGGGCAAACATTAAGGAACCCTGGACGAACTTCGCATCCTGCACCGTACCGTCCCGACCGATCAGGACCTGCAAAGTAACAGTACCCTGCTTTCCTGCGGCTTTCGCCGGATACGGAAGCGGCGGCTGATCGACAAGGAGGGATCGCTCGGTCAATTCAGGAACACTCACGGGTTCGATGGCTGGAAGGGCAGCCTCGGCTGGCTTGTTGCCGCTCGCATCGGGAACCATGATGGTGATCTGCGATTTCAGGCTTGATGGAACTTTCGTTGGGGCCGGTGTGTATTGCGCCTCGGGGCGTGGAACAACAGCCGACGGTTTTGCTGAAGGCGTCGTAATCGCAACCGGTGAATTCCCGGAAGGATCTAGATGGACCGGCGGGGCGGGCGATGGGATGGGCGCCGACGCCACGGGCTGCGGAACTTCAGGTGCCGTTCCCCCCGGTACGCTCGTCGCACCCGGCCCTGAAGCCAGGCTAACCTGGTTTCCATCCGTCGGATTCGCTGTGGGGCGGTCCGACGTTGCTACTGGTTGTACGTTGTTCGGGTCGGTTGTAGGCTTCTTCGCGGTCGGATCGACAACTGGGAGAACGCTGATCTGTGATGGATCTGTAGTCGCATCCGGAATGTTTTCCGCTACCGGCAGCTTGTACTCGTCCCCGGGGCGCCCAAAGTCTTCGTGCGAAGCCGGCGCCTGAGTCACTGCGGTTACGGGCTGCGGATTGAGCCACCCATGGAAGGCCCGCCGCCCTCTTGCTGTTAATTCAACCAGTTTTCCATGCCACGGTGCCTGGGGCGCGGCCACAGTGGCGCAGGCCGCCAAGACAAGCGCCGCGATGATGCCTTTCTTCCCTGCTTTGAACCGTGTTTCCAAGCCCTGGGCATTGCCCTGGTTCTCGCCACTGATATAGGAAAAAAGTTGCGTCTCTTGCTTTTCCTCGTGTGAGCTGGCTTCATGCGATTGAGCGCTTAGTCTGGCCTGTGCCGCACGGGAATGGTTCGAAGGAGAAGGACTCTGGTCGTACCCGAGTAATTCGGGCTTTCCCGGCTTTGCCGGAGCCACCGACGTTCCCAGTACAGACGCAGGCTGCCGCACCACTCCCCGGGACTTCAGATACCACTCCAGTCCCTTGGGTTCGTCCGGCGGAGGGGGGGGCGCCGCGGATTCCTCAACCGCCGCCGCCATGGGTTCGAGATCTTTCAGCGGATTTGTCTGTTCCGCCGTTGATTGCTCCGCAAAGTGCGCCACCTCGGAGTCCATCTCTATCTGGCCCCTCGGGGCGCTGGCACTCGCCGGCACAAACTCACTCGCGCGCAACCAGGGCTGAGCCGCCGATCCACTGGACATGGAACTTGTTGAGGAAACACCGGCGGCTGCGGCACTCGCAGCACTGGCCACCGACTCCTGGCGCGACCTCAGCAGGTCCCGAGCTGTTCTTAGAGTGTCAGTGACCTGGTTCGCAGACACTGGCTTTCGCAAAATGGAATTCGCGCCTGCCTGCAGTGCTTTTGGAACATTCCCGTCCTCGCTGACAACCGCCAACACCAGCGGCCGCTCTGACGCCTTTCGTTCTCGGGCCGCAGAGATGAGCATTCCCGCCTCTGGCTGCAGGTCCCAGTCAATCACCACCAGTTGAAACAGTTCTTTCGCGAGTTTTTCGACCGCCGCGGTTGCCTGCGAACAGCCGTCTCCCTCGAGGTCCAGACCGGTCAATGCCTGGCGGATTATGTCCGACGTCCCCTCGTCGGAACAGAACAGGAAGCAGCGCAGGGCCATGCATCCTAAGACTAGGGTGGGAGCGTAACCCCAACAAGATTACCGAGGTGGTCCGAGAACCGGCGTGCCGGACTCGCGCGTACATGTACCATTGCGCACCTCTGAGCTAGAATGCTCGGTCGCTCCATCGCACATCAGCCTTCTGGTTGCGGCATTGAGACCCCTACATGGCCCTGCAAGAACAGAATTACTGGCTCACCACAATCGAGTTCCCGATAACCGACCATGCACGCCCGCTACCGGACGTGACCGACGTTGCAGTCATCGGCGCCGGATTCACCGGTCTTTCGGCTGCGCGGACCTTAGCAAAGCGTGGCGCGCGCGTCGCGGTTGTGGAATCGCAGACGATCGGCTGGGGTGCCAGTTCGCGCAATGGAGGCATGGTGCTGACTGGCCTGAAGCTTGGGGTGAGTCAGCTCAAGTCGAAATATGGCGCCGAATTGACTCGGCGAATGTACGCGGCTTCTCTGGCTTCCATCGATTGCGTTGAGCAGATCGTCCAACAGGAAGGGATCGACTGTGACTTCTCCCGCTGCGGCCATCTCGAAGTCGCTTGCAAACAGAAACACTTCGACGACTACCAGCGGCAGGCTGAGATCATTGAGGTCGAGTTCAATCACAGGTTGCGGGTGGTGCCCGGAAGAGAACTCAACACTGAGATCGGCTCTAGCATTTACTTCGGCGGCATGGTCGATGATACCAGCGCCGGATGCAATCCTGCGCGGTACGTTGCCGGCCTGGCCCGCGGGGCCATGAATTCTGGCGCCGAACTGTACGAGCACACGCGCGTGAACTCGATCGAGCGCGACTGGCGCAACGGAGAACCAGGCTGGAGGATTTCGACGTCCCGCGGTCCAGTGTGGGCGCATGAAGTGTTCGTAGGAACAAGCGGGTACACTGGAACCGCGACCCCGAATCTTCAAAGGAAGATCATTCCCATCGGTTCGTTCATCATCACGACCGAAGTCTTGCCGAAAGCCTTAGCCCAGGAACTCAGTCCCCGCCATCGGATGATCTACGATTCCAAACATTATCTCTACTACTACCGCCTGACTCCGGATGACCGCATGCTGTTTGGCGGTCGCGCCGCGTTCTTCCCGGAAAACGATCAGACCGTCCATCGCAGTGCCGAGCTGCTGCGGCGAGGCATGATCCAGGTCTATCCGCAATTGCGGGACGCGCGGGTTGAGTACGTCTGGGGCGGCACGCTGGACTTCGCCTTTGACATCATGCCGCACGCCGGCCAGATCGATGGCGTGTATTATGCAGTCGGCTACGCCGGTCACGGCGTGGCGATGGCGACCTATCAAGGCCAGAAAATTGCGGAATTGATGGCAGGAGATAAGCCCGACAATCCCTTCGTAGAAATCCCCTTCCCGGGCGCACCCTTCGGCTTGTACAACGGCAAACCATGGTTCCTCCCGCTTGCCGGGGCGTGGTACAAGATGCTGGACTGGGTCAGTTGAGGATTACTCCGAAGCAAATGGGTTCTTGATCGTGAGCTTCCCCTCAACGATCTGCCCATCCTGAAAGTCTTCTGAGTAGAGGGTCGTGCACCTCGCCATCAAGGCAGCAGCGGCAACCAGAGCGTGGTAAAAATTGAAGGCGTACCGCTGTGCAAGGTTCATTGCCAGTTGCTGGATTTCGAGCGTGACCGGAATTGGCGATGGACACAAAATCAGAATTGCGTCCAACGCCTCCTCGATCTCTTCCCAGGACATTCCGATCTTGCGGCGTGCTACCGACACGAATTCGTTCAAACCTTGAAGGCTGATGACTCCGCCACTCCGCAGCAGTGTCTCCGCCTGAATCGTGCGCCGGTCCCGCTCAGCGATTGCGTAGATCAGTACATTCGTGTCGAAAAAGATATCAGCGGGCATTTGCTTCTGAGCGCTCAAAGACAAATCCCGCGGGCAGTGGCCGCCGCAGTTTGCGCAGGCAAGCGAGCGCGCGTTCGCGGCTGCGATCTCGACCCACTGCAAATACCTTGGAACTGGCCACGCGAATCTCGATCTGATCACCCTCTTTCAGGTCAAGCGCCTGCACCACACTGGCAGGAAGGCGGACGGCGAGACTATTGCCCCATTTTGCAACCTGCATTGCACGCCTCCGATGATATACATATTAATTGTATATCTACCGCAAAACGCTCGCAACTGGCGCGCGCCGCCGAACGGTCCTGATGAGCACGTAAACAAGCGGCCCGAGTAGCATCGCGATCGCTCCGCCGACGGTGCCGAAACGATCTCCTCCCAGCAACGCAACGATCGCCATCAGCACTGGTGCGGCGACGACATACGCAAGTCCTGTGCGCCCGCCGGGAACCACGAACGATCTGCGCAGATCGGGCTGGGTCCGTCTCAGCTTCCAGGCTGAAAGCACCGTCAGAATCGTTGTCGCCGAGCGCAGCCAGGTATAGACCGAGATGAGTTGTACCAGGCTCTGCCACGCCAGCAGGGCATAGATGCCCGCCGAAATCAGGATAGCGAGCCACGGAGTGCCGTAGCGTGGATGCTTACCGATCAAGACGTCGGGCAGGTATCCATCCTCGGCCATGGCGAACGGCATGCGAGTTGTGGTCAGCATGGTGCTGTTCAGCAGCGCGATATTGCACATCACGGCCGCTAATGTCATCCAGTGCCCAAGCCAATTACCGCCGATCATGCGGGCAGCATCGGAAAAAAATCCCGTGTGCCACTTCTCCCAACTACCGGCGGATGCCAGTCCTGCGAATGTGGGCAGGAAATAAGCCGCAATCGACAGCGGCACGACAACCGCCAAAGCCCGAGGATAAGCCTTGTTCGGGTTTTCAACTTCCTCGGCCACGGTGGAAAGTTGTTCATAACCCGAGTACAGCCAAAGCCCCAGCGCCAGCCCCACACCAAAGACCTTGAACTTCTCCTGATGTGGCACAAGCCAAGGCCGAAAAGGATCGAATCGCCAGTGAGTCAGGGCAAGCACGATCATCGTCATCACCGGAACGAAGATGAAGATTTCAAGTGCGGTGGCGACCTGGCCGACCATCTGAATACCGCGTACGTTAATCCAAGTCAGCAGCGCCACGATACTGACGGAAATCAGGTAGTGCTCCCACCAGGCCATTTTGGGGAAGTAGTACAGGAGATAATCCGTGAAGAGAACCGCATAAGCCCCGCCGAGAAGGAACGATGCCGACCAGTTCCACCAGCCCGCCAGGAACCCCCAGAAGTCGCCGAATGCGGCGCGCGTCCAGCGATAGAACCCACCCTCGACAGGCATGGCGGTTGTCAGTTCAGCCGACACCAGCGAGACTGGGATAGACCAGAAGAACGGCAGGACCAGCAGGTAAATCAACGTGATCCCCGGCCCCGACGTGGTGACCATATCTTCCAGCCCGAACGGGCCACCGGTCGTATAGGAAAACATTACGAACACGAGATAGAAAAGGCCGGCCTTGCGAAGTGTGGAAGTTCCTTTGTTTGTGGTCAAGAGAGCGGCTAACCCGTGTGATTGTTCACTTTTGAGAGTTGAGCAACAATCGCCAGAGCATGTCGATGTCACTCAACAAGCAAAACTCAACAATCCACGATTCGTCACGCGGCCAGCGTAGCTGACAGCGCTCCTTCCAGTTCCAGCAATTGGCGCTTGATGTCGAGTCCGCCACCATACCCGCACAGACTACCGTCCGTAGCGATCACCCGGTGACAAGGCACCACGATCGCGATGGGATTCCGGTTGTTGGCCATCCCCACGGCACGAAATCCCTGTGGACGTCGAACCTCACGAGCGATGTCTGCATAAGTTCGCGTCTCCCCATACGGTATTGCCAGCAAGGCTCTCCAGCACGCTACTTGAAACTCTGTGCCCCGAAGATCAAGCCGAAACGTGAACTCCCGCCGGCTTCCAGCGAAATACTCCTCGAGTTCCCGCGTGTAGCCGGACATCTTCCCGTCAGCCCTCTCAAAGCGAAGTCCCTTCGCTTCAGCACGCAAATCGCGCGGATTAGGCCGGATGGTTTGCTGGCCAGGCAGGCGCGTATCGAACTCGAGCGCAATCAGACCTTCTCCCGAGGCAGCCAGAAAAAGCGGCCCTACTGGCGAAGCAAATACCGTGCAATCAAGAACTTCCATCCGCGAATCCCTCTGGGCCTCACAAACCCCATTTTTTCGACCCGCTACACCATATCACGGACTCGGCGGCACAACCGGGACGGCAAACCCGATTGACAGAAACGCCTGAATGCTCCAAAGTAGTCCTGCAAATTTGGTGCTTGGGAAATTTGCCTTGAAAAAGGCCCTCCTCATAATCGCGGCCGTCATCGCGCCCATCCTCATTGTCACCCTGGTCCGTGCCGCCGGAGAGTGGCAAACCATCGGTCAAACCGAATCCGGAGATAAAGTCTCCATCAGTTCCGTGCATGTCTTGAAGAATAATCAACGCTCCGCTCTGGTGCGGGTGGAATACAAAGAACCGGCACAACTCCCGCAGGGCGGCCCTTTCGTCGAAATGCGCGCCCGCGTTCGATTCAACTGCGCCAGCGGCACTGCCAATCCGACAACGCAGTGGTTCTACGCCCGCGACCGCAGCGGCCGCTCCGTGGTAAGCAAAAAGGCGACGCGCGACGACCACTTCGGCAAAGCGCCAGAAGGCGGATTCGGCGACCTGGTCCTGGACAACGTCTGCAGCCAGACCAAGTAGTCCCTCCCCGATCTCCCAATCGAAGACTCTGGGTGCCCCACGTCTCGCCGATGTTAGGAGACGTGGGAATCGCAACCGCTGGATTCAGTCCGACAGATCAGCCCGAAGGTTTTCACAGTCCCCGCCCATTGGTAACCCCTCGCACCACTTCCACCGCGCCCGCTTTGCGCATATTCTGATATTTGAAGTCCGCGGCCCGGGGCTGGCTGCGACCTACCCCTAGTATGGATTCGCTTCGTTTGTATGGACTGATTGCAGGTGGCAGCATCACGCTGCTCGGGGCCTACGCTTTGCTACGGCGCAAGCCGAAGAGCCCTGAAGAAATCGAGCGCGAACGCCGCGCCTGGCTCGAAACGACTGGGCGCATCACCGATGGAACTGTGATCGACGTTCAGGAACTCGCGCCGTCGAATGGTCATCACCCCGCCGTCATGCTGATCTACAAGTATGACGTAGCGGGAGTTTCCTATGAGTGCTCCCAGGACGTCACGTATCTGCGCCACTGGATCAATCTGCACTCCTGCCGCCTCGGCCTGCACACTTCGGTAAAGTACGACCCCCAAAATCCCGGCAATTCCTTGGTGGTATCAGAGAACTGGATGGGCCTGCGCCAATAAGAAATCAAACGGGGTGCGCTGGACTTGCGGAACCGCCTATTCCCAGTTCAGCCGGATCGCAGAGTTATGCTTTTCAAATGAGATCGCCAATGACTTAGTGTCTCCGCCGACAAACTCTGCCGACAACGTCTTCGATAAATCCACTGTCTGATCCGTCGACAAGGCGCGGAAGCGAAGCATACGCTTCCCCGCCGGGACCTTCAGCGTCTCCGAGGTCACTCCTCGGACCCCATTAAACACGACCAGTTTCTTCTGCGCCGCGCCATGTAAAGGGAGCGTCAGCTCGAGCGTATCGTCCACCCAGACGTACAGAGTCGCGTCTTTGAACTGATGCTGCACGGCCAGTTCCAGCGTAGAAAACGGCACCACAATCGCCTTCGGCGCAGGATGCGAAATCTTCGGGGTAGCCTTTTTGACAGGAGTTGCGCTCACCGGAACACTCTGCAGGACTTTCGGGGGCGCGCTTGCGTCCTCGGCAAGGAGCTTCATCGCCGCGACATTCGCGGACCGGGCAGTGTTCTGCGCCGCGCCCGAGCCGCTCGAATCGGTCTTGGATGGACTCTCAAACAACTTTGCCTGTCCGAGCACTATCGCGACGAGCACAAGTGCGAGCCCGCCGAGCATAGCGTCTCGCACCCGGCCGGTCCCGAAGACTCTCTGTATCGCACCCACGTTGGGCACCGCCGCAGGCCGCATCGCGCTCGTTTTTCCCGTGAGAGCCGAGCGCGTTCCGGTCCCAGTTCGAAGCCGCGAAGTCGTGGTAGAACCCGCGTTGTAACTCTGTTGCAGGATCCGCAAGTCGTCGCCAAAATCCGATCCGCGCTGATATCGCTCTTTCGGATCTTTCGCCATCGCCCGTGAGATCACCGCGTCCAGTTGCGGCGGCAGGGTCATATCGAGAGCGCTGGCCGCGATTGGTTCGCGATTGGCCACCTTGAAACAGACAGTCGTGGCGCTGTTTCCCTGGAACGGCGAATGCCCAGTGACCATCGCATACAGAATCACGCCCAGAGAGAACAGATCCGATCGCCCATCCACTCCTTCTCCACTCAGTTGTTCCGGAGCCATGTACGCGGGAGTACCGACCACCCGTCCGGGTATCGTGAAGTGGGCCAGATTCAACTTGGCAATTCCAAAATCCGCAATCTTGGCCCGGCCATCCTGGGTAATGAGAATGTTGGCGGGCTTGATGTCCCGATGAATCACGCCCTGCGCATGCGCATAATCGAGCGCATCCGCGATCTCTTCGCCCAATTTCAACGCCCGCTCGAGTGGAAGTTTCTTTTCCAGCGACAGGACTCGGTTCAGTGACTCCCCCGCAACATACTCGAGCACGATATAAGGATCATGATTCTCCGGATCTTCGCCGACATCGAACACCGAAACGATGCCGGAGTGGTGCAACCGTCCCGCCGCTTGCGCTTCATTCATAAAGCGCAGCCGGAATTCCTTTTCCTCGTCCGGTTCCTGCCCCCACAAAGACACGGTTTTCAGGGCAACCAGGCGGTCAATCTGCGGATCCCGAGCCTTATAGACGACACCCATGGCACCGCGCCCGAGTTCCGAGAGAATCTCGTACCGTCCAAATTGCTTCGTCAGGGGCTTTTCCATGAGGAGTCCTGCGCGGACCTTTCCTGCCACGGAGCACTGGGGAGGGGTCGTAATATGTTAGCGCTTTAGGCACACGGAATCCGCTGCTGCTTCGGGCTGGTCCATTACGTCAGTAATGCCTCGGTGCGATTGCGAACCGAGATGAGCTGTGATTTCCCACATCCGCGCCGGCGAAGTAGAACGGAGGTGGCTGTAACCGCTATGGAATTTTGAGAAACGGAAACAGGGCTAGATTAGGAGGGTGACGCTGGGGTTAACTGAGAACTGGCAACCGAGAACTGCTTCCTACCCTCCCGCTGCGAACCCGCCCGAGTGGGCCACCGTCATGCGGAGGTACTTGTAAGGATTCACCGGAGTGTCATTGATGCGGACTTCATAATGCAGGTGGGGCCCGGTAGAACGTCCGCTCTCTCCCACATACCCGATCACTTCGCCACGTTGCACGTGCTGCCCCGTGGTAACTGCAAAACCGGAAAGGTGTCCGTAGCGGGTGCTGATGCCGTTCCCGTGACTGATCATGATGGTCTTGCCGTACCCGCCCATGGTGTCTGTCATCGTAACGACGCCGTCTGCAGGAGCCACAATCGGATGTCCGTAGCTGCTGCCGATATCCACCCCGCTGTGGAACGCGCCCTCACCATTGAACGGATCGATGCGCTCGCCAAAGCTGCCTGTCACTTGGCCTTCCACGGGCCAAAGATTCGGTGCCGAATTGGCCTTGATCCAATCTGCGGTGGTCACATTCCGGGTCAGGCCCATCGTGAGCCCGACCATGGTCGCGCCGCTCAAAGCGGAAGTCCGCAGCGCGTGCAGTTGATCCAGCGAAGAACTCACGTCTACATCTTGGATCTTTTCGGCCGAAGCCGTCACCAATGTCGGCTGCTGCTTCAAACCATAGAGCGCCGAAACCTCGCTCGCAATCGAGCCCAGCGAGGCCACTTGCAAATCCCGCTCTTTGGCAACTTGTTCCAGCCGCGAATAATTGCTCTTGAGCTGATCCTTTTCGGTACGCAGTTGGTTGAACTGCGAAACCTTCAACAGCATGCGTGTATAAGAACTGGCAATTCCGGTCAGGCTGAGGAATCCGATAGCAGCGCCGATCACGAAAACGTAGAGGTAATGGACGGGAATGGAAATTTTGCGCAACTGCCCGTCGTCCCCTCGGGCCACGAAAAGGATGTAGAAGCGCTTTTGCAAATCGTTCCTCTAATTTGAATCATCAGGTCCGGATTTCCAGGCTCAGTATCGCAACGAGCGCAAATGCCTGTTCGGACCACCTGATTTCGGGCCGCGTTTCCCACTTTGGCAATGGAAACTCTCTCGCGTACCCTTCCTACCAGAACAACAACAGAACTGAGAAATCAATGCTCTACAAGCTCAGCAGCTTGCAGATTTTGCACTTTCGGCCAAAGGTCTTTGTGAATGACTGGTTAACGGTAACAAACTGGGTTCCCCGTGTCAACGATGCACAAGGCCACTCCCGATTACCGAAGACGCACCAACCGGGGGTCACTCTGGGACCGGTAACCAAAGTGCCCGCGGACATCATGTCACGGTCGGATGTCGTGATCGAGGAACTTGAAAACATCGGTCTCCCACAACGGCACCGAACTGTAGACCAAATTGTGCCCTTCGTCAGACGTTTTCCCCACAGCCGGATAGATCTTCAATACATGAGATTTACCAAGCCGCTCCAAATCCGCGGCAAGGCCCCTTCCCGGCGTGGTGTCGTAGTCATTGGCAGCATGAATCAGCAGGATGGGAGCCTGGCATTGTCCACTGCCTCAAGGAGAATGTTTCGCACGTCCGCTGATTTCACCCAGGAATTTGCAGCGGCCCCAAACGTGACTACAGCTTGAAGGCTGTCGTCATGTTTAGTGCCCATCCGGGCCAGTTGACCGCCGAATGAATGCCCCACTACGGCGATCCGGTGAGCGTCGATGCCGCGAACTGTCTTTAAGAATGACAATGCAGCCGTATCGTCCAAGTCTGGGCCGGTCAGCGGCGCGAACTGCAGTTTCTGCCGAGCTTCGACTCCCTTTGCAGCCGCTTGCTTTTTCAACTCATCTGGCATGAACTCGCCCTGATCGGCAGAGAGCCCGTGGCCCCGGCGGCGGGGATAAAAAAACGCGTATCGATGTCTAGAAATGCGGAGGCGATCTTTTCCGCGGCTTCGCGCATCGGCATACCAGCCGTCTCCATGGGATCAGCGCCGCCGCATCCGTGATTGAAAAGAATCGCAGGAAATGGCCCGGCTCCCGGCGATTTCCAAAGTAGCCGTTGCGATGCAGATTCCCGCTCGCGATCTAGGATCTGCGGCGGCCCAGGCGGGCTTAACCGCCCCATCGCCGGCAGCGGCGTAAACAAGACCAGACCTATACGTACCGATTTCACCGCGCCAGTATGGGCCTCGAGATGGAGGAGCCGGCTGAATTCGTTATAGTGTTTTGTCGTGCCCCTCGCGGAAAAAAACCTGATCGCCCAAGTCCGCCGGCTTGCGACTTCTTCCTCGCGCAAGTCGCGGCAAGCTGCCGGTGGCGCGATCATCCGCGGCATCGGTGACGATTGCGCCGTGCTGCGTGTGGACGCCGGGTGCGACTTCCTGGTCACGACTGACTTTACACTCGAAGGCATCCACTTTCGCCGCGACTGGCATCCGCCAGAATCCGTTGGCCATCGCTGCCTCACGCGCGGACTCAGCGACATCGCCTCCATGGGAGCAGAGCCCCTTGCCGTTTTCTTATCCCTCGCTCTCCCGCACGACTTGCCACAATCCTGGGTCAATCGCTTTATAACCAGCCTCACCGACTTGGCCGAGAAGCACGGAGCCACGATTGCTGGAGGCGACACCTCAGAATCGCCCGGCGGGATCCTCGCCGACATCATTGTCCTCGGCACCGTGCCTAAAGGAAAAGCCATCCTCCGTTCAGCCGCGAAGCCAGACGATCGAATTTATGTCAGTGGAAAGCTCGGCGGATCAGCAGCCGCCATCGCCCGCCTACGCACGCACCCGAAGAGAAAGTTGGATCCGCGAGCCTACCCCCGGCACTTCTTTCCCGAGCCCCGCCTCGAACTGGGCCGCATGCTGCGCCAGGAAAATCTGATTTCCGCCATGATCGACACCAGTGACGGCCTTTCCACCGACCTGGCGCACATCTGCGAAGAGAGCGGCGTCGGGGCCGAGATCGAACCGTCCAGGATTCCTCGTGCCCGTATGGGCAAGCCCGCCCGTGAAGTCGATCTCAAACTCGCCTTGCATGGCGGCGAAGACTACGAACTCCTGTTTACCGCCCGGAAGGGCAAGCACATCCCGAATCGCATTGCGGGAGCGACGATTACTGAAATCGGCAAAATCACCCGATCGAGAGGAATCTTTCAAAAGGACTCCACGGGCCAGACGTCCAAGTTGCTGCCGCAAGGTTGGGAGCATTTCCGGAAGTGACCAGATTTGCGTTCGTCAGCCTCGTCCCTCCCGGGCCACGACCGCTTACTGGCAACTGACCACTGCCAACTGCGGTTTCGTTACTTCCGTTACCGGTGAGTACCTACCCGCCCGGTCCGTTCCGGACTACAGTAAGAGCCATGCGGTCACGCAAATTGTTATTGCTTCCCATACTCGGACTTCTGGTCGCGACAGTGCTCGCCCAGAAGCCTCAGCCCGAGCCTCCATCGCACGCAACGCAACCTTCGCCGGCTGTAACCAACGAATTCATCCAGAAGCAGTTCGGCGACAACTGCTCCCTCCTGCCCGGACCGCCCCAGTTCGTTGCTGATTTGGATGGAGACGGCGTGGATGATCTCTTGGTGGTGGCCAAGTGCAAGAATCCCCTCGCCGACCGGGACGAGTACGGTTTCATGGTGGCTGATCCCTACGACTCATTTCTCGGATTCGGGGATGTAAAAATCACCTCGACCTTCGCCACCGACGTACCCGAGCGCCGCGGCATCTGTCTGCTCATCATCGAGGGCACCCAAAACGAGGGCTGGCGCGCAGAAACACCCAAAGCGAAATTCTTGCTCATCAATCTTCCGTTCAAGAGCATCGCGATCAAACGGCTGTCGTTGCGTAAACGAACCACTCTCGGCGTCTTTATGGAAGAAACCGGAGAGGGCGATAGCACCTCGTCAGTCCTGTTCTGGGATGGAAAGAAATACCGCTACACCATGCTCGGATCAACGATGGAATAGGGACCAAAGGGTTCCGCTGTTATGCTGAGCGGACAACGGGGTCGCGCAGCGAACTCGTTCGGAGTCGAGCATCCCTACCCAAAATGCGCTGCTGCAGGTAATATCCTCGCGAGCTCTCACACACTGTCGCTGATATCTGCAATTCATCTCCCACGGTAGTAGGGAAACTCACTACTCCCCACCTTCCCCACATTCGCGTCCGCAAACTGAACGACCCGATCCAGTGTAGCCTGCAGATCATCGTTGTAACGCACCAGATCCTCCTCACGCGCATCCCTCGGCACATGGATTAACTTCCCAAACCGCACCAGGGCTCGCGAAAACGGCTTAGGAATCATCATCCGATCCCAACTCTTCAGAACCCATGCCTTCTCCAACCCCACATGAAATGCCGTGAGGGGGAGCCCCGTAGACCGCCCGAGGCCAACCGGGCCCGGCTTCACTTTGTGCCGAGGACCGCGCGGCCCGTCCAGAGTAAAAGCCACAGTCCAGCCTTCCTCGAGTGCACGCCGCAGCCCCAGGAGCGCGCGCAGCGGATTGCGACTGCTCGAGCCTTTCACCGCCACGAATCCGAATTTCTTGATGATCCGCCCCATGTATTCGCCGTCGTAGCTGAAACTACTCATCACCCGGATACCCAAGCTTCGCCATATGTACGTCGAGGGGATAATGCATGAGTGCCAGAACGAGGCAACCAGCGGACGTTGTTCCAACGTAGTCTGCCCGCCCTCCTCCGAGGAAACCGAAAGCCGCAAGGTCGCCCCAATCAGCCGAATGATGACAGTTCCCACACCTACAATGAGGCTAAGAACAATCCGTTGTCGCAGAGACCAGCGCCGCGGCCCCGACTCGGGCTGCACAGACGCCGTAAGTTCGCCAGGACCGGTTTCACTCACGAAGCCATTGTAAGGGAGCCTGGTGTAGGACGGACGTATTCGCCCGTCCCCGCAAAGGCGAAGCCGAGGGGCCCATTCGTTTGGATTCGAGAGATTGATTTCAGACCTTGCGCGAACGCCTTTGGGGGGCGCAGCGCTTCCAGCGCTGCGGTAATTCTTTGCCATGTTTCGCGGCTTTAGCCGCAGCGGTGAAGTTCCCGGATACAGAGGTGACTGCTATCTTCAGTTTTCCAGATAGGAGTCAATCCAGGTCTTAATCTTTAAGCGTCGCGGGTCATGGGCATCAAACCGAATTCCCACAGCCTTCGGCTTATTCCAGCTGACAACCCCGCGCACGTTGACACGGGGCAAAGTCATCAACGCAAAAGAGACTTCGACATTGACCCCGCTCGAAAACTCTTCGCCAGTCTTGATCGACATCCCGCCTGAACTGATCTCGATGCTGCTGGCGCTCACTCGCCTCCCATCACCGACAATCGAGACTTCCGTCATCACAGGAATCCGCACATACCGCCGGAATTCATGCAGAACGAGCAGCCGGGTAGCGCGCACTAACTTAAGCATCGCGGCCCGCTCCAGCGGCTCCTGGAACATTGCGTTGATGCCGTACCGCGAGTAGCGCATCGCATCCTGCGCACTGCCGCCGACGCCATAAATCACGCACCGGCTGTTTGAGCGTGATCCGCGCGCGGCTTCCAGGATTGACTCCGAGCCGGTCCAGTCGGCTAGCGGTACCACGCACGCTTCAAATTTTTCCCGCCGCATCCGCTCCGCACCGTCAGAAATCACGGCGATGGGTTCGATCCCGTATTGCCGGAAACACTCAGCCAGGATCGCGTGTGTTGAATCATTAAAACCCACCAATGCGGCGCGGGCAGCGGCTTTGCGAGTGGTGGGGGAGGGCGGAGGCGGTGTCGCGAAAGCTTTATCCATGTTCGGGGAAGGCTCCACTTTCGATGGTCATTGTGCGTCCACCTGGCCCACCTGCAAAGTTCCAAAGGGACAACACACCGCAAGAGATGGTTCATTACCCAGGTCAGGGCAATGCGAGAAAGGACATTACCAACCGAAAAGCCGCACGGGACAAGGGTTTTTGACGATTTGCCTGCCCGCAGTATTTTCGAAAGCAGAGCCTGCGCAGCTTGCTGGCTGTACAACTCCTATCGCCGCCGCTGGCAGTTCTTACAGTTTTCACCGGATACCCCACGGCCTAGGATTTGAAGCAAAATCCCTCGGACGCGCGGCAGGCCGAATTTTTCGGGGAATGGACCGGTTCGTAGTCTGGCTTGCGAGTTTGAACGGTGGCCCGCGGCCCTCTGGGAAAACTGAAATCAGAAATCTATTGACAGGTCTGCGCTCACCAGATCACTACGCGCAGCCATAGCCGCTTGTCTACGCGGAGGCAGAAAAGCCCCGCAATCTCTGCACGTTCGGAATCTAAACGCCCGATCTCCATCGGACGCACAGATGTCTCGGCGAGCAACGAAGGTTGGGCCTCGTTATGTGTACCCGGCAGGTTCTAGTCACATTCCTCGTTTTCTTCGTTACCTTCAGCGCTACCTCCCAGCAGACACCGACCGCACCCGCGGCCGAAAAGAGTCTTAATCCTTCGTCAGGTTCGGCAGCCGGCGGATCGATCGATCAGATCATAGACCGCGCCATCGAACGCGAACACGCGCTGATGGAAATGTTGAAAGATCGCAAGCCTCTGATTGAGACCTACCTGCAGGACGTGCAGGTCCAACCGGAGATAGGCCCTGTCCCGGTCGATGATCACTATTTTCTGGGTCGCATGGATCTGGGAGACGCCTTGGACCGCCGCGATTTCCTTCCTCAGGCGAGCTTCGAGAAAAAACTACTGGGTGGTTTCACCAAGTTATACAAGCTGGAATACAACCCGTTGGGTTTCTCCTGGATGATCTATGCCGATCGGGACGACTTCAACCGCAAGACCTACGACTTTCAATTCGCTCATCGTGAATTCCTGGGCGACGTGCGCTGTCTCGTGTTTGACGTAACCCCCAGGAAAGGCACGGGGCCGGGACGGTTTCATGGACGCATATGGGTGGAGGACCAGGATGACAACATTGTGCGGCTGAATGGCGTTTACAGCCCAGGCTCTGCGACAAGTTCCTTTTTTCATTTGGACAGCTGGCGTCTCAACGTGGTTCCGGGGTACTGGGTGCCCGCGTACATTTACAGTGAAGAGGGCGACTTTGGCCACGTCAAGAAAGAGTTTACTTCGAAAACCAAGATGACTTTCAAGGCTCAGACTCGGGTGTGGGGCTATGACCTGCAAAACGCATCGCGGAACAGCGAACTCACGGAAATCGTGGCTGACTCGACGGTAAAAGACGAAAGCCCGATCCAGGACGCCTCTCCCCTCGGCGCCCAGCGCGCATGGATACAGCTGGCTGAAAACAATGTTGTCGAGCGATTACAAAAAGCGGGCCTTCTGGCCCCCGCAGGCGAAGTCGATAAGGTGCTTGAGACGGTAGTCAACAATCTGCTGGTTTCGAATCACATCGAACTCCCCCAACCCATCCGAGCCCGGGTCATGCTCACTTTGCCGCTGGAAACCTTCAGTGTCGGAAACACGATTGTAGTGAGCCGCGGTTTACTCGATGTGCTTCCCGATGAGGCCAGCTTGGCGATGGCCCTCTCGCATGAGTTGGGTCACATCATTCTCGGGCACAATCAGGAAAGCAAATTTGCGTTCAGTGACCGCTTGTTGTTCTCCGACGAATCCACCTATCGCAATCTCGGTTTTCGGCACCTTCCGGCGGAAGAAGCCGCTGCCGACCAGAAGGCGATGGAATTGATGAAGAACTCGCCCTATGGCCCCAAGCTGCAGACCGCAGGCCTTTTCCTTCGTGAAGTTGCACAAAGCGGTCATGCACTCTCGGCCTTGTTCACGCCTCATCTAGGGGGAAGCTTCACCGACGGTAAAGGACGAGTTACCCGCATGCCGGCGCTGATGGAATTAGCGCCCACTCTCCAGCCCAATGCGCTGAACCAGGTCGCGGCCCTGCCCCTGGGCAGCCGTATCAAAGCCAACCCCTGGGATGGACGCACCGAATTGATTAAAACAACTCCGTTGTCCATCACCTCGGTGCGCGACAAGATGCCACTCGAGGTGACTCCATTCTCCCCACACTTGACTAGATATGGCGTGGTGAGTTCGGCAGCATCTACAGAACCGCTGCCAACAAATTAGCGTCGGATCGCCCCGATACGAAACCAGTTCCTGCTTGACGCTGGCCCCTGCGCGCACGCTTTTGCTGCAGGTCCGGGTTACAACGTCTTGATTGCTCGACTGCGCTGTCCGCTCGCTGCCTGAACGCCAGCGCAAGAGCAGAAAAAGGGCACTCCGAACCCAAAGCCGCATCGGATAAAGCTTATGGGGATCACCGAAGGGATGCGCTGGAACCCCCTCTTTTGGGTTCCAGCGCCGCGACGGAGCGGCGATTGAGATTGGACTTTCGACTATGCCGACATCACTCGACGTTGCGCACGTGACTCGCGAATGCTCGAGACGCTTCTGCGCAAATTCAACCATCCGTTTTCTTGAAACACACGGAAAAGCTCGGACGAATAGGGAATTTCGCCTGTGATGATTTCCTCTTTGCCCTGATCATCGATTACCGAAAAAGCCACCTGTACGGGCTCGTCCGGCGAGTTCTGTTTCGTAAAGTGAACGAGTTTGACGTTGAGAGTTTCTTGCTCTTGATTCTGCGTCGGCATTGTTTTCTCTCGGTCCCTGGTTGGGATCTACTTCCCGATTCTAAAAAATCAGTCGCGGCGGTCAATGGAGATCCAACGATTATTTTGTAAATAGATTTCCACCGCGGAAGATTTTTCTAATGTGCTTACCCGATACTCCCGTTATAGCGAGCGGGTCGTTGCCTATCATAAGAGTTCTTCGCCACGGCGAGTCCCTGCCCTACAATCTGCAAGACAAAAGACCGAAGCCTGATTGCGGCACCGATGAGCCCCTTATCCTGACCACGGCAGGGAACCAATGAGATTGGTCTATTATTCGCTGGCGAATGTACCCGACTCGAGGTTAGCGGAGCAGTGGACCCAAAGCGTCCGCAGTCTCCGCCTCTACAACCGGACGATCCCTGTGTGGCTGTTTCTCTTCAACGGTGCCAACCCCGCACTGCTGCGCGAAGCCGAGCGTCAGAACGTTCTGGTGCACGATTTCGGCAGCTATCCGGAGTTCCTGCGAGGCCTGCACGCGCGAAGTTCCGTCCTGGCGCTTTATCCAACATTCCACAAGTTTCTTCAACTTGGCCATGTGCCAGACGATGTCGAGCAAGTTCTCTATCTCGATTGCGACACATTCTTCTTCGACGATGTCGATCGATTGTTCGAACGCTATTCGGCTCACCACTGGTATGCCCGGGAAGAACCGTCATCGCGTCGCAGTCATCTCGACTATGATCCCAGTCATGTTAATGAAGATCAGCTGCAACAGATTGCGCGGTCCGAGAGATTGCGGCAGCTACCCCCGTTCAACTCTGGAGTCTGTCTGCTGAATCACCACATTTGGCGCCAGTGGGAGCGGCTTCGAGTTCCATATCTCGATCTGGCTTGGCGACTGCTTTGTGGACGCGAACTCAAGGAACACAATGCCCCGCTGGAGCATGACCGGGACATTCAACAGGCCGTCCTCGCAAGCGTTACCGATTGCGATCGTGAGAACGCCCTCCCCTATCCCTCCCGGAATACCTGGATCGTCGAGCAAATCTCTCTGTGGCTTGCCCTCGGACACCTGCAGGACTTTTCGTTGGGGGCGTTTATGCGCTCCGATGTTCCCCAAGGCCCCGAGTTTTGCGAATTGCCGGGGTCAAGTCAGGGCTGCATCTTGTCACACTACTATAGCAATGGGGAGGAATATTTCTTTGAAGCGGTGCGGCGAATTGGACAACACATTGCCTTGTAGGCGAAAGGCTTCCGCCTACTCGTTCCACCGCCGAAACAGCAGCGCGCCATTCGTTCCGCCGAAGCCGAATGAATTAGACATGGCGTACTCGATCTCGGCCTTCCGCGCCTGATTGGGTACCAGGTCCATCCCCGCAGTATCCGGGTCAGGATTCTCGAGGTTGATCGTAGGCGGCAGTATCTGATCACGCAGAGCAAGGATCGTGATGCCGGCCTCAAGTCCTCCAGCGCCACCCAGCAAGTGTCCGGTCATCGACTTGGTAGAACTCACCGCAAGCTTGTGGTCGCCAAAGAAATTTCGAATGGCATGCGCTTCGAGCGTGTCGCCGATCGGCGTCGACGTCCCGTGTGCGTTCACGTATCTCACAACGTTCGGCGGAACTCCGGCATCGCGCACCGCGTTGCGCATCACGCGGAATCCGCCTTCATGCTCGGGAGCGGGTTGCGTGATGTGGTAGGCATCACCAGACATACCGTACCCAGCCACTTCGGCGATGATCGGCGCGCCGCGTTTCTTCGCGTGCTCCAGTTCCTCAAGGATGAGAATCCCCGAGCCTTCCCCGATCACGAATCCGTCGCGCCCCTGGTCCCACGGACGGCTGGCCTTCTCCGGATCATCATTACGCGTGGACAGCGCGCGCATGGCAGCAAATCCACCCACCCCCATCGGCGTGATCGCGGCCTCCGCTCCTCCGGCAATCATCACATCGGCATCGTCGTGTTGAATGATCCGGTAGGAATCTCCAATGGAATGTGCGCTCGTCGTGCAGGCGGTAGCAGTAGCCTCGTTCGGTCCCTTGGCGCCGAAGCGCATCGAAACCTGCCCCGCAGCCAGATTGATGATGGCCGATGGAATAAAAAAAGGAGAGATCTTGCGCGGACCGCCTTCGATCAAAGCGCTGTGCTCGCGCTCGATGATGTCGAAGCCACCGATGCCCGACCCGATGTGGACGCCCACGCGCTCGTCATTCTCCGGGGTGATCTTCAGGCCTGACATCTGCATCGCTTCATCCGCCGCCGCGATGGCAAAGTGGATGAAGCGTGCCATCTTCTTCACTTCTTTTTTCTCGATGTACTTCAGGGGATCGAAGTTCTTCACTTCCGCGGCGATCTGGCAGGCATAATTACTCACATCGAAGCCGGCGATGCGGCCTACGCCGCTCTTGCCAGCCAGCAGGGCCTGCCACACTTCTTCCGTGGAATTACCCACACCGCAGATAAGCCCCAGGCCTGTAACCACGACCCTGCGTCCGTTCTTCAACTATTTTCCCGCCTTCGCGTGCTTGCCGATGTAATCGATAGCGTCCTGCACGGTGCGAATCTTCTCGGCGTCCTCGTCAGGAATCTCGATGTCGAATGCTTCTTCGAATGCCATCACCAGTTCCACGGTGTCCAGCGAATCGGCCCCCAGGTCGTCGACGAAGGACGCGCTCGCGGTGACCTCGCCCTCATCCACGCCCAACTGCTCCACGATGATCTGCTTAACCTTGTCGTCTACGGCTGCCATATGTATCCCTCGCTTGCCTCAATGAGATTTGAATTTCGGATGTCTGGTCGCGCAATCGCAGCTTGTCTTCCCGCCCGTTCGGGCATCTCGACCATTCACTCTGCACAACGCTGCGGACTGCGATACGAATCAGGCGAACGTGTAGTGTAATTGTCCTAGTGAATTAGTGTAAAGGAAGGGCGATCGGTTTGCCGCCAAAGCCTCTGCTATGTTGGGATTGCACTCAAAAATCCTAACGGTTGCCTGGGCCCGGGTCAAACGGCAGCGGAATGAATCGTGGCATAGATAACAAGCATAAGGAGCCAGTCGTGAAGCACGTCTTATGGGTTCTGCTGTTGTGTCCCGCGGCCGGCGCGGTTACCTGTCCGACGGGGCAGGCCAGGAACGAAGCCACATTAGTCGAGATGGAGAAGACGTGGGCCCACGCCCTCGACACACACAACACCGATACACTTGCCTGCATCCTGGCTGATGAGTTCGAGGACGCCGACATCGAGGGAAAGCTGAACGACCGAAACTCCGTGCTGGCGAGGGTTGGAAGATCCCACGCACTGCGTCACGAGTTATCGGATCTCCATGCTCACGTCCACGCAGATTTCGCTTACATCCGCGGAGTGGCCGACGCAATCGACTCGCAGGCCAAGGTAACGAGAGTCCGGTTCACCGACATTTATGCGTACCGCGATGGACGTTGGCAGTGTGTGGCCGGACACGAATCTCTAGTCTCAGCGGCACCTCACTAAAGCTCGAGTGGAGGAATGCGTGTTATGCGCGCCGTTGTGCAGCGAGTGAGCCGAGCCAAAGTAACGGTCAGCGACGGGATCGCCGGCGAAATCGGCATGGGACTGGTGGTGTTCCTGGGTGTCGGTGAACAGGACACCGAATCCGATGTCGCCTATCTCGCGGAAAAAATCGCCGGCCTGCGCATCTTTGAAGATGCAGAGGGAAAAATGAACCTGAGCGTCCTCGATGTCGGGGGAAGCATATTAGCCGTCTCTCAATTCACGCTCTACGGCGACGTTCGTCGCGGGAAGCGCCCGTCTTTTGACGCTGCCGCCAGACCCGACTCCGCTCGCCGCCTCTACGAATTATTTGTGGAACACATTCGCGCCGCCGGCCTGCGCTGCGAAACCGGCCGCTTCCAGGAAATGATGCAGGTGGAAGTGGTGAACGAAGGGCCGGCGACCATTCTGCTGGATTCCCGAAAGTCCTTCTAAGCACTTATGGTGGATGATTCTTCTTGAAGGAAGCGGCGGTGCCGCGAATGCCTTCCGCATAAGGAGTTCCGGAAAAACCAAAAGCAGTCGCGAATTTGGATGAATCAAAAACATAAGGCGAGTCGCTCTGGTACAGCATCTCGTAAGACTCGCTAAGGTCGCGGTTGAACCATCCTGCAACCCGCAGCACAAGCTTGTTGAGAACGCGGTACCGCGGCATAACTCCCATTTCCTTTGCCGCCGCCGTGATGAACTGTTTTCCTGTAAGAGGATGGGGCGCAGTCGGCACGTGCCATGTCTGGTTCCATGCCGATTCGCGTTCCGCCAGCATAAGCAGGCTTTGAGCGGCATCCGGCGTGTATGTATAGGAATGGGGAATCGTGTCGTTGACCAACCATGACGCCGTTTGGTTCTTGGAGAGGGGCTCAAACACTAAAATGCTGGGCACGGAGTTGCGCGTATCAGGACCATAGAAGTCCGCGCATCGTGCAACCATCGCAGTCAAGGCGCCAGATTTCCATTCGTTCATCAGCGACGTGGCGATGCCAGCCCGAATCTCGCCCTTTTTGCTCGAGGGATTAAAGGGCGTGTCTTCCGTCATCGTCCCGTTGACCCTGCCATACATATAGACGTTATCGAAGAACACCAGCTTGGCGCCCGCACGTTTGCAAGCCTCGACAGAATTCGACATGATGCGAGGCCACTTTTCCGCCCACAGCCGATGATCGTACTTCAGGCCGACCAGAAGAAACACGAGGCTCGACCCTTTCACGGCGGCGATGGTCTGGTCTTTATCCGAAAGGTCCGCTGGATAGACCTCCGCCGCTCCGGGCACCATCTTGGGATTGCGTCCGACCAGTCGAAACTGCTGGTTCCGTTCCGCCAGCAATTTCACTAATTCGTTGCCGATAGCGCCGCCTGCGCCGAGGATGGTGATCACTTTTTCGCCCCTTTCTACGGCTTAGGCGCCCGCTGGTAAAACGCCTCCGACAAATTCTGCCGGATATATCTCTTGCTATCGAATTTCCTGCCAGTGCTCTCGCGTGACATGCAACGAATCTGCCCGCAGATCGGCCGTTCGAACCACGGTCGGTCGAATTTGCCCACAATCGCCCAGGCAATCCCGGCGTACCCGTTGGGATCGCGCCCGTCGAGTTCGTACTTGTCATTGAGCCTGACAGCAATCCGATGCGCCTGGGCGGGCGTTGGACTCCACTCCAGAATCTTCTTCGCCCAGTACATCCGCAGGTAGTTATGCATCCAGCCGGTATTCACCATTTGCATCTGCGCCGCGTTCCACAGTTGGTCATGGGTTTCAGCGTTCTCCAGTTGACGCTCGCTGTAAGTGGTCGGTCGATGATCCTTGGCATGCTTGCCGAGCGTCCGGTGCGCCCATGGCTCTGCGCACTCAAATGAATCGTACTCACCATTGAACCGGACCAGATTTACCGAAAGCTCACGCCAGGTGATGATCTGGTTCAGAAAAGCTTCTTTGTCAGCCTTCGGTGCGTCCGCATTCTGCACCGCCAGCGCAACCGTAATCGGGCTGATATGGCCGAAATGCGAATATGGCGATAGCCGGCTGGTGTGGTCGATCTCCGGTTTGTTACGTTGCGTCCCGTACCCATTCAGCTTGTGCCGCACAAAATACTTAAGGAGCCGCAACGCTTCATTGCTTCCTGCTTTCCAGCTAGACACTGGCGAAACCGAGCGATCAATATTCCAACCTTCCGTGATATCGCACTCCGGATCCAGTGATTTGAGAGGGCGAGCATTCTTCCAACGGACATTTGCGCTCGGATTCGGGGACGGAATCAAAAACTTCTTCAGATGTTTCTGTAGCCGTGGACGAATCGTGTGCGCGGCGTATTGCGCCTTCTCGAGAAGCCGCGAAGGCACGATGACATCAGCATCCACTGTCCACAGGGGCACTCGAAGCTTCCGCGCAGCCTTCTCGCGCCATCGCTCCGGCTCGCGCATCGGGTTTTCATCGCTCACCACGAGGACCGGCTTCACCTCGTCGCAAAACTTCAGCAGGCTGTGATCGGGACAACGGCGCAACACGAATCCGACATTTCTCTTCCCCAAGGCAGCCGCAATATCAGGCATGCCTTCGTTCAGAAAACGGTAGTGCGGCAGATTCGCATGCGGATAGAACGGCACCGGCGCGAAGAAAACAACGGCCGGTTTTCGCAGAATGTTGGCGATTTCGATCGCCACATCGAGTGCAGGATTGTCGATGCCGCGCTGCGCCCGTTGCATCCAGTAAACAACGCAGCAACCGTCGACACGAGGAATCCTGTCGCCCCTCACGGTCACTCGTGGGTCAGCGGAGATGGTTGTGAGAGGATCCATGGACATTCAGGAACACTGAGAAAGCTGTTCTATTTGAGCCATCCGATACGTCCCGGGGCGCAACCTTTGTTCGAAGCAGATGCGGGAGGGAATGAGAAGAAAAAATCCCGGCAGGCTTTTCCTATGCAGCAACCCCCTATCGCGCTTGCAGGATCGCGTCCGCAATCTTCGCCGCCTCCCGTGAAGCCTTCACATCGTGCGTCCGCACGATATGTGCGCCCTTGAGGATCAGAGCGGTCTGACTGGCCAATGTCCCGTAGAGCCGCCGCTCCGGAGGCGCATCCTTTCCGGTCCCATCTGCGAGAGTTCGCCCAATAAATGATTTCCTCGAAGTACCCACCAGGAGCGGGAATCCAGCCGATTGCAGTTCGTTGAATCGAGCCACGAGCGGATAATTTTCGTCGAAACGCTTGCCAAACCCGAATCCCGGATCAAGCACGATCCGTTCTCGCCGGACTCCGACAAGAATCGCCCGCTCCGCCCAGTCTTTCAGTTCGCGCTTGACCAACAAGACGACATCACCCGGTGGCGGCAGATTCCGCCATTCCTCCGGACGTCCACGCAGGTGCATCAACACGACACCACACTTCAGATCCGCGGCGGTCTTCGCCATGGCAGGATCCCACCGCAGTCCACTTACGTCATTCACGATCTCAGCGCCCGCACCCACCGCGGCCCGGGCTACTGCGGATTTGTAAGTGTCGATCGAAACGACGATTTTGGCATGCCGTTTCTTGAGCTCAGCGATGACGGGGATGACTCGTTTCAGTTCTTCTTCCGCAGTGACGACCTCCGAGTTGGCAGGAGGGGCCCCGGAAGCTTGTCCCGGGGCAGCGACCGGACCTGCATCAACACGCGCCCCCGGCCGCGTCGATTCGCCCCCAATGTCAATGACGTCGGCGCCGTCTTCGAGCAGACGCTCGGCCTGTTCTACCGCTCGATCGCGATCGAAGAATTTCCCACCGTCCGAGAACGAGTCCGGCGTGACATTGACCACGCCCATGATCAACGTACGTTTGCCTAGCTCCAGAGTACGGGTGGGCAGGCCCCATTGAAACACCGCTCGCATGCGAGCAAGATTTTAAATGAATGTCGGGTGCCCGGACGGCAGGTGGCTACCGGCGGCGTACTGCAGCTTCCCGCCGGCGCATCCCGGGCACCGCGCCGGGGCCCGTTCCCGTGGGAGGTTTACGCCGTCCTTCAAGCAGCTCCTTGAGGACGCTCGCGTTGTTATGGGTTTCCATCTTGGAGGCAAACAGCAGCGTCAACCGCTTATTCTTGTGGGCCAACTCGTAGAGACGTTGCAAGGCCTCTTGCCGCTCCGGCTGCGCCAACTCTTTCAGATATTTCTTGCGGAAAGCTTCCCATTCCTCAGGACGCGCGTGGTACCAGTGCCGCAACGCGTTCGACGGCGCCAGATCGCGCAACCATTCGCGGATCGCAGCTTTTTCCTTCGTCAGTCCTCGCGGCCAGAGCCTGTCGACCAGTACCCGGGCCCCGTCTCCGCGCGACGCCGGTTCGTAAACTCGCTTCACCCCGATGGTCATATATAGTGCTCTAGTATTGTAATGCTAAATGCGGCGAGGGACGCCGCGAATGGCCCGGTTGGGTGAGGCCCATGCCATCAGAACAGAGCGTTTCTTGCCAGAAGCGTCGCTCGCATCTCTTCATCGCAGCGACTGTGACGGCGTTCCTGCTGTGTACCCTTCTTCTTGCGTGCGACATCGCGCGGCGCAAGTCTGACGCCGAACTCGGGCTCAACGCCCAGCAGGCGTCTGGCCGCCGGATCTACGATGCCGAGTGCGATCGTTGCCACGAGCCGTATTCGACCCGTGGCAAAAAAGGCCCGGGACTCAAAGGCGTGTTCCAGCACAAATATCTCTCGTTGAGCGGCTTGCCCGCGAATGATGACCGCGTCAGCGACATCATCCGTCTCGGGCGAAACGAGATGCCCGGCTTCCGTCAAAAACTAAGCCAGCAAGACATGCAGGACCTGCTGAACTATTTGCATACGCTGTAACCATCTGCCCATGAAGACGGAGACAAAGTCCGAACTGTTTCGCGAACTGCCGTCGGTGGATGAACTTCTCCACGCGCCAGACTTCGCCGAACTTCTGGCATTACACGGCCCCACCGCGCTGACCGATGCGATCCGCTCTGTTCTCGCACGATTGCGCGAGCAGATCTCTTCCGGTCTCCTGAATCGTGAGAGCTTGCAACTGGCCTTAGGTGGATTGAAATCCGCAATTGACGCTCAGCTGCGCAGGGCCTTGAGTTATTCCTTGCAGCCGGTGATCAATGCGACCGGCGTAATTCTCCACACAAATCTGGGTCGAGCCCCGCTGGCGGAGGACGCGCTCGCGCACGTTCGCGAAGCCAGCCGCACCTATACAAATCTAGAGTTCGATATCGCAGCGGGCGAACGCGGCAAGCGCGACGTCCACGTAGACCGCCTGTTCCGAAAATTGCTCTCCCCGGTCAGCAACGCTCACGTAGAGACAGCCGCCTCGGCGGTCCCGCGAGCCCTGAGCGTAGCCGAAGGGCAAGCGGAACCGGACCACGCCGTCTCGACCATCATAGTCAACAACAACGCCGCCGCAGTTCTGCTGGGCCTCAACACCCTCGCCGAAGGCGGTGAGGTCATCGTCTCTCGGGGAGAGCTGGTCGAGATCGGCGGCTCGTTCCGCATCCCCGATGTGATGGCCAAATCAGGCGCTACCCTGCACGAAGTAGGCACAACGAACCGAACGCGGATAGCGGACTACGAAAAAGCGATCACCGACAAAACCCGGCTGTTGTTACGCGTTCACCGTTCGAACTTCGAGATCACCGGCTTCACCGAGCAACCCTCAATCGCGGAGCTGGTGGCACTAGCACGAAGGCGCAGACTCCCGCTCATGGAAGACCTGGGCAGCGGCGCGCTCGTCGATCTGCAGCAATTCGAAATTCGCGGCGAGTCCAGCGTGCTCGACAGTCTGCGTGCCGGCGTTAATGTAGTGACGTACAGCGGCGATAAGCTGCTCGGTGGCCCACAGGCCGGACTTCTCAGCGGACGACCCGATCTGATGGCTCGCATGCGATCCAATGCGTTGTTCCGCGCACTGCGTGTCGACAAGATGACGTACGCGGCCCTGGAAGCGACTTTGCTCTCGTATGTGAAGCGGGAGTACGCGGCCATCCCCACTCTCCGGATGATGAGCCTGACAAAAGAGGCAATTAGCCGCCGCGCAGAAACGATCAAGAACCGGGCTCAGTCGCCGAGGATGAAGATGAACCTTACCGACGGCGACTCACTGCTTGGCGGCGGCGCAGCTCCGTCGTCCGTGTTGCCCACCAGGCTCCTGGCAATCACCTGCGACGAGATGAGTGCCGATGAACTTTCGGCCAAGTTGCGACATTTTGATCCTCCCATCGTCGGGCGAGTCGAGGAGGGACGCGTGCTGCTGGACCTGCGGACAGTGCTTCCTGAGCAGGATTCTCTCATCGCAGATGCGCTGCAGCGAATCGCGTGAGCGCAGCATCGAACAACAGTTGGCAATCCTGTACACGATCGGGCACTCCACTCGCTCTCTCGATGACTTGATCGCTGCACTCCGCGCACACGAGATCAAGACTCTGGTGGATATCCGCGCCTTCCCCATGTCCCGCCGCCTCCCACAATTTAACCGGGACTCGCTCGCTGAAACCCTGCCGGCGGCAGGCATTTGCTATGTCTGGATGAAGGCTCTAGGCGGATACCGGAAGAAGATCCTGGAGGAGTCACCACATATCGCACTTCGGAATGACAGCTTCCGCAATTATGCCGACTACATGCTTACGGCAGAATTCGAGAAGGCGGTGAAAGAATTGATTGCGCATGGCGAAGAAGGCCCCACCGCTTACATGTGCGCGGAACGTGTCCATTTCCACTGTCATCGCATGCTGGTTTCGGACTGGCTGGTGGCGCATGGACATGAGGTCCTGCATATCGACAGCACTGGACCGGTCAAGCCGCACAAGCTGACTTCCGAAGGTCGCATGATTGAGGGGCAACTGATCTATCGCGGAGACCGCTTGCTATAGGATGCATACTTTTGTGCGCGCCGGCGAATTGTTTTCCAAGGCCAGACTTATAACTTTTTTCCACCGGCCGCGCAGGGTCATCAATTCTTCACACCCGCCCAGTCCCACACCACTGCAGTTTTTTTCTCACCAGCGGTGGCCCGTCGTTTGCCAGCGGGACGGAAGAGGAAGTTTTTCTGCAGGTTCAATTATGACTGAGACTTTCCTGCTGCCACTCCGCGGTCAGCGGAGTGTCTTTCCGGTCGCACGTCACGTCGCTGAGCGGTCAATGCATCGCTAAGTCTGCGGACGAAATGCTTGTCTTTGCTGGAATACGAAGTGAAGACGTGAGCCACGCCGTCCCATCCCCATTAATACGCGTGGTTGAAGCGCTCCCATGTTAAAGTCTTTCAGCTTCTTTCCTTGTTATTATTCTGCGCAGCTTTGCCCATATTTGCAGAGTTCCACATATGGGTGCCGAGCTTTCTTGCGATTGCGGTCGACTCGCGAGGTCTAGATGCCCGTTTGGACGCTATCTGGGCAACTCGAGTCATGTTTGTGGCGTACACGCCGGGTTTTCCGGCTATCGGGCGCGCAGAAGTAGGACTGGGACACGGATGCTGTGCTGGACGCGGGTGGCTGTGGTGCCGAGGAAAAGATCGGCGAGAAAGCGGTGGCCGTGGGTGCTCATGGCGACGAGGTCACAGCCTTTGTTCTCGATCCACCTGATGATCTGGTCCGCGGGTTCTCCATAGGCGAGTTCGGCGTCGGTGGGGATGTTTTCGTTCTGAAGTTCGGATTGGACGCTGCGTATGTAGGCGGTGTCTTCCACGATTTCGCGGCTGACTGCGTCCGAGCCGTAGGTTCTGGCGGCCCATCCGTCGGCGACATGGAGCAGGACTACACGGCTGTGGGCGAGCTTGGCTAATTGCTTGACGTGTTCGATGATGGCGCGGTCGGTAGGCGTGCCATCGAGCGTTACCAGGATTTTGTCATACATTCGTTTCGCGGGCTGAAGCCTTAAGTCTCCGGCGACCGACGCGGCGCTGAAGCGCCGCTCTTCGACCAAGCTTTTTCACAAACTTTTAGTCTCGAATCCTTTCTTGCCGGGCTAAAGTCTTTCGATCCGAGTCTTGAATCCGCGTTTTGTTGCCCTATTTCGACGAAAAGTCAAGAGCCCCACCCCGTCCCACCCAAAAGCGGTGGGACCAGGGTGGGGGCACCCAACGATGGTTCCGATCTTGTCCTTCGTGCCTCATGGAGCACCAGTGATGAGCTGCCAGGCGGTTTTCAGGGACTCGGGGAGGCCGTAGATATCCATGGAAGTGATCAGGATAGCACTGGCCCAACCAGCTGCCAGGAGGAAATAGCCGTTTCGCCATTTGCCCATTCGCTTTTGGGAACTGGTCAAGTGGAGCAAGGGGAACATGGCGAAGGGCAGTTGCAGCGCGAGAACGACCTGACTCAGCGTGAGCAGGTCGGTAACGCTGTTGTCGCCGCGCAGGCCAATGATCACGACAGCGGGAAGAATCGCCAGAGTGCGGGTGATCAGGCGGCGCACCCAAGGCTTGATCCGCCAGTGCATGAAACCTTCCATCACCACCTGGCCTGCGAGCGTTCCCGTGATAGTGCTGCTTTGACCCGCGGCCAGGAGCGCGACTGCAAATAAGGTGCTGGCTACGGCCGTGCCCAGCAAAGGAGCGAGGGTCAGATAGGCGACGCGAATCCAGTCACTATCGGGACCGAAGCTGACGAACCTGCCCCCCGGAACCATGATCCCGGTCTTGCCGAAGAAAACTGTCGCCGCGAGGACCATAATGGCGGCGTTGACGAAAAAGGCGACCGTCAGCGCGACCGTGGAATCGATGGTGTTGAACTGGAGGGCGCGGCGGATGGAAGAGTCGTCTTTCTGGAGGCGGCGACTCTGGACTAATGCGGAATGCAGATAAAGGTTGTGGGGCATCACGGTGGCACCGATGATGCCGATGGCGACGTAGATCATCCCGGCGTGACGGATGTGAGGGATCAGCAGCGCGTGACCGAGCTCGAGGAAACTAGGCTGGGTCTCGGGAAGAACGAAGATTTCGATGAAGTAGCAGCCAGCGATGGTGGCGACCAGAACCAGGACGACGGCTTCGACGGTACGCATGCCGAAGCGTTGCAGGCCGAGCAGGAGAAGCACGTCGAGCCCGGTGATGATGACAGCCCAGAACAGGGGGATGTGAAAGAGAAGATTGAGGGCGACAGCGCTGCCCAGAACTTCGGCGAGATCGCAGGCGCCGATGGCAACTTCACTCATCAGCCAGTTGGGCCAGCGGGTCCAGGCGGGATACCAGTCGCGGCAGCACTGGGCCAGGTCCTTGCCGGTGACCACGCCCAGGCGGGCGGAGATGACCTGCATGAAGATCGCCATCAGGCTGGCAAGACCTACGACCCAGAGGAGACCGTATTTGAATTGCGCACCGCCCTGCAGGTCGGTGCCCCAGTTGCCGGGATCCATGTAGCCGACGCTGACCAGTATGGCGGGGCCGACAAAGGCTTTCCATTGTTGCCAGAAACTGGCCTGATAGTGGGGAACCTCGACGGAGCTGTGGACGTTCTCCAAAGAACGATGGGGCGCCGGGGACTGGTGTGCCGCATGGAACTGCGAGGGGTGGGCGATTGGCTGGTCTTTACTGCTCATGGATGGCGCAGAGGGTTCCCGGATTACAGATGTTAATGAGTATACACCAAAATCGGTTAACTGTAGTTAACTCATATGGGACTGGGTTTCCGCAACTTTTGATTCTTCGAGCACCGATGCGGAGATGATGCGCCGCTCTTTCGGGGGATAAGCGCTCAAGGTTCAGCTGCCCTACGGGGCACGGCGTCTTTTCGCGATGCGGTCCGCCAGCGAACTAGCGGGCTATTTTCAGGGGTCCCTCCGGAGGGACTCTTGCGATAGCCCGAGACTGTGGAGATAGCCGGGGACTCTCGTGATCACGCTGCACTAGGGGTACTCTTCAAGTCGGGATTGTGCCCGCGCGGCCTCTTTTATCGCAAAGATTGCGAAAATGCGCGCCGAGTACACGAAGAAAAGCCGGGATGAAAATCTCGTGCGACGGCTTTGTCGATAGCTTATGCGTGGGCGGCGGCGGCTTTGGGTTGTGAGGTGATTAGCCACTCGAGTTTGGAGAAGGGCAAGTAAACCGTGGCTGCGTTCATGTTGGCCATGGCGCCGCCGGTGATTTCGCGCAGTGCCGCGGTCATTTCATTGCTCAGGAAGCAGAAGCCGGTTTCGTCCGCGGCTATGATCGTTCCGGAGAAGGCACGCGTGAACAGTGAGACCTTCACGATCACGGTCTTATTCACTAACTTCTCTTTGAATGAGGGGCCGGACTGCGACATGGTTTCTCCACGAAAAATCTTGTAATTCAGACCGCTATCCTTGCCTCAGTTTGACATTCTCTGACGGGCTCTCGAAGTGACTGGAGTAACTGGAGTAACTGGGGGATCACAGGCTTCCGCCGAGAGGCTCGGTCAGTTCGGAAACTTCGCGTTCCTGACCCCCGCCCCTTTGGTGGTAAGTTCCTGCGCGGTATACCGACTTAGTGTTTCGGTCTTGAAGCTGGTGTGAGCCAGACTTTTTCGGATGCTGCGGGGCCCAGAGAGACGGCGCCTTCGTCGGTATTCAGCGTGAGGGTCTGGTCGTAGTTGCGTTCGATCACCTTCAACTTCGCGCCAGGACGGATGCCGCGGTATTCCAGGAATTCGAGCAGACCGCGGTCGCGTTCGTAAATTCCGCTTACCGAGTAGGGGGTGTCTACATCCGCTTCGGCGAGCAAGACTAATCCCCGGCGGCGGCGGCTGGTGGAACTTTCCATTTCACTGAGATTGCCGTGAGGGCAGGCTCCGGACGAGCCTAGCTTGGCGAGCAGTTTCGCTTCAAAATCCGGGGAGACCGCGTGCTCCAGGCGCTCGGCTTCGTCGTGAACCTTCCACCATTCCATTCCGAACATTTCCGAGAGCATGCGTTCGATCAGGTGATGGCGGAGTGTGAGTCTGCGGGCGATTTTGCGACCGGCTGCGCTTAAGCTGACTTCACCTTTCGCGCCTACGCGGACCAGGCCGTCTTTCTTCAGTCGGCGTAGGGCCATGGTCACCGCGGGAGCAGACACTTTGAGGATCTGTGCGAGACGGGCGGAGATTACGGTTTCGCCTTCGGTCTCGGCTTCGAGGATGGACTTGAGGTAGTCCTCCTTGGAGACGGTGATCATGATGGGGATTATACGGGGTTAATTGTGGTTAACGTCTGGTGAGAAACGGAAGGCTGGGCGCGGAGAAAAGCTGCGGACCGCCGCGGCGGCCGTCCCTCCATCGTGCAGGCGGACGAATGCGTCCGCCGCTCCCCAAGCAAAAAGGACAGTCCGGAGCCCCCGAGACTGTCCTTCAAAACCCTCCCGGTTAGAAGGGTAACTTGATGACCCCACGGTACTGCGGAGATGTTGCAAACGGATTGCAGATTCGTGAATATCTGATGAATTCGGCCGCTGCTATAGTAGACGCTAACGTCCCAGTTTGACTGACATCTGTTTTCTCCTGGTCGAGAGGAATTGATGCCTTCCACAACCTTGCGCCAAACCGAACAATCACGGCGCCTGCAACAGCGGGCGGAGAGCATGATTCCGGGTGGAGTGAATTCGCCGGTGCGGGCGTTCAAGTCCGTGGGTGCAGATCCGCCGTTTATTGTGCGCGGCAAGGGTTCGCATGTGTGGGATGCAGATGAGAATGAATATGTCGATTACATCGCATCGTGGGGACCGCTGATTCTTGGCCACGCCGAGCCGAACGTGCTCGATGCGATTGTGGGTGCGGCTTGCAACGGGACCAGCTTCGGAGCGTCGACACCTGCGGAGGCAGATTTAGCGGAGTTGGTTTTGGGCGCGTTTCCGAATATGCAGAAGGTGCGCTTCGTGAGTTCGGGAACGGAAGCGACGATGTCGGCGATACGGCTGGCGCGCGCTTATACCAAGCGGAAGTACATCATCAAGTTCGAAGGGTGCTATCACGGGCATGCGGATTGCCTGTTGGTGAAAGCGGGATCGGGCGTAGCGACGCTGGGGATTCCGGGGTCGGCGGGAGTTCCGGAAGAGTTCACGATGTTCACGATCGCTCTGCCGTTCAACAATCTGTCGGCCGTCGAGCATGCGTTTTCGAAATACAAACACCAGATCGCTTGCGTGATCGTTGAGCCGGTGGTCGGGAACATGGGATGCGTGCCGGCGGCGGACGATTATCTTGTCGGATTGCGGTTGATCACACAGCGCGAACATTCCGTGCTGATCTTCGATGAGGTCATGACGGGATTTCGCGTCGCGTATGGGGGAGCGCAGGAGTTGTACAACATCAAGCCGGATTTGACGACTTTGGGAAAAATTATTGGTGGCGGATTGCCTGTGGGGGCGTACGGCGGGCCGAAGGAGATCATGGACCTGGTCGCGCCGCTGGGACCGATGTATCAGGCAGGAACGCTGTCGGGGAATCCGCTGGCGATGGCGGCGGGCATGGCGATGCTGAAGCAACTGAGCGAACGCAAAGGAGAGATTTATCCGCGGATCGAGAGGCTCAGTGGAGCGTTGGTGGATGGCGTCATGGCGGCGGCTCGTGATGCCGGAGTGTCGGTGTGCGCCAATCGCGTGGGATCGATGTTTACGTGGTTTTTCCAGAACGGGTCGGTGACGGATTGGGATTCGGCTTCGAAATCGGATACGGAAGCGTTTGGAAAGTTCTTCCGGGCAATGCTGGATAACGGAGTTTATTTGCCGCCCTCACAGTTTGAGGCGGCGTTCCTGGGCGCTACGCACACTGAAGAGGACGTGAAGAAGACGCTTGATGCGGCGAAACAGGCGTTCGCGGGATGAAGGCATAATTCTTAATACGGACACGGCGTCACGGAGTTTATTGCCCGCATCCTGGGAAGTCAGAATCCCCCACCCTGTCGCACAAAACCTGACAAGGATGGGACCCCACAAGACATGGCTCGTGAGCAGAGAAGAAAAATACCCGCAGGCGCTCGGTCCACTTGCGTGACGCTCGCTGCGCTCGTCGACGGAGGAATGCGTCCGTCGCGACACAAACTTATTCCTCGCGCAGGGTTCGGGCTGGGTCGATACGGGCGATTCGGAGGGCCGGGATCGCGGTCGCGATCAGACTCACCGCGACGAGTACCCCGACTACCGTTGCGAGCGTCGGTGTGTCATACACACCTACCCCGTAGAGCGCACTGCGCAATGCGCGCAGGACGGCCGCGCTGACCAGCAGGCCGAGGGAGAGTCCAACAGCGGCGGCGCGCAGGCCCGGAGCGCCGACATTGACAATGGCTTCGCGAATGGTGGAACCCAAGGCCATGCGGATTCCGATTTCGCGTGTTCTTTGGGCCACGATGTTGGCCACCAGAGAAAAGATCCCAACGGTGCTTAGGATCAGGGCTAGTCCGGCGATCGTTCCGAGCAGGGCGACTTCGATGCGCTGCATGGCTAAGGTTTTCGCGAGCAGATCCTCCATGCGATAGAAGCCGGAGAAGGGCAGCGTGGGATCGACGCTGGCGAGGGCGCGCTGCATTTGTCCGGTCAGACCTTCGATCGGATGGGCCGTGCGAACGATCCAACTGGGCTGGAACCACACGTGAAGCAACGCGAACTGTCGCGCGTCCATTTGCCTGGCGGGAACATACATTGTTTCCTCGGTCGCGAGAGGGGCAATTGCGTGCAGCCCGGGGGCCATGGCCACGTCCGACACTACGCCCACGACCAGCGTGCCTTTATCCACATGATGACCGACGGCGTCCCCATGGAAAAACTCGCGGGCGAAGGTTTGATTCACAATCGCCACGTGCTGGGTCTCGGGACCGTCCTCGTCGGTGAAGGCGCGGCCTTGAAGGATAGGGATCTGCAGGGCGGCAAAGTAATCCGGAGTGGTGTAAACCTCGGCAGTTAGGACTTTCCGGCCTGCTTCCGGACCGTCGTCGATGTCGAGTCCACCAGTGTTCAGGGCGCGTTCGTAGGGCAAGCTCAGGCCGACGGCGGCCTGGGTGACTCCGGCGATGTGCCGCATCGCCGAGGTGCTGTCGTCGAGGAGCTTTCGGAACACTGCGCCATCGTGATAGCGGACATTGTCGAGCGACGCCCTGGCGGTCATCACACCGGAGGGATTGAATCCCGGAGGCAGCGTTTGCAGATGAATCAGGCTGCGAACCAATAGGCCGGAGGCAGCGAGAAGGATGACGGTGAGGGCAACTTCACTCGTGATCAAAACCTGCCGCAGATGTATGCGGTCGCGACCGATCGCCTCTCGCGACGCGATGGCCGAGCGCAGGTCCAGCTTGCGCGTGGTGAGGGCGGGAAGCATGCCGAACAGTACGCTGGTTGCGATCGAGAGGGCGAGAGCAAACAGAAGCACTCCGCGATCGAGAGAAACGCTGGCGACCGGCAGAAAGTGTTCCGGCAACAGCCGGAGCAATCCGGGTAATGCGACGAAGCCGGCGCCGACGCCTGCCGCGCCACCTGCGACGGCCAGCACCAGGTTCTCGGTCCATAGTTGTTTCTGAATTCGCCAGCGGGAGGCGCCGAGAGCGAGCCGGGTTGCGATCTCAGGAGTGCGCCGGAGAACGCGGACCAGCGTCAGTCCGGCAAGATTGGCGCAGGCGATCAGAAGGATCAATCCTGCGGCCAGCATGAGGCTGAGAACCTGCGGGCGAAGAGGATCGGTTTCGCCTCTCTGAAGCGGCACGGAATAGTACATGACTTGACCGCCAGGATTATCGTCAAGCTCGTACTTGTTCGCGCGCAGCGACCAGGCTTGGTTGATCTGGGCATCGGCCTGCTGCCAGGTTGCGCCATCACGCAGACGGGTAATGCAATCGAAGTTGGTTCCCGATCCCTCGCCGGTGCGGCTCCCCTGAATGGCGGTGTACAGGTCGGCGTTGAGCGGAGTGGTTGCGCCATCCGGGAGAACTCCGATTACGGTGTAGAGCTCTCCTTTCAGCCGGACCGATTGCCCAAGGACGCGGGGATTCTCACCCAACGTGTTCTTCCACACACCGTAACTGACGATCACCAGCTTCGGGCCGTGAGCAACATCCTCTGCTTCGGAAAAATTGCGGCCGATCACGGGTTGAATGCCTAACACGTCGAGATAGTGAGCGGAGATGCGTCCCGACTGAACGTACTGCACGTGGGATCCGGACTCGAGGTTTACGCCCGAAGGCCGGGTGCCCGAGATCGCGGGCATCAGAGCAGGGACGTTGTCGCGGAGCAGTTCCCATTGTTCTCCGTCGAGATGATGGCGCTCATCCCATGGCTGGGCTCCGGTCACACGCGTGTAGATCGCGCCCATGCGCTCCGGATGCGGATACGGGAGGCTCTTCAGCAGGAGCGCGTTCACGATGGAAAAGATGGCGGTATTTGCACCGATCGAAAGTGCGAGTGTGAGGATCACGGTTGTGGTGAAGCCGGGATTGTGGCCAAACTGACGCAGAGCGTAGCGGAGATCCTGGCAGAGCGTTTCGCAGAACGGGAGTGTGTTGTGGTCGCGGTAGGCTTGGGTCGTGGCCTCAATTCCTCCCAGCTTGAGCAGGGCTACGCGGCGGGCCTGCTCGGGGCTCATGCCGCAGCGCAGGTTGTCGTCGACATGCATCTGGAGATGTGATTGGAGTTCCTCGGAGAACTCACGGTCTTCCCTGTTGCGGCGTGGCAGGCCCCACAAACGAACCAACAAGGCACGAAGTCTTCTCATAGAGACTCCTCAGCGGGAGAGGAAAAGCAAGCGAGGATCGCGGCGGCTTTTTCCCAGCGCTGCGATTCTTTTTCGATTTGGCGGCGCCCGGCGCGGGTCAGCTTGTAGAAACGTGCGCGGCGGTTGTGGTCGGAAGCACCCCACTCGGATGCGATGTATCCCTGCTGCACGAGCTTGAGAAGCGCGGGGTACAGCGTGCCATACTGCACGATGAGCTGGTCCCCACTGATTTGTTCGACACGACGGGCGATGCCGTATCCGTGCCGCGGGCCCATCGATTCCAGAGTTCTCAGGATCATCAGGGCAAGAGTGCCCTGCCAGACGTCGTTGTCCCCCATATTGATCTCCTATTTATAACCAATAGGACTTTACACTTCAGACGTATTGGATGGCAATATGTGAGCGGCTACCTCGGGTTCAGGCAGCTTACCGGATGCTTCCGTATTGTGTGGCTCCGCTCGCCAGCTGGCGGGCTACTTCGGGCGTGCTTTCGGTACCTTGTCTCTTGCGTCGGGTGTCGGGCGATCCGGGCGGAACTCAAGGTTCCTCGACTGCGGAGCACGCTGCGAAAAAGCGCATCGCGCTCCTTCGCTCGGGATGACAATGGGGCAGACGTCCGTATGCGGACTGTGGTGAAGTCGGCGCTGTCACACGCCGCCTTCGCTTCGCTCAGGTCGCGGGCAGACGAATGCGTCCGCCCCTACACAAGACAAGATTCTATCTGCGCTTGCGGCGCTTGGCGGGTTTCGCGTGCTCTTTGTCAAGTACGGCGAAGTTGATCTTCTTTTCTACCGGGTCGATGCGGTCGACTATCACCTTCAGGCGGCTGCCGATTTTGTAGATCTTGCGGGTGCGTTGCCCGATGATTTCGCGAGTGTTTTCGTGGTACGTGTAGTAGTCATCGGTTAGGGTGTTGAGCGGAACCAGGCCTTCTACGAACAGGTCTGTGAGCTCTACGAAGAAACCGAACTTTGTCACACTCGTGATCAGTCCTTCGAAGATTTCGCCGAGACGGTCTTGCATGAACTTGGCTTTTTTCCATTCCATGAGCTCGCGTTCCGCGTCGTCTGCGCGGCGCTCGGATTGGCTGGATTCTTCCGCGATGGCATGGAGTTCTTCCAGCGGCATCGGGCCCGTCAGCGCGGCGTGATCTTCTGGGTGCGATTCGTGGTCGCGGCGCTTGGACCACGGGCTGGGAGCCGAGGCGTCAGGCGTAAGGTGTCGGGCGTCAGGGAAATCCCCTCTGCGACTTTCGGCTTCCGGCTTTCGGCCCTCGAAAGCCGGGAAATCCCCACTCAAGCCCAAGGCGGGCTTGAGTGGGCCACCCCCGGCTTTCGACTCTCGGCTTTTGGATCGGAGGACTTCCTTTAGGATTCGGTGCACGATTAGATCTGGATATCTGCGGATTGGGCTGGTGAAGTGCGTGTACGTTGTGGCGGCTAGCGCGAAGTGGCCTTGGTTCTCTTCTGAATATCTGGCTTGCTTCAGGCTGCGCAGCATCAGGTAGCTCAGAATTCTTTCTTCCGGCTTGCCTGCGATTTTTTCTGTCAGCTTCTGGTACATGCGAGGGGTGATGTGGACTTCCTGCGGAATTTCCAACTCTCGTACGCGCTTGCCTGTTCCATAGGCGGCTCGGCGGTCTGCTTTCATCTGTATGCGCTGGATCGGCAACGCGCCGACCCCAAGCGAATATCCGAAAGTGGCGGCGATGGTTTCGAATTCGTAGACTCGCTTGGCGTCCGGCTTCTCGTGGATGCGGTAAAGGCTGGCGATGCGGTGTGACTCGAGATCGTGAGCCACGGTCTCATTGGCCGCCAGCATGAACTCTTCGATCAGGCGATGCGCGATGTTGCGTTCGGAGCGAGAGATGGACTTCATCAGGCCGAACTCGTCGAATTCTATGACCGGCTCGGGAAGATCGAAGTCGATGGATCCGCGACGCTCGCGCTTGCGGCGGAGGATTTGGGCGAGATCGCGCATGAACTCGAAGCTGGCGGCCAGCGAGGCGTAGCGCTTGCGCAGGGCTTCGTCGCCTTCGAGAACCGCGTTGACGTCGGTGTAAGTCATGCGCTCGGCGGAACGGATCACCCCTTCGCAAAGATCGTAGTGAACGATGTCGCCGCGGTGATCGATTTCCATGATGCAGGACTGCACCAGGCGATCCACGTGCGGGCGCAGGCTGCAGATGTCCGTGGAGAGTTCGAGGGGAAGCATGGGCACGGCGCGGTCGGGGAAGTAGACGCTGGTGCCGCGGAGGCGGGCTTCCTGGTCCAGGGCACTGTCGGGTGTGACGTATTGGGCTACGTCGGCGATGTGAACTTGCAGTTCGTAATTGTTATTGGGCAGGATGCGGACGTGGACGGCGTCGTCGAAGTCGCGCGCGGTTTCCCCGTCGATGGTGACGACGGGAAGGGAGCGGAAGTCACGGCGGCGTTGGAGTTCGCGGTTCGGAATCGTCGCGGGGATGTCTTGCGCTTCTTCCAGCGTGGCTGGGGGGAAACGGTGCGGGAGATGGAATTTGCGGATGATGATTTCGACGTCTACTCCGAAGTCGTCTTCTCGGCCGAGGATCTCGATTACCTTGCCGCGCGGGCTTTGGGTGGTGCTTGGCCAATCGGTGATTTCTACGTCTACCACTACGCCTTCCAGGCTTGACACGTCTGTGTGACGGGCTGCTTCTTCCCCCAGGACTCGGTCGACCGACTCCTTTATCGCCTTTTTTCGAGGACCTTCCTTCTGAACGTCCCCACTTCTGGCAAGAAGTGGGGCAGCGGTTTGCTGTGGGCGCTCCATCCCCTCGGGAATCACTACTTCTTGGGTGATCTTTGCATCTACCGGAGTGACATAGTTTCTTCGGCTGCCGTGGTGGAAGATGCCTACTACCGTGGGATGGGCACGGTTGAGGGGACGGACTATGCGGCCTTCCGCGCGGCCGTCGGGGCGCATGTTCGTTATGTCTGCCAGGACCAGGTCGCCGTGCATGGCCGTGCCGACCTGGTGGGGGGGGATAAAGATGTCGCCCGCGAGTTTGGTTCTCAGCTGGCCTAACGATTTGGGATCGGGGATGACGAAGCCGAAACCATCGCGGTGCATGCTGAGGCGCCCGGTGATTAGATTTTTGTCGGCGGAGGCTTGCGGGAGCTGGTAGCGGTCGGAGTCGATGGCGATGAGTTTGCCACTTTTGACCAGCTTCTGCAGATGCTCATTCAGCTCGCGGCGTTCCTCGCCGTGGAGGCCTAGTTCGCGGACTAATTGTTTGTATCCGGCCTGGCGCTTGGACTGGCGGGCGATGTGGGCGAGGATGGCGTTGTCGGAGAGCACGGAGCTTGGGGCTGCGGGCTGCGAGCTCCGAGCTCTCAGCTGTCAGCTATCAGCTTTCAGCATAACGCAGCGCCGGGCCAGCTGCTGCTCGCGAAAGATTGAATTCAATTTTATCCATACTCGCTAACCACTTCCTACACTGAACGTCACTTCTCCTTGACAGTCTAGGAGACGCCTCGCTATACCTAGACAGTCTAGGAATCGATCGCATGGATAAACAGCTTGAGCTCTTGCAGGGCACACTCGACATGCTCATTTTGAAAGCCGTGTCCTTGAGCCCCTTACACGGTTACGGGGTCTTGTTGCGCATTCAGCAGATTTCCAAGGAGCGGCTGGAGATTCAACAGGGGTCGCTGTACCCCGCGCTCTACCGGCTCGAGCATCAGGGGTGGGTTAGCAGCGAGTGGGGCGAATCGGAGAACAACCGGCGCGCGCGGTACTACCGGCTGACTGCCGCGGGAAAACGGCGACTGCTTGCAGAGACAAAACGCTGGAATGAGATGACAGCGGTGATCGCGGGAATTCTGCAAGCTACCCCGGAGGAGTTATGAAGGCATGGGCCCAACTTCGCTCCTGGACCTCCGCCTTGCTCGGACGCAGGCGTACGGAACGTGAGATGGATGAGGAGATGCAGTTTCACATGGAAGCACGGGCCGCGGATCTGATGACCCGGGGAGTACCAGCGCAGGAGGCGAAGCGGCAGGCGAAGCTTGAGTTTGGCGGAATGGAAACGGCGAAGGAACAATGCCGCGATGCGGTGGGCGTGAGCTTTGTGGAAACACTCATGCAAGATGTGCGGCACGGGGTGCGAGCCATGTCGCGGACACCGATGTTCACGGTGACGGCGGTGGTTGTACTGGCCCTGGGCATCGGAGCGAATACGGCGATTTTCAGCGTGGTGGATGCCGTACTGCTGAAACCGCTGGCTTATCTCGACTCCGGAGGGCTGGTGACGATCCTGATGGACGGCGAAGATCCGGTCTCGGTCGCCAACTACATCGACTGGCGCGACCAGAGCCATTCGTTCACAGCCATGGGGGCAGCGGATTTCTGGTCGCCGAATCTTACCAGCGACGATGCTCCTCCGGAACACATTGCAGGTCTGAAGGTGACGCAGAATGTTTTCCCGATGCTCGGGATTGAGCCGATGCTCGGGCGATTGTTTGCGGAAGGAGAGGACAAAGATGGCGCCGACCGCGAAGTGATACTCAGTTATCGCTTGTGGCAGCGTCGATTCACGTCGGATCCGAGTGTGCTCGGCAAGACGATCGTGCTGGATGGAAATGGGTACGTGGTGGTGGGCGTGATGCCGCAAGGATTCCAGTTTGCCCCGTTCTGGGCGACGCACGCGGAAATCTGGACGCCGAACGCATTCGGGGCGAGAATCCACGATCGTGGCGGCAACAGCCTGCGAATTTTTGCCCGCCTAGGACCGGGGGTTTCGCTGGCGCAAGCGCGCAGCGAAATGGCAGCAATCACGGGACGGCTGGAACAGCAGTATCCGGCAACGAATCGCAATGTCGTCGTGACTCCGTTAAAGGAAAAAGTTGTGGGAGGAATCGAAACTCCTCTGCTGGTGCTTCTCGGCGCGGTGGCGTTTGTGCTGCTGATTACGTGCGCGAACGTGGCGCACATGTTGTTAGCGCGGGCAGCGACACGCCGAAAGGAAGTGGCTGTGCGTGCGGCCCTGGGCGCGCGGCGCGGGCGGCTGATTCGACAATTCCTTACGGAGAGCCTGCTGCTAGGCCTGCTGGGGGGAACATTGGGGCTGCTGCTCGCGGTTGTCGGTACCAAGGCTCTCCTTGCGATGAGCCCCGGGAATATCCCGCGGGTGCAAACGGTATCGATCGACACGCGTGCGGCCTGGTTCCTGTTGGCGGCTACGATCTTGACCAGCGTGGGATTTGGGCTTGTGCCCGCATTGCAGGCTTCGTCAGTGAATGTGAGTGACACACTAAAAGAGGGAGCGCGCGGCAGCAGCGAAAGCTTTCGCAGGAGCCGGTTGCGCAGCCTATTGGTGGTTTCAGAATTTGCGCTGGCGCTGATGCTGCTGATCGGGGCGGGGTTGATGATTCGTACCTTTGCAGCGCTGCAGGCGGTGGATGCGGGATTCAATCCGCACAACGTGATTTCGATAATGGTATCGGTCGCGGGGTCGAAGGAAGCGGACGCAGGACCGCGGGAGACCCTTTATCGGCAACTGATCGAGCGCGTGCGATCGCTGGCCGGCGTGGAGGCGGCTGGCGGAATTAACCATCTGCCGCTGGCGGGCGATTCCTGGGGCTGGCCTTTTGTCATCGAGGGCCGCCCGAAGCCGCGTCCTGGGGAAACACCCACGGCCATTTATCGCATGGTGACGCCGGGATATTTCCCGACAATGCGGCTGCCGCTCATCCGAGGGCGCGATGTTACGGAGGCCGACAACACAACGGCCCCCGGGGTCGTAATCATCAATGAGCGCGCAGCACAGGAATATTGGCCCGGGGAAGATCCGATCGGCAAACGAATCTCGTTCCGTGACGACAACGCGAATCCTCCAACGTGGCTTACGATTGTTGGCATTACGAAGAACGCGAAACAGGAAGATTGGGTGGCGACTCCGTTTCCCGAAGTGTACCTGGCGGCATTTCAGAACAAGGACTTCCTGGGCAATCCAAAATCTTACTTCGCCTACATCACGCTGGTGGCGCGCACGGCGGGAGATCCCGCGTCCGTTGCAACCTCCTTGAAAGAGGCAGTGTGGTCGTTTGATCGCAACCTGTCGATCTCGCAGGTGGTCACCATGGATGGAGTTGTAGCCGAAGCGACGGCGCAGCCGCGCTTCGAGATGGTGCTGCTGTCAATCTTCGCGAGCGTAGCGCTCGTTCTTGCGAGCGTCGGCATTTACGGAGTCATCAGTTATTCGGCATCGCGGCGAACCCATGAGATTGGCGTACGGATGTCGCTGGGAGCTACGCGGGGACAGGTTTTGCTGCTGGTGGCGCGGCACGGGATGTACCTGGCATTGGCCGGATCGGGGGCGGGGATCGCGGGCTCTCTTCTGCTTTCTAGGGTAATGGCGAAGTTGCTCTATGGAGTGCGGCCGACGGATCCGGTTACATTCGCGGCGGTTGCGATGGGGCTTGGAGTGGTGGCGATGTTGGCGTGTTACTTGCCGGCGCGGCGGGCAATGAGTGTGGATCCGGTCGCGGCGCTGCGCTGCGAGTAATCAAGCTTTGGTTCCGTGCGAATCTTCCGACCGCGGAGCTTCGTTCCGCGGACAGCCGAGGCGGCTGTCCCCACGGCTACGAGTTTTGCAACGCGTGACTGCGACGATGACTGCGGTGATCGCGATTAGGTCAACAGCTCTGAGCCAGTCAGGAGGAGGAGTGGCAGTCGGGAATAGGCCTTGGGCAATGTCTCTGCCGAGGGTGCCATGCATCGCGATGGCCAGCAGCACGCTGCCTTGCGTATGCCAGAACAGGACGGTCATCAGGTGCTAAGAGCTACTGCACTGGCGAAGAAAAGAGCGTCCGCGGATCCGAGTGGAAAAAGATCTCGCAGTGCCAGGCAGCCCAAACAACGCCCAAAGAGCACACTTGCATTCAACCGAGTGTGTTTTCGCAGAAGGCGAGGCAGGAGATAACCGCGCCATCCAAATTCCTCGGCCAGCGGGCCTTGAAGAAGGACAAACGCTCCCATGTACAACATCCACCACCGATCGAACAAATTTGCCGGTTTGAACGGAACGACCTGTTTGTGTGCTGCGGCGTAAAACAGCGTGGCGATGACCGGTACACCTAATGGCATGAAGAGGGCGTAGATCCACCAAACTAGAGGACTCGATCGATCAGGCATCGTCTTGCCAGATCTTAGTCCGGAGGTAGAAAGAATCTCGCAATTAAGAATGCTGAGTAGGTGATAACTGGCGAGGGGGTTTTCGATGCGCCGTTTCAAAACGCCCGCCCGAGCAAGGTTTTTGAAGCCTGTAGACCCTTGCCTTCTGGTCCGGGAAGCGCTGCGATATTCTGATACATCGTCAGCCGTCACGCCCCCTTCGCGTTGCTTAGGGTCGCTGGGCGGACGAAGGCGTCCGCCCCTACACCGGGGATAGCCGAGGCGGCTGCCTCCATGTTGTGATTTGTGGTCCTCACCAGGTGTCGCCGCCGGATTTTGGAGGCCAGGCATTCAACGCGCGGCGCAACATCGCAATCTGGCCGGTGTGGTAGCTGTTGTGGGCGACCATTTGCCAGAGGATGGCTTCCAGCGTGCTTGATGGCGATTTGTCGCCGGGATGGATCGATTCGACTTCACGATCTAGTTCTGCGCGCGGCGATTGCGCCAGCTTCGCAAATTCTCGGACGAACCAGGAAAGGTCGCATCTTAGTTGGTCCCAGTTTTGCGGCGTACTGGGGAAGCTTTCGGAATTATGCTCGGGATATTTTGGTTTCTGGCCTCGGATGCGCTTGAGTTCGTAGTTCATCCAGTAATTCATGTGGAAGACGAGGTCGACGAGGGAGTGGGGGAAAGATTCGATGCGGCGTTCGGCGAGTTCTGCGGAGACGTCCTCTACGCACGCGATGGGATCGACGTGGGCGCCTTTGCCGCGGAGGAGTTCGAGTACGGGTTGCATTTGGATTGATCTTGGCCCGCATCATACAACCTGCGATTGCTATTCAAGATCTCCAACCAGAAAGTCGCATTATGAGCGATAGCCCACAACCCAAGATGAAGCGACAATTCCTGTAGCGTCAGCGAGAAGACGCAAGGTCCCTCGACTGCGTTGCGTAGGGTCGGGGGGGACCAATGCGTCCGCCTGCTACACAACATGGTTTGCGAAATACTTTTCTTCGAGGGTGCGCTTGTGATGCCGCTCGTGGCCTGCTGTCAGATAGGCTATGGCTCGGACACTGACTTCTACGTTGTTGGCGATGCCGCGGCGCGTCCAGGCGGAGTCATCGAGGTTGCGGTAGAGCGAGATCGTGGCGCGGCGGACGGCGATGTAATCTTCGATCAGGTCGGCGATTGGACGGTGCGCGAAGGGATTGTTGCGTACGTAGTCGTCCTGCTCGAAGCCCGCTAGTGCGGTCCGATCGCCGCGGGAGATGCGGAGGGCGCGATAGGTGAAGATGCGCTCGCTGTCGCAGACGTGGCCGAGGACTTCCTTCAGGGACCATTTATCGGGAGCGTAACGGTAGTCGCCATCTTTGTCGTCGCGACCGCAAAGCAGGATCAGCATCTCGCGGCGTTGAGACTCAAAGGTGCCAATGAGATCGTTGCCGGGAACCAGAGAGATGTAACGTTCATAGAAGGACGCGTATTCGCCGGGTTCAGGACGGGTGATGTTGGAGGTGATCAGGGCGGACTCGGACATATGTTGGCTCCTTTTTATCCTCGCATCCAAATGAATGGGACTGGGTTGCATTTATATGACGATTCACCAAGCCCCAAATCGACAAGCGCGAGAAACGCCGCGCATTGTGCCACGCGACTTATATTCCGATCAGGCTGCACTCTCGCTTCAACTGAATGAAGGCGAGAATGGTTCAGGCGTCCCTGCCGGGACGCGCCGTTTGTTGCCTGCTCCCGACGGTGATGCGCCGGGCTATTTTCAGTTTTCAGTATCCCCTGCCCAGGCTCTCGTTTTGGAGAGCCGGCGATGAATTGATTTCGGTTTAGACTCCCGAATTGCTGGGCCGTTTCGATAAATCTTCTCCCTGAGAGGATAACGCCAATGGGCCGGGAAAGATACGACGGGGGCTAAAAATTCCGGGAATCTTCGGGAATGATTACATGATGATGGGCGAAAATCCCCACTTCTGGCAAAATCGGCCAGAAGTGGGGCACCCCAGTGCGAGTGGCGATCGAAGTTACTTCCGTTGAAAATGCGGGATTTCCACAGGTTCGCAGAGGAGGGGGAGGAGTACAATCGCGTTTGGCTACGAAAGTGCGGCCGAATTCTCTCTAATCCCAACAAAGGAAGGACCCTGTATTCCCATGTGGAAGCCCACGAATCAGCCCCAAACACCCGGCCGGCCAGCTGAGCCGGAGCGCCCAACTACGTCTACCCCCAGTGCGCCCGCGATGACGGCGAGCGAACCGCCCGCGGCACCCCGGCCGATGACGACGACCACTGCGGACCAGGCGACGATCGGCAAGTCACTGGTGATCAAGGGTGAGGTGACCGGTTCCGAGTCGCTTTACATCGATGGCAGAGTGGAAGGGTCCATTAACCTGTCAGGCAACCGCGTCACCGTCGGCCGCAATGGCGTGGTGGCCGCGAACATCAACGCGAGAGAGATCGTGGTGCTTGGCAAGGTGCGCGGAAACCTGACCGCCAGCGACCGTGTGGACATTCGCAGCGATGGGTCACTGACTGGCGACGTGATCGCGGCGCGGATTTCGATTGAAGACGGCGCGTTCTTTAAGGGCGGCATTGACATTCGCAAGGGCGGACAGCAATCCGCAAAAGCGAATGGTGAAGACAAAGCCGTTCCATCGAACGAACCGGCAGCCGTGGGCGCGCGGGCGTAGTTTTCGTCGAGAGTATTGGCTGATTTTTGAGCGGGCATCCGTGTCGGGTGCCCGTTTTGTTTTTAGCGGCCCCGTGAACTCCAGGCATACATCGCAAGTGCTGCGAGGGATCATGGTTCCACGCCAGATTCGACATCCAGAACACATTCCACCGGTTTTCGACAGTCGCGCCGCATACGCGAAACCGCCAGGCCTGCAGAAAAAAGATGACATGTCCGTTACAAACACGTGACAAGTCAAGACTGCGCTCTTCGATAGTCTAACCAGTTTCCCCCCCCGAAAAATTCAGCTGTTCACAGCAGTAAGGAGACTTCATTTGTCGAGTCAAGAATTGGGGCTTTCAAGTGCGCAAGTCGAGTATGCGTTGGGCCATTCTTCTCGTGAATTGGATCGTCTGAGTTTTCAAGCGACCGTGTTTGCGCCGTATACCCGTCAGGTCCTGACGGAAGCGGGATTGACTGCAGGGATGCGTGTGCTCGATGTGGGCAGCGGCAGCGGAGACGTGAGCTTCCTGGCTGCGGAGCTAGTCGGCTCGAATGGCGATGTGGTAGGCGTTGATCGATCTCCGGCAGCGGTAGAGCGGGCCAGAACAAGAGCAATCCGACGCAACATTCACAACGTTGTTTTCGAAACGGGCGATGCTGGGGAAATGCACTTTGACTGTCCATTCGACGCGATTATTGGCCGCTTCGTCCTCATGTACCAGGACGATCCAGCCGAGAGTCTTCGAAACATGATGCGGCACGTTCGTGAGGGTGGCCTGGTGGCGTTCCAGGAACTTGACCCGACTACATGCCGCTCCTGGCCAGTTGTTCCCACTTTCGATGCGGCAGCACGCTGGCTCGTGGAAGCCTTGCGCGGCAGCGGAGCGCGGCCTGAACTTGGACTGGAAATGCATTCCTTATTTCTCGATTGCGGTCTACCTGGACCAAGCATGCGCGTGGATACTTTCATCTCCGGCGAAGAAAACAGTCCGGTCTACAAATTACTGGCTGAAGCGGTGCGTTCCCTGCTACCCACGCTCGAAAAATTAAATATAGCTTCGGCTGCTCATGTGCAGATTGAAACCTTAGCGAATCGCATGCGCAAAGAAGTGGTCGCGAACCGAGCGGTAGCTATGTCGTACGGCCTTGTGGGTGCATGGGCCAAAAAAACCGCTTAGTAATGAATAGCAGCATTAGGTTTCGCAAGGTCATCACTTGGATGTCGACGAATCGCAAAGTTATCCCCTGCAGGCTTAAACCCATGATCAGTTCTCAAAGCGAATGTTCTGACCAGGACTTTACAAAACGATGACAAATCGCCAAACGAATTTAGCTACTTTCCGAGCACTAGTTCGCGAGGTGAACAACCATGCTCCATACGCCCCGTCGTTTTTGCATCAGGTGTCTTGCCCCGATCACTCTCGTCGCGCTCTTCGTATTTGGTAACGCGGCGTTCGCCCAACACTACCAGCAGACAGACCTCGTCGCCGATTCCACGTCAATTTCATCCACTGCCACCATCGATCCCAACCTGGTGAATGCATGGGGACTCGCACGGGGCGGAGGCCCCTGGTGGGTTGCTGATAACGGAACAGGTCTTTCGACTCTCTATGACAAGACCGGCGCGATTATTCCACTCGTGGTAACGGTCCCTCCGCCGATGAACGGCGCGCCGCCATCGGCTCCCGACGGTATTGTCTTCAACTTCACCAAGGATTTCAAAGTTCAGACCGGAAAACCGGCCGTCTTTCTCTTTGCGGCGGAGGACGGCACCATTTCCGGATGGAATCCGGGCGTCAACCCGACCAGTGCGGTGCTCAAAATCGACCACTCCCAACAGGGAGCCATCTACAAGGGATTGGCGATTTCAAGGAAGGGTGCCCTCAGTCGGTTGTACACCACCAATTTCGCGACTGCACAGGTGGAGGTGTACGATGGCAATTTCCAACCTGTCACGACCGCAGGCGGGTTCGTGGATTCGAATCTGCCGGCCAATTACTCGCCGTTCGGGATCCAAAACGTCGGCGGCAGTATCGTTGTAACATTCGCCCACCGCAAGCCAGGCTCAAGGGATGAAGATCACGGTGTCGGGCTGGGCTACGTTGACGTTTTCGACCTCGACGGGAACCTCCTACTTCGCCTGCAACACGGACCGTCTATGAATGCTCCCTGGGGGATTGCGCTCGCACCGAGCGACTTCGGGACTTTTAGTCATCGGCTGTTGATTGGCAATTTCGGCGATGGCAGGATCCACGCATACAACATGGTAAGTGGTCGCGAGGAAGGGATGCTGTTGAACGCCGACGGCACTCCGTTGTGGATTGACGGGCTGTGGGCACTCAGCTTCGGCGGCGATGGCGCCAAGAACGGATTGGCGACAGAACTGTTTTTCACCGCCGGACCGAACGATGAGAGTGACGGCCTGTACGGGGGCATAACCCCGGTAGCTGGAGAGGACCGAGGCAGTTCGGAATAGCCATAAGCTCTTAACGGATAGTAGCCGCCCGCTGAGGCCAACCAGTGTAACAAGTAAGCCTTTCACGCGTGGAGCCTTTCCAACGCGTTTCATCAGCCTGAACGCCTACGGTACCCACCCTTGCGAGAGATGCAAGGGTGGGCCCCGCCCGGGCTTCGCTCCGTCATGAAAACAGAGCGCGTATCTTTCACCTCGACATCCGGAAATTGCCGAAACGCAGCGCGCACATTTTTCGCTGTCATATTTACCAGTGGTGGAAAAAGCCTCTCCGGCTGAATCTTTTCCTCGTAATGCCCGATCGGTTTGGCGGCCCAGCGCTTGGTTCTGCGCGTCGCTGGAAAAAACAAAATCGGAGAAATGAGAGGAACTATGCATCGGAAAAGTTTGGTTGGGGGCTTTGTGGTAGCTTTCGTCGTGCTTGGAACGCTTCCTGCGTGGGGCAGCGAAAAAGCCGAAGTGAAAGGAATGATTACTGCTCGAACCGGAGAGACCCTGATCGTTAAGGGTGATGCCGGAACTACCACGGTCGTTCTCACGGATGACACTACGACGAAGGACGACAAAGGTGTGTTCGGTCTCGAGAAGCAGCAGATGTCGAATGTCGTTCTGATACCAGGACTTAAGGTAGACGTTGACGGAACGGCAGACGACCAAGGTCGGGTTACGGCCAAGACGATCACCGTGGATGGAGACGACCTGGAAACCGCGGAGATGATTCAATCGGGACTAACGCCAACTGCGGAGCAGGTCGAGAAGAATGTGCAAACCCTCGCGGCCCATCAGCAGGAACTTGCCGGCCATCAAGTACAACTTGCGGCCCAGAAGGAATCCATTGAGGGGAATCAGCAGAACATCGCAGCCAACCGGCAGCGGATTCAAGAGAATGAAGCGGACATCCAAGCGAACACCAAGCGCTTCATGGCGTTGAGCGAGTACGACGTCAAAGGTCAGGCAACGGTGAACTTCGACGTCGGCAGTACTAAGATCTCGGCGAAAGACCAGATAGAGCTGAAGGAGCTCGCCAACAGTGCGACTCGCCAGACCGGGTACATCGTGGAGGTCATTGGTTATGCGGACTCGACTGGCAGTGCCGAGGTGAACACAAAGCTGAGCGAGGATCGAGCTAAGGCTGTCGTCACCTATCTCATGCAGCAAGGAGAAGTGCCCATGCGGCACATTGTGGCTCCAGGCGCAATGGGCGAGTATGGGGCAGCGGCATCGAATGAAACGAAAGCTGGAAGAGCTGAGAATCGGCGGGTAGAAGTCAAGGTATTGGTCAATAAGGGCATTGCCGGCAGCTAGGCCAGTTCGAACGCGATTCGGCAAGGACCTCTCGTGGGTTCGTGAGGCCGCGAGTGTGTATAGTCTGAACTTTCACCCTTAGAGCTAATCCAACTCGTACCATCCAGCTTGCGTCCGTGGTGCCCACCCTTGCAAAGGAGCAAGGGTGGGCCACCTCAGTTGTGGTGCTGCCCAAAAATCGCATTTTGACCGCAGCTGACTGAATCGTTCGAGGTCAGGTTACTATTCTCCTGAAACGAATTTCCACTTCGCATCACAATCCTACCAACGAAAGTTCTCCACCTTGGCCGTGCTAAGTAAGGTGGATGAAGTTACCGTTCGTCTTAATGGAATTAGTCTTGCCAAGAATCCCAATCCTCGCTCGGGAGGGGGCTCCTTTTGGTTGGAGGGGATGATTATGAATCCGTGGTGGTGTGCTTCTTTAATCTCGATCTTTGGCGGCATAGGCGGGATCGTCAATGCCCTGCTTAGCGACAACGGCTTCGCTCTGCCTCGTAAAGAATCGGGTGTCTGGTGTCCAGGCGCTATCTCCAATGTTCTGATTGGGGCGCTGGCTGCTTTTGCCTCGTGGTCCTTCTATGGAGCGGGCGCTGGCATTGAGTTAGGAGACAAGAGCCTGCGAACGGTGATCAGCTTGAAATTCTCTGTGCTGGCCGGAGCCTTCCTGGTTGGAGTGGCGGGGGCGAAATGGATCACGAACGAAGTGGACAAACGCCTGCTGAAAGAAAGCGTCAAAGTAGCGGCGGGCAGCGAGAAACTGCCAAAAGAACAATCTGAGCAAATCGCCAGAGGCTCTGCGCGGCAGGTGTTGCACGAGGTCAAAGTGGCGAGCGCCGACTGTGCCTGCCCCGAAGCCGTTTAGGCCCCGGCTGCAGCGGGCAGATCCGACGCGCATTGGCCTTGCGTATGCCCGCGCGAATCGCGTTACTTTTTAAGAAGGGCATCGATTCCCCCTTTGGCGATGGCCTCGTCGACTTCTGACTTGGCGCCACTGGCAGCGATGGCCCCAATCGTCTGGCCGTCGACCTTGATGGGCAGACCGCCTTGCACGGGGAAGAAGTTCGGAAATAAGGCCGCGGAAGGGTTTCCCCATTTTCAGTTGATAGGCGGCGTGGCGCGTTTTTTTCTGCGCCCACTCCTCAGTGTTCATGGAGACTCCGTCCCCTGTCTCAAGAAAGAGCAAAACCATTCTCATCCACAATGACGATTGTGACGGGCACGTTCTGGCGCTTGGCTTCGGCTTCGGCGCCGGCCACCATTGTCTTGATCGCGGCCAGGTTCAAGTACTTCTTCGAAGGCAAATCTGAGGCCAGAAGCGTTCCCATCAGGCTCAATGCAACGGATATTGATTTGAACATGCGCGGGATGGTATCAGCGGGAGTAGAGGTTTCCAAGCCAGAACCGGGGGGTGGGAGGAAGCACCTCCCCCGTGCCGCCGCACAAGCCGGGGCGCCGCTGAGTCGTGAACTAGTTAAGTCTGACAGATGACGAGCAGTAGATTTCTGTGCTAGAGTCCCCGGTGCAAGGGGCGTTCTCTGTACCTCAGTTCTCTTCAGTTGTTGTGCGCATGGCAGCGTACGACATTGAAGCTGCATAGGGCTTTCAGCCTTCGCCGCAAGATCCCAATGACTGGAAGCACTCCACGTATTCTCACGAATCAGTGTTTCGATTGCTAGTGTCGCGGTTCTGAAAAACACACCGTGTGCTTGCACGTTCGTGCCCCCGGCCTGGTCCGCCGTCGGTGGCACTGGGCCACCATTTTCTAACTTGAGTGTCAAAAGGAGAATTTTCGTGTCAACTCCGTCATTTCCCGTTCTACGCGCAACCGTCAGCCTGGCGCTCGGCGCACTGCTTGTCGGGCAGGTCAACGCCCAGATGCCCAAGCCCAAGAACATGGAAGAACTTGTCGCCTACGTTCAGGCGCATCACAAGGCGCCGTTTGATCGGGACGGTGCGATGTTGCCTCCCGGAGGTCAGGAGACATTGATGCAGCATCTGGCCAAGCTTGGGAATCCGAGCATGGCAACGTTTGCGGCAACTGCAAGCGCCGGCACGAATGTAAAGGTGAATCGGGACCGGAACCCATGGCCCAAAGCAGAGATCGGCATGGCCGTGGATCCAGTAAACGGCAAGAACTTCATCGTAATGTCGAATGATTTTCGCGAGAATTACACCCGCCAGTTCTATCACGTTTCCACCAACGGCGGTACGGCCTGGAGCGATGACCTCATGGCGATTGGACTAGACCCCGTCACTGGCTTAATACCCTACAATTACCAAAGCGACCCGGGCGTTGCCTTTGACGACAAGAGCCAGAGCTACCTTTCGGCCATTAACGGCAACCTGATCATTGACGTGGACGGCGTCTACGTGAACTTCGACACGCAGATCGAAGAAGTACAGGGTTTTGCCGGTGGCACCTATACCTCTCTTCTGCCGACCATTGTGGACAATCAGATCTGTAGTGGCGCCACAAACTTCGTTTGTCCTGGCGAGCTGGACAAACCTTTGATTACGGCGGATGCCGTACCGGGAAGCCCGAAGAAAGGCACCATCTATGTGTACTACACGTTTTTCTGCAACGATCAGCCCTGCACGGACGGACGCGCCACGATTCCGGCCTTCTCGTCGGCGATCCTCGAATCGCATGCCGCGGGAGCGAACCTGCCATTCTCGCCGCCAGCGCTGGTCAGCGGACCCTTCGTCCAAGACCAGTTTTCTGCCATGGTGATTGACAGCCACGGTACGCCGCATATCTTCTTCGACGACTTCTCGGATCCCAGTGGCGTGACCAAGATGCGGATGTCCACGTTTCAAAACGGCCATTGGAAGGTGACCGCGACGCCCGTGGTGAAATTTCTCTACAACGGGATGAACAACCTGAACTGGGGATTCCGTGACTTCGGGACCGTGGCGCCGGGATGCGGAATCGTGGGTGATACTGCTTACTGCGCGTTCTCCGCCAGTCAGGTCGCCGGAGGGCCGTTGGAAGGCACACCCAGCGTCTATGTGGCTGTCGTAAACACGCAAACTGGAGCTTCCAGCGTTCACCGGGTCAACAACGACGCGTTCGGTAATGGAAAACACCATTTCTTCCCTTGGGCCACGGGCAAGAACGATGGCTCCGTGTACGTGGGCTGGTACGACGACCGCAACGACGTCTTCTCGACCAAGGTCCAGTATTTTGTGGGTAAATCCACGGACGGTGGAAATACATTCCCGACACAGCGGGCGGTCAGCACGGCCTCCTTCAATCCCTGTGTAGGCTTTCCCGGGTGCGGATTTTTCGGGGACTACACAGAGATCGCGGCCGGTCCGGACGGTGTGGTGCACGCCGCCTGGTCCGACACTCGCGACGGAGCCACTATGCAGATCTACACTCAAGCGATTACCTGGTAGTGAGAGGTTGTTCCAGGGCTCCCGCTGAAGGCGGGGGCCCTTTATTTTTCCAGAAACATGCAGTCGCCGTAGGAGTAAAAGCGGTAGCGCTTGGCTACGGCGTGACGGTAGGCACCGAGCACTCGGTCTTTTCCTCCCAGGGCGCAAACCAGCATCAGCAGCGTTGATTGGGGCAGGTGGAAATTAGTGAGCAGCGCGTTGACCACGCAAAATTTGTATCCGGGATAGATATAGAGATTGGCCTCGCCCGGGCCGGGGCGGATTTCGCCGTTCGATTGCAGCGCAGCGTATTCCAAGGTGCGGACCGTCGTTGTGCCTATGGCAACGATTCGGCGGGATTGGCTGCGCGCTTGCTGAATCTTTGCCGCGGCTTCTTCCGAGATGGAACAGGGTTCGGAGTGCAGTTTGTGCTCTTCGACTTTTTCGACGCGGACGGGCTGGAATGTTCCTAGTCCGACGTGAAGAGTGACTTGTGTCGTTTCGATGCCGCGTCGGAGGATGCGGGCGAGGATTTCCGGCGTGAAGTGAAGCCCGGCAGTCGGGGCAGCAACCGATCCGCGCTCACGAGCGTAGACGGTCTGATAGCGGTCGCGGTCGGCGGAGGAGTCGTCGCGAGCGATGTAGGGCGGCAGGGGGACATGGCCGATTTGCTCGATTAGAGCAAAGAAGTCGTCCGTCGGAGCGAAGTGGATATGGCGTTCACCAAATTGGCCGCGGGCGATCACTTCGGCCTGGAGTTCGTCGTGATCACCGAAATAGAGATGCTCGCCGACGCCGATCTTGCGGCCGGGGCGGACCAGGCCTTCCCATACATTGGGATCGTGATTCAGCTGGCGAGTGAGCAGGACCTCGATGCGTCCGTGAAGAAAATCGCGCGAGGCGGGATTGTGGGCGCTGAGTGGCTGAGACTTAAGACCTCCGCGTCGCCCATAGAGGCGAGCGGGAAACACGCGCGTATTGTTGAAGACGACAAGATCGTCGGCGCGAAGGAGGTCGGGGAATTCGCCGAACTGGCGATCGGAGATGGCTCCGGTCGAGGCCGACAGATGTAAAAGACGCGAGGCGGCGCGGTCGGGCAGAGGCTGCTGAGCGATTAATTCTTCGGGGAGATCGTAGTGAAAATCGGAAACGAGCACTAAGTCCGATTATAAGGATGAAGTCCAATGGCGCATGTTTCGCGGCTTTGAAAGAGCATCTCTGGACAAATTTTGGATTGTTTCGGGCGCAGTGGTGCTGATAGTATGCGAATTGTTAGTGTGCGCCTGCTTTTTACAAACTCCCCTAAAGGTATACATGCCTACGGAACGCAAATATAGGGAAGAAATCGTCCGGTACGGGCGAATGCTCCACGAACGGGGATTCGTGGCGGCGATGGACGGGAATCTATCGGTCCGCCTGAAGCCGGACCGGATCCTGGTGACGCCAACTGCCCTAAGCAAAGGATCGATGCGGGCAACGGATATGGTCGTTGTCGATCTGGAGGGACAGCGGGTCTCGGGCCATCGCAATGTGACGAGCGAGATCGGGATGCATCTGCTTATTTACCGGCTGCGCAAGGATGTGCAGGCGATTGTGCATGCGCATCCGCCAACGGCGACTGGGTTTGCGGCAGCTGGCATTGCATTGACCGAGCCGCTGGTTTGCGAAGTGGTGATGGGATTGGGATGCATTCCGCTGGCGCGGTATGGGACGCCCGGAACTTCGGAACTGGCACAAACTTTGGAGCCGTACGTGCCGAACTATGACGCTATCCTGATGTCGAATCATGGGGTGGTGAGTTACGGCGACACGCTTGAGCATGCGTACATGAAGATGGAGACCGTGGAACATTTTGCGCAAATCGCGCTGGTCACGCATCTGCTGGGAAGGCAGCAGCCGCTGAAGCAGGTGGAAATTGAGAAGTTGTTGACGGCGCGAACGAAATATTTTGGCGCGAAGATTGCTGCGGCGATGCCGATGCCGCGGATGCCACAGAAGGTGGGGTAGGGCAGGCGACAGGCTTCCGGCGCCAGGAAACTGGGATCGCTGGGGGGCTGAAAGGCCCCTTTTGCCTTCGGATTTGAAGTCCTACACGGGATTGCGTCGCCTCCAGTGCTGGGCCGCTTTGCTTCATGCCTTTCGAGAAGCCCACTTCTGGCAAAATCGGCCAGAAGTGGGGCACCCCTATTCGCTACACGCCACACGTGGGCTTGGCTCGTGGGACGGACGAGAGCGTCCGTCCCTACACCGACTCATTAGATGCCCAGGATTTCCGATTCTTTCGGGCGATAGCCTTGGATGAAGTCTTTGGCGGTCGTGCGCTTCTTTCCTTCTAGCTGAAGCTCCAAAATCTGCAGCGACGTGTTTTGGCCGCAGCCTGCGATCAGGTGATCTCCGGCCACTTCTATTTGTGCAGGGGATACCTGCCCACTGGACGGGTGCGCTTTCAGGATCTGCAGACTTTTGCCGCGGAATTTCGTGTAGGCACCGGGCCAGGGTTGGAAGGCGCGCAGGCGGTTCAGGATCTCTTGAGCGGTGCAGGAAAAGTCGATCTGTCCATCTTCTTTCTTCAGGATTGGGGCAAGCGTGGCTTGCGAATCGTCCTGTTGGCGGGGATGGATGGCTCCGGATGCGAGTCCGTGAAGGGTTTCGACAAGGAGCCCGGCGCCCATTTCAGCGAGTCGTCGAGCCAACGTCTCGGACGTATCATCCGATGCGATTGGCATTTCCTGCTGTAACAGGATGTCGCCGGTGTCGAGGCCGGCATCGAGACGCATTGTGGTATTGCCGGTGACCGTTTCGGCGTTGGCAATCGCCCATTGAATGGGAGCGGCGCCACGATATTTGGGAAGAAGGGAGGCGTGCAGGTTGATATTGCCCAAGGGCGGGAGATCGAGCATCCATTGCGGGATGATGCGGCCGTACCCGACCACGATGATGGCGTCGGGGTTGATGCTGGTGAGTTGGGCGCGGAATTCGTCGTTGGTCTTGATGCGGTCGGGTTGAGTGATGGGGAGACGCAGTTTCTGTGCAGATTGCTTTACTGCTGAGGGGACTTGTTCGAGGCCTCGCCCTTTCGGGCGGTCGGGTTGAGTGACTACGAGAGGTATGCGATGGCCCATGGCGGCGAGTTTTTCCAGCGCCGGGACGGCGAAGGGCGGCGTGCCGCAGAAGATGAGAGTCAGAGATCGGGACATTGAGCTATTGGGTCATTGCGTGATTGAAAAAGCTGAGCGTGACAATTTCAAAATCCCCACCCAATTTCTCAGTAACTCAATCACGCCATGACTCAAAACCTCAAGCGCTACCATTCTCCAGCTCTCATCAGCTTTTTGATTTTGCGTTTCATCAGATCGCGTTTCAGGGCGCTCAGGTGGGTGATGTAGAGCTTGCCGTTTAGATGATCTGTTTCGTGCAGGAAGGCCCGGGCCAGCAATTCCTCTCCGGTCTTTTCATACCAGTTTCCTTTTACATCCTGCGCGCGGACTGTGACTTTGTTGGGACGGGCGACATTTTCACGGAACTCGGGGATGCTGAGGCACCCTTCGCTCTGCGTATGCCTGCCTTCCGTGTGGATAATTTCCGGATTGATGAGGACTAGTTTGGCGTTGGGGTCTTCTTTAAATGTCACGTCGATTACGGCGATGCGACGTCCGATGCCGATTTGTGGCGCGGCAAGGCCCACACCGTGGGCCTCGTACATCGACTCGAACATGTCTTCGATGAGTTTTTCGAGATCCTTGTCGAATACTGTGACTTTGTCGGCGGGCTTTTCCAGCACCGGGTTGCCGTATTTGACGATGGGATAGATCATCAGAAGTTCTTGAGCTGGTGACAGTAGCCTTGGAAATTGCGCATTGTCTCGGTCATGGAGTCACCGCCAAACTTTTCCAGTGCGCAGCGCGCCAGAGTCAGCGCGACCATGGCTTCAGCGGCGACACCAGCAGCCGGGACCACACAGACATCAGAGCGTTCGTAGGCCGCTTTCACCGGCTCTCGTGACGCGAAGTCGACGGACTGCAGTGGGCGGCGCAGAGTTGAGATCGGTTTGAGATATCCACGAACTCGGATTTCCTGGCCATTCGAGATGCCACCTTCGATGCCTCCGGCGTTGTTGTGAGTTCGCGAAAATCCAGTGAAGCTGTCTTTTGCCGTGTAGCCGATTTCGTCGTGAACCTGGGATCCAGGACTGAAGGCTGCGGCTACGCCCGAGCCGATCTCGACGGCCTTCACGGCCTGCAGCGACATCACTGCGGCGGCGAGTTGGGCGTCGAGGCGTTCGTCCCATTGCGCGTATGTGCCAAGGCCCGGGGGGACACCGTGTGCCACTACTTCGAATACCCCACCGAGAGAGTCTCCCGTCTTCAGAACCTTGTCGACTTCTTCTTTCATGCGCTGTTCGAGGTCCGGATCGGCGCAGTTGAGGAGAACTTCCTGGCGGGCATGCAGTGCGAGAATTTTCTGCCAGGGGACTTCGCCCGCGACCGAAACGCTGCCGGTGGCAACGACGTGGCTGGCGACTTCACTGCCGAGTTCCCGCAGGAAGAGTTTCGCGATGGCACCGATAGCGACGCGGGCAGCGGATTCGCGGGCGGAGGCGCGCTCGAGGATGTATCGAGCTTCGGGGAAGTTGTATTTGAGGGCACCGGCGAGATCCGCGTGCCCGGGGCGAGGGGAAGCCACGCGCTTGTGCTTCCCGGGATCGCCTTCGCCGACGGGGAGAGATTCCTGCCAGTTCTTCCAGTCGCGATTGGCGATCTGGATGGAAATGGGTGATCCGATCGATATGCCGTGGCGGACACCGGAAAGAATGTGCGCGGTGTCGGTCTCGATCTTCATGCGGCCGCCGCGGCCGTAACCCTGCTGGCGGCGCCAGAGCTCGCGGTCGAGAAAAGGCTGATCGACCTTCAGACCCGCGGGGATGCCCGAGAGAAAGGCGATCAAGGCCTCTCCGTGAGATTCCCCGGCGGTGAAGTAGCGCAACATTAAATTTTCGATTGTACCTGATGAGGGAGAGCATCCGGGCCATTGGAGACTCCGGACGCCCCTGTTGGCAGGGGAATGACCGAGAAAACTGGCAGGAATCGCAAAGAAAAACTGCTAATCCCGGAGAAAACACGGGGAAGAACAGGAAGAGAAGCGGTACAATACGGGCAATGATGTCGGGATTCGGCGCGTTGCAAGCACTGCGCCACTCCAAATTTCACCGACCCCGGAGCAATTGTGTCGCCCCCCGTACAGATTCCAGATCATAAAACGATTCGTTGCATCGTAGTGCACGAAGTGACCTTGCTGCGGCAAGGGCTTCGGCGATTGCTCGAGGACGAGCCAGATTTCGAAATCATTGCAGAGGCGGAGAATGGGGCGCAAGCGTTGCGACACATTCTGGAGCATCGGCCCGAGGTGGTGATCGTTGATGCGGCGCTGTTCGAATGCGCACCTACGGAAGCCGAGCGCATGATCCGGCGCGAATCGCCGGAAACAAGGGTGGTTTTTTTACCGAGCGCAAACCTCGAAGAACGCCGGACTGGCTCACGAGAACCAGGAAACTGCGCGCTGCGGCAGACTTCAGCGGGGGAATTCGTGGCCATGGTGAGAGGATCGGCTGACAGAGCCTCGGCAGGGGGCGTGAGTGAGTTCCCTGTGGATGATATGGCATCGCGCAAGCGGGTGCTGACCTCCCGTGAGCAGGAAGTGCTCAAGTTACTGGCCGAAGGACGGACGGTGCGGTCGGTAGCGGGAATTCTAGGATTGAGCGTCAAAACAGTGGATGCGCACAAATTCAATTTGATGCGCAAGCTCGGTCTGCATAACAAGGCAGAGCTGGTGATGTGGGCCATCCAGAAGAAAGTTGTGAAGCTGCCGGTGAACTTTTAGAACCAATTTCCAGACCGATATTTTGTATTGCTTCATAACTCCCATCCCCAAGACGCGCCTCTCTCGCTTGCAAGATCAGAAATTTGTCTTCTCGGTGTGATCGCACCCACGCGTGTGCGTGACGAGCATCTCGTTTTGCTGCCGCGCAAAGCATGTGCTTGCGAGGGTGCCTTAAAGGTAATTTCAGGTCGGCGACAGGCGAATTCGCAAGCGCCTGCAGCTTCAGTTCGGCATTAGCAGGATCCCCTGTTTTGCCCGGGAAATATGGGTTTCTGATTGTCTCCCCAGGGTGCGTGCCCCTTTTTTTCGATCACGGGTCACAGTGATTTTGCGTCGCGCTACAGAACCGATCTGCCACGAGGCGTGCAGCAGGGACTCTTTGAGTGCTTCACAAAGCCATTGTCGATACGGTGAGATTTGTTGTAGGCTCGCGGTTCGTGTGACCCCGCGAAATTTCTAGAACGCCGAGTCGACAATTTGCGCGGAAGAGCTTACCCTGCTGCGCAGAGCGATTGCCACGCAAACTTAAGATGACGGCTCAACCGCGAAGTTTAAGCTCATCGAAAGTGGTGAATATCGAAGACCTGCGCCAGGTAGCCAAGCGGCGCATCCCAAAATCGGTTTTCGATTACCTGGATGGCGGGGCCGAATGCGAACAGACACTCCGTGAAAACTGCAGGGCGTTTCGAGACGTGATGTTTCGTCCGCGCGGAGCTGTCGCTGTTGCGGATTGTGATCTTTCGGTGACCGTGGTGGGACAAAAGTTGTCGGTTCCGTTCATGCTGGCGCCCGTTGGGTACAGCCGGCTGATGCACCCGGAAGGGGAAGTTGCGGCAGCGGGTGTGGCGGGTGAGTTTGGAACTGCGTACATTCTATCGACCATCTCCGCACATAAGATCGAAGATGTGAAGGCAGCCACTTCGGGGCCAGCATGGTATCAGCTCTATCTGCTGGGCGGGCGCGCCGCCGCTGAGGGAGCGTTGGAACGTGCGCGGAAAGCGGGTTTTTCAGCACTCGTCATCACTGTCGACACGCCGGTGGCCGGCATGCGGGAACGCGATCCTCGCAATGGCATGAAGGAACTGCTGAGTGGTTCTCCTTTAGCAAAGATTCCGTTTCTTCCAAACATTCTCGCCCATCCAGGATGGCTCGTATCGTTTCTGCTCGACGGCGGGGTTCCGAAATTGCAAAACGTCGTGATTCCCGGCAAGGGGCCGATGGAGTTGCTCGATGTAGGCGCTGCTTTGTCGGATTCAACCGTTACATGGGCCGATCTCAAGTGGATCCGAGAATTGTGGGGCGGACCCATTATCGTGAAAGGAATTTTGATTGGCGACGATGCGCGGCACGCGATCGATGAGGGCGCCTCGGCTGTCGTGGTGTCGAATCACGGCGGGCGACAGCTCGATTCGGTTTCTTCGACGCTGCGGGCTCTTCCGGAGGTCGTGGCAGCGGCGAATGGACAGATCGAAGTGCTGATGGATGGTGGCATCCGGCGCGGGAGCGATATGGTGAAGGCCATCTGCCTCGGGGCGCGAGCGGTACTCATCGGACGCGGGTACGCTTACGGGCTTGCCGCCGCGGGAAAGCCGGGAGTGAGGCGCGCGCTGGAAATTCTGAAATCTGATGTGGAGCGCACCCTTAGGCTGCTCGGCTGCCCCTCGATCTCTGCTTTGGATCGAGCTTTTGTCGAAGCCCCGAGGGCTTGGGATGGCCGCTCCGGCAACTAACCACGAACTACGTGCAGACATGCTTCCTTCGTTTTATCAGGCCTCGAGAGGATCGGACCGATGTCATCTGTGCCAAACCAGCCATTTCGATCTGTCTTGATTCTGTTTGCGGCGGTGCTGAGCGTTCTTGCGCCGGTTAGTCACGCGCAAGATCCTGGCGCAGGACAGAAGCAATATACGTGGTCGGATGCGAGCCTTTCGCCGGACGTACGCGCCGATATGGTGCTGAAGGAAATGACCCTGGACGAGAAGATTTCTCGGGTGCACGGAAACGGGCTCGACTTCCTGTCGACGAAGCCAGCAGAGTCGAATGGTGGCGCCGGGTACACAGTCTCCATTCCTCGGCTGGGCATTCCTGCGATTCAGATGGCGGACTCGGCGTATGGAGTGACCCGAGGCGCGAGAGCCGGGAGATATTCGACCGCATTGCCCAGTAATCTGGGCGCGGCGTCTTCATGGGATCCGCAGACAGTTTTCGCGTATGGCGCGCTGATTGGACGCGAATTGCGCAGCCAGGGATACAGCATGTCGCTTGGCGGCGGCGTAAACCTGACGCGGGAACCCCGGAATGGGCGGACATTTGAATATCAGAGGGAAGATCCGCTGCTGGCGGGGACTCTGGTTGGGAGCTTCATCAAAAGCGTGCAATCGCAGAACGTAGTCGGAGACGTGAAACATTATGCGTTAAACGACCAGGAGAGCGGCCGGAACGCAGTCAATGTGAACATTGACAAGCGCTCGATGCGCGAGAGCGATCTGCTGGCCTTTCAGATCGCATTGGAGATCTCGGACCCGGGCGCGGTGATGTGTTCGTACAACCGCGTGAATGGTGACTACGCGTGCGAGAACAGCTATCTGCTTACGGATGTTTTGAAAAAAGATTTTCAGTTTAGGGGATTTGTGGTGTCGGATTGGGGCGGCACCCATTCAGCAGCGAAGGCGTCGCATGCGGGATCGGAGGGACTCGACCTGAAGACGCTGGATTTGCCCGAAGAACAAAACAAATTGATCGAGGCTGTGGCGGCGGCGAATCCGCAGACGATCGTGGTGCTTGAGACTGGAAGTCCTGCGACGATGCCGTGGGTGGATAAAGTCGCCGGCGTGATCGAAGCGTGGTATCCGGGTATTCGAGGGGCCGAGGCGCTGGCCAGCATTGCCGAGGGAACAGTCAATCCCAGCGGCAAGCTCGCGATCACTTTTCCGAAGAGCGATGCTGATCTGCCGCATCCGAATCTGGTGATGCCTCCGCCGCTGTCGGAACGCAGATTCCCGGGGCCGGGTGGAAACGTCACCGAGTTCATGAGCACGATGGCGAAAGGGCTGCCACCGTTCCAGGTGTACTATGACGAAAAGTTGAAGGTCGGATACAAGTGGTACGACGCTGAGAATAAGCCTGTGCTATTCCCGTTCGGGTTCGGGCTCTCCTACACCAGCTTTGAGTATTCGGGACTTTCCGTGTCCGACGGGAACGCTCCCGGCGTTGCATTTACGGTGAAGAACCGGGGATCGCGCTCGGGCACTGAGATCGCCGAAGTCTACTGTTCGCTGCCTGAAGCGGCCAGGGAGCCGCCGAAACGGTTAATCGGCTGGAGCCGGGTGGAGCTCGGCCCAGGCGAATCCAAGCAGGTCAGCGTTGCCGTCAGCCGTGACCGTCTGGCCGTCTACGACGAGGGGTCGGATAACTGGAAGCTGGTTCCAGGGTCCTACACCTTCATGGTTGGTGGGTCATCGCAGGATCTGCCATTGCGTAAAGACATCGCGCTGCCCTGAAGCCTGAATTCAAGAGTTCGCCATGAGGGGGACGCTCACAACTGATGATGGGACCGGGAGTCATGCGAAAGCCCCGCGCTTTTTCCAGCCGGGCGGGAGCGATTCCCATCTAGAAGTGAGATCCTTCGCTCCGCCTGAAGAGCGGCTCCGCTCAGGATGACCCCAGCGCTCGGGGCAACTCAAATCAAATTTCATGGGGAGCACAAATAATGCCGGCGCAAGCTTATAACCGCGGAGACCGCTGAGAACGGCGCGCGAGCGGCGTTGAGCGTTTCTTATGACTGCGGGATCCTAAGTCGTGTCTTTCAAGAATACAGATGCATCATCGAAGAAGCTGATGGCTTGTAGTTGAATTTGTGATTGGTTTTGGGGAGTCCTGTATGAAACACTACCGCGCATGCGGGACTCTTCAGGGCGATGTTCGCGTGCCAATATCACGCTTGACGTCTATCTTCGCCTGACCCGAATGTTCGTGTGCTGCGGCCCGCCTGCTGGGCGTTAGTTTCTCGCCTCTTCCGTTTCTAATTTCCTTTCAGGGTAGGTGTCCGATGAACGAGACCGTTCTTTGGCAAGAGACGATTCAGCCCGGAGCATCGTGGTCGCATGTGCTGAAGCGCGGCACGGCGCTGCGCATGACTGATCTCGAGGGCGGGGCTAATGTTGGGGGAATCTTCTACAACTTCGAGTGTCCAACCGAGCGGTACAACATGCCCGACACGCTCAAGGCGCAGCACATCGCGCGGCTGACCACGGGATTTGTGCTGTATTCGGATATGGGGCGCATATTGCTTTCTGTGATCGGCGATACGGTTGGCTGGCATGATCCGATCGGCGGGACCTCGAACCGCAAGATGGTCGAAAGCAACTATGGACCGTCGAGTTATCAGCAGGACCGCAACGGCTACCACAAGAATGGCCGAGACGGTTTTCTCGTGGAACTTGGCAAGTGGGGACTCGGTCCGCGCGATCTGGTCGCGAACGTCAATCTGTTCAGCCGGGTCGATGTTTCCGACGATGGAACGATGAGCTTTGCGCCGGAGAACTCGAAGGCCGGGGATTTGATCGATCTTCGCGCGGAGATGAATGTGCTGGCCATCCTGAATACTTGCCAGCATCCTCTCGATCCGAACCCGAAGTATGAGCCGAAGGCGGTGCAGGTTTCGATTCGCAGCGTTGCGGCGGCGACACTCGACGATCCCTGCAGGGTTTCGCGGCCTGAGAACGGGCGGGGCTTCACGCTGACCGAACGATATTTTCTGTGAGGAGTCGACGATGAGCGCAACAATGACGACTGGCAGGAACCTGGTGGAAAGCAAGCTGTATCCTGCGGCGGCGATTTACCGGCATGTGATCAACGCCGGCGATCCGTGGATATACGAAATCAAGAAGGGGCAATACTTCCGGATCGTCGACTTGCATGGGAATCAAGCGGTCGACACGCTGTTCTACAACGCACACGACTACTCGGACCGCTACAGCGCGCAGGACACAATCCAGCAGCAGCACAATATTTATCTGACTACCGGGACCAAGCTGATGTCGACCGAAGGAACTGTGCTGTTAACGATTGTTGCCGATACTTGTGGGCGTCACGACACACTGGGCGGCGCGTGCGCGAACGAAAGCAACATGGTGCGCTACGCGATTGAGAAGCGATATATGCACGCGTGTCGCAGCAGCTTTCTGAAGGCCGTAATTGAGTGGGATCACGGCATGTCGAAGCGCGACATCACCAGCAACATCAACTTCTTCATGAATGTGCCGGTCACACCGGAAGGCAAGCTGACATTCGACGATGGCATTTCCGAGCCCGGCAAGTACGTCGAGATGCGTGCCGAGATTGACGTTCTGGCGCTGATCAGCAATTGCCCCCAGTTGAATAATCCGTGTAATGCATACAATCCCACCCCGGTCGAAGTGCTGATCTGGACCGCGGAGTTGTGATGTTCCGCAAAGTTCTCATCGCGAATCGGGGCGCTATTGCGTGCCGCGTAATTCGTACTCTGCGCAAGATGGGAGTGGGATCCGTGGCGGTTTATTCCGAGGCGGACCGCCACTCTCTTCACGTCGATCAGGCCGACGAAGGCATCTGCATCGGCCCTCCCCCGGCCGCACAGAGTTATCTCTCAGTTCCGAACATTTTGAAAGCTGCCAAGGCAACTGGTGCTGAGGCCCTTCACCCCGGCTACGGATTCCTCAGCGAGAACGCGAAGTTTGCGGAGGCTTGCGCCGGGGACGGGATTGTATTCATCGGCCCAACGCCGCGGCAGATGCGGGATTTCGGGCTGAAGCACACTGCGCGGGAAATCGCCTCCCGGAATGGCGTAGCCATGCTGCCGGGCACGGGCGTACTCAGGGACGTTGATGCCGCACTGGAGGCGGCGGGACGGATCGGATATCCCACGATGCTGAAGAGCACGGCGGGCGGCGGTGGGATCGGCATGCGCCTGTGCGGTTCGCCTGAGGAACTGCGGGAGGCGTTCGAGACCGTATCGCGACAGAGTCAGGCGAGTTTCGGCAGCAGCAACCTTTATGTGGAACGCTTTGTCACTGCCGCGCGGCATATCGAAGTACAGATCTTCGGAGATGGACGGGGGGCGGTCATCGCGCTGGGCGAACGTGACTGCTCAGTGCAAAGGCGCAATCAGAAGGTGATCGAGGAAACTCCCGCGCCTAGTTTGCGCGAACAGATCCGCACCGCGCTGCTGGAAACGGCTGTGCGGCTCGGAAAGGCTGTTCAGTACCAGTCGGCGGGAACAGTGGAGTTCATTTATGACCATGCGCGCGACGACTTCTACTTTCTCGAAGTGAACACGCGGCTGCAGGTAGAGCACGGAGTTTCAGAGGAGGCCACCGGCGTCGATCTGGTGGAGTGGATGGTCAGGCAGGCGGCCGGCGAAATGCCTCCGCTCGAGAGTATCGCGAATCAGCCGAAGGGATCTTCGATCCAGGTGCGAGTGTACGCAGAAGATCCGGCGAGGAATTTCCAACCGAGTGCTGGACCGATGCTGCACGTTCGCTGGCCCAAGAACACTCGCGTGGAGACCTGGATCGACTCCGGTACTGAGGTCACACCATTCTATGATCCGATGCTTGCGAAGATTATCGTGCATGGCGCGGACCGTGCGGCTGCGATTGGAAAACTGCGCACTGCGCTTGCCGCAACGGAGCTGTTCGGAATCGAGACGAATCTTTCGTATTTGCGGCAGATTTGCGAGAGCGCCGATTTCGCGGCGGGTGGGGTTACGACTTCTTTTCTAAAAAGCTTCCCTTACGAACGGTATGCGATCGATGTCATCGAACCTGGAACGCAGACTACGATCCAGGATTTCCCCGGAAGGCTGGGGTATTGGCACGTTGGAGTGCCGCCGTCCGGCCCGATGGATACGTTGGCATTCCGGCTGGCAAATCGTTTGGTCGGCAATCGGGAAGATGCCGCGGGACTCGAGATCACTTTAACGGGACCGACGCTGCGATTTACGAGCGACACAACCATTGCGGCGACTGGCGCGGAATTTGGAGCACGCCTTGACGGTCGTCCGGTCAAGCGATGGCAGGCGATTCGGGTAAACCAGGACTCTGTCCTCGAACTTGGGAGCACGCAAGAGGCGGGCGCCCGCGGGTATCTGGCAGTTGCGGGCGGAATCCAAACACCCGAATATCTCGGGAGTCGTTCGACTTTTATCCTGGGAAAATTCGGCGGGCTCGGACGTGTGCTGCGGGCCGGGGACGTTCTGCACGTCAGCAGCAGTTCGGATCAGTGTGAATTGCGCCAACTGCCGGAGAGCGCGACTCCGAAGTATGGACGCGAGTGGGAGATTGGAGTCCTGTACGGGCCGCACGGCGCACCTGACTTTTTTACTCCGCAGGATATCGAGATGTTTTTCTCGACGGCGTGGAAGGTGCATTACAACTCGGATCGCACCGGGGTACGGCTGATCGGGCCGAAGCCGCGGTGGGCGCGGAAAGACGGCGGAGAAGCGGGACTTCATCCTTCCAATATTCACGATAACGCTTACGCGATTGGCACTGTGGATTTCATGGGGGATATGCCAGTTATTCTCGGCCCGGACGGCCCCAGCCTCGGCGGTTTCGTTTGTCCGGCGACGATTGTCGAAGCGGAAATCTGGAAGATGGGGCAATTGAAGGCCGGGGACCTCGTTCGATTCCGGCGGCTCTCGGCGGATCAGGCAGAGAGCTTGCGAGTGCAAGTGGAGAAGTGCGTCGAAACGCTCTCTGGTTCGCCGCTCAAGTTGCCGCCGACTGTAAAGCAAGACGCGGTGATCGACGCACGGGCCGCTTCTAACGGAACTCCCGCGGTTGTCTGCCGGGCCGATGGTGATCGGTATCTGTTGATTGAGTATGGGCCGAATGTTTTGGATCTGAATCTGCGGTTCCGGGTGCATGCATTGGAACAGCAACTTCGCGCCGCAAGGCTCCCAGGGATCATAGACATCACTCCCGGCGTGCGCTCGATGCATATCCATTACGACGCGCGGCTTCGGCGCGAAGAATTGCTCGAAGCGTTGCAGGCATGCGAGCGCCGGATTCCTGATCTTGACGACATCACGGTCGACTCGAGGGTGGTGCATTTGCCCCTTTCGTGGAATGACCCAGCGACGCAACTTGCGATTCGCAAATACATGCAAAGCGTGCGTCCGGATGCACCCTGGTGCCCTAGTAATATCGAATTCATTCGCCGCATCAATGGGCTTAACTCGATTGATGATGTGTACCGGATTGTCTTTGGAGCGAGTTATCTCGTGCTTGGCCTGGGAGACGTTTATCTGGGCGCGCCGGTCGCGACGCCGGTCGATCCTCGTCATCGACTGGTCACGACAAAATACAATCCGGCCCGGACGTGGACGGCTGAAAATTCCGTGGGCATCGGGGGAGCTTATCTCTGCGTATATGGCATGGAAGGACCCGGCGGATACCAATTTGTCGGACGCACCCTGCAGATGTGGAACACATTCCACACCACTGCGGAGTTTCCGGCGGGAACGCCTTGGCTGCTGCGGTTTTTCGACGAACTGCGGTTCTATCCGGTCAGCGCTGACGAACTATTGCAGATGCGCGAAGGGTTCCCGCGGGGGCAATACCCGCTACGGATCGAACCCCGCCAATTCCGGCTGCGCGAGTATCACGCGTTTTTGCAATCTATCAAGGCGGAAGCGGAGAGGTTTAAGAAACATCAGCAGGCGGCGTTTGAGGCGGAACGCGAACGCTGGGCAGCGGCGGGGCAGGCCGAATACATCGAACCGCCGGAGGACTCCGGCCCTGCACCGGATGCGGACGTTCCGGAAGGATGTTCGCCAGTGCGTTCGCCGATTTCTGCCAGCGTGTGGAATGTCGCGGTCGAAGCCGGTCAGCGCGTGCAGGCGGGACAGAAGCTGATCGTTCTGGAAGCGATGAAAACCGAGATCGCCGTAACCGCGCCGCGATCAGGCATCATCGAGAGCATGGCGTGCGCCGCCGGCGCTCTGGTCTGGGCGGGGCAGATACTGCTACTGCTGCGAGGGGAGGCGACGGCGTGAAGCAAACGCAGAACTTTTCCGAAACGGTCGAGGCGCTTTATAAGCGGGTGGAAGCTGAGCCGCTGAATCCAGTGTGGATTTCGCTGGTCCCGAGAGAGGCAGCAGTCAAACGCGCGCGGGTAATTGAAACTCATCCTGAATGGCCTCTCGCCGGCATGACCTTCGCTGTCAAGGACAACTTCGATGTCGCCGAGATGGAAACCACCGCAGGTTGCCCGGCTTACGGCTACAAGGCTGAAGCCACCGCGACGGTGGTTCGGCGCTTAGAAGAAGCTGGCGCGTTGCTGATCGGCAAAACGAATATGGATCAGTTCGCAACCGGACTGGTGGGGACCCGCTCGCCTTATGGTGCGTGCTCGAGTGTTTTTGATTCGCGATACATCTCGGGTGGATCGAGTTCGGGCTCGGCGGTGGCGGTTGCGAAAAAGCTAGTCACATTTTCACTGGCGACCGATACCGCGGGTTCGGGGCGGGTGCCGGCAGCGTTCAACGGCCTGATCGGTCTGAAGCCTACTCGCGGTTTAGTAAGCACCGGTGGAGTCGTTCCGGCCTGCCGCAGTTTGGATTGTGTGTCGATCTTTGCGGCAAACTGCAGGGACGCGCATGAGGTCTGGCGCGTGGCGTGCGGATTCGACCGGTCTGAACCGTTTTCGCGCGAAGCTCCGGCGGGAGAAGGGGCTGCACCATGGCTCTATTCGGACTTCCGCTTCGGCGTGCCCGCACCGGGGCAACTCGAATTTTTTGGTGACGACGAAGCCCCGCGGCTCTATTGTTCCGCCACGGAGAAGCTGCAGAAGGCGGGAGGCGAGATGGTGGAGATTGATTTCACACCCTTCCGCGAAGCTGCTTCCCTGCTTTATGGCGGCGCATGGGTTGCCGAGCGTCTTGCCGGCATCAGAGGCTTCTTCGCGGATCATGCTGCTGAAATGGATCCGGTCGTTCGCGACATCATTGGTGGCGCCAGGAAGCACAGCGCTGTCGACGCGTTCGCGGGTGAATATCGACTGCGCGAATTGTGCTTGGAAGCTCGGAAGCAATGGCGCGAGATGGATGTACTGGTCCTGCCCACAACCGGGACGATCTACACGCACGAACAAATTGCGGGCGATCCGGTAAAACTGAACACGAATCTCGGTTACTACACCAACTTCGTCAACCTGATGGATCTGGCGGCAGTTGCGGCACCTGCGGGTTTCCGTCCTAACGGGGTTCCTTTCGGAATTTCGTTCATCGGTCCGGCCTTTAGCGATGAGGGCTTGCTTGCGCTCGCACATCGGTATCTGGATGGCACAACGCCGCTGCTCGAGAGCTGTCCGGGTTGCGTCGAAGTTGCCGTGGTTGGAGCTCACCTGAGCGGGGAACCGTTGAATCACCAATTGATCGAGCGCGGCGCGCGCCTGCTGAAGACCTGCCGGACAGCTAATGACTACCGGCTCTACGCGCTCGCAGCAACGGTTCCTGCGAAGCCCGGTTTGGTGCGTGATCCAAATTTTCGCGGTCCCGGCATCGAAGTTGAAATTTGGGCAATGCCCGAAGACCGCTTTGGAGATTTCGTTGCCGCGATCCCGGCCCCATTGGGCATGGGCACCGTGACGCTGGATGATGGCGACGACGTGAAGTGCTTTCTATGCGAACCGCACGCATTGGCAGAGGCCACCGAAATCACGCATTTGGGGGGATGGCGGGCTTACCGGACCGCATCCAAATCTTCGATGACAAGCATTGAAAATTCTGCGCTTCGCTAAATCTTGAATTCCTGCCATTGAAATTTTGCCTTCGATTGAGGACCGTTCCGAAAGCTAGAATTCCACCACCATGGATGCAGTCACAACGACCATGCGACGCGGAATCTTTCTGTGTTGCTGTTTGCTTGCAATTCCTGCTTTTGCCCAGAAGCCCGCGTTCACCGTGGGCTGGTCTATTTATGCGGGATGGACGCCGTATCACTATATGCAGAAGTCGGGCCTGCTGAAGAAGTGGGCGGACAAGTACGGCATCACGATCAAAGTGCAGCGGTTTGTCTATGCGCCGTCGCTGGACGCATTCGTGGCGCGCAATATCGATGCCTGCACCATGACCAACATGGAAGCGCTCGATATGCCGGCGGCATCCGGTGTGCCGACTACGGTCATCCTGATTGGAGATTATTCGAACGGCAACGACGCGTTGATGGTACGCAATGGCGTGCAGATGAAAGATCTTGCCGGCAAAAAGATGTTGCTGGTCGAGAAGACCGTTTCGGAATATCTCTTCGACCGCGCTCTTACGCTCAATTCCTTGCGAGATCAGATCAGCAAAGTGCGGATGATCAACACTTCTGATTCTGATATCCAGTCGGCGTTTTTAAGCGATTCCAGCGTGGCCGCAGTTGTGACGTGGAAGCCGATGGTTTCGCAGATTGCGCAGCAGAAGGGGATGCAGTCGCTGTTCAACTCGTCGCAGATTCCCGGGGAGATTCTTGATCTGACGGTGGTGCGCAACGATGTGTTGGATCGCCGGGACGGATCTGGAAAGAAGTTCGCCATGGCGCTGGCGGGGGCGTGGTACGAGATGATGGCGATGATGTCATCGCCCGGCCCAACGTCGGACAAAGTGCTTAGTTCGATTGCTGAGGGGTCCGGCGACACCCTGACATCGTACAAAGAGCAACTCAGCACGACGAAGATGTTTTATCAGCCGCAGGTGGCGGCGTCGTTCGGAAAGTCTCCTGACCTGAAGCAGAAGATGGCGCTGGTGCGGCAGTTCTGCTTTGAGCATGGGTTGCTGGGGAAGAACATTGGCTCGGTGGATGACGTGGCCATCCGGTATCCGGACGGCAGCGTGCAAGGGAAACAGGACCGAGTTCGGCTGAGTTTTGATACGGCCTACATGCAGATGGCGGCGGAGAGCAAGCTGTAGGTAGTGAGTTCCCACGCCTCGCAAAATCGACGAGATATGGGGCACCCACTTTGAGTGGGCATCTTTTTATGTCAGTCAGCTTGCAACTCGTGCATGCGAAGCCGAATCGGCTTACGACGATTGTGCTTTCCTGGGTGCTGTTTGCCACCGGCATTGCTTTGTACTTCGATATCGCACAGAAGCGGCACCGGGAGAATCCCGAAGACCGCATCATGCCGACGATTGCGCAGATGTTTCACGGCATGACCAACGCCACCACCAATCCGGCAGAAGATGATGAAGCGCTGGCCGAGAATGCCTCGCTACGGCAGCGATTTCTGGCGAGCATGCTGTGGAAAGATACCGTGGCGACTTCGCGGCGATTCACTTACTCGATCTTGTTACTGATTCCAGCGGTGCTGCTTGGCCTGCACATGGGGCTGTTTCCCTACGTTGGAGTTTTCTTCCTGCGTTTCATCCTGTTCTTCGACAAGATTGTGGCGCTTTCGCTGCTGCCGATTCTGTTCATCGTGTTCGGGATCGACGAATTGTCGAAGATCATGTTGATCGTGATCGGCGTGACGCCGACGATCATTCTTGACACGTTCAATCTAACCAGGGGTGTGCCCAACGAGCTGGTCGTGAAGGCATTCACGCTGGGCGCTAGTGACTTCGACGTGGCATACCGGGTGGTGATGCGGCAGATTTTGCCCCGCGTGCTCAATAGCATCCGGCTGAATCTAAAAGCGGTGATGCTGTTTCTGTTTGCGGGAGAGATGATCGCTTCTACCGATGGACTTGCGTTCCGGATTGCGCTCTTGCGGCGGCACATGGGGATGGATGTGATCGTTCCGTACGTGCTGTGGGTAGCGCTGCTGTTGTTCCTGGTCGATTTTGGGATGCGGATCTTGAACCGCAAGCTGCATCCCTGGTTTCAGGAGGCCTGAGTTCCCATGGCACTAATTCAAATCCAAAATCTTTCAGTCGCTTACGGAACACCCTTGCGGCCTGTATTGACGGATATCAATCTGAGCATTCGTGAAGGCGAGTTCGTCTGTGTGCTGGGGCAGACTGGATGCGGGAAATCGACGCTCCTAAAGATGATCCTGGGGGCCGAGGCGCCTACGCGTGGACGCGTGCTCATCGATGGCATGGAGCACAAACAACCGGATCGCACACGCGGTTACGTGCCGCAGAAGTACTCCCTGTTTCCTGACAAGACGGTGCTCGAGAACATCACGTTCGGGCCCGAGGTCAGCGAGTTCAACATGTTCACACGGCTCACGCCGCGTTTTTTGCGGCGCCGGCGTGACATCCGCGAGGAGGCAATGAGATTTATCGGGCGCATTGGGCTGCACGAGCGCGATGCGCGCAAATATCCGCACCAGCTCTCGGGAGGCATGCAGCAGCGCGTGGCGATCGCGCAGGCGCTGGTGACGCATCCGCGAATCCTGCTCATGGATGAAGCTTTCAGCGCTCTTGATCCCGGGACTCGCAAAGACATGCAGCGGCTCATCCGACAGCTGTGGCGTGATACGGGCGTGACCGTGCTGTTCGTCACGCATAACACGCAAGAGGCCGTCTACCTGGGCTGCAGAATAATCGTGCTGGCGAAAGAGTCTGCCGATGCCGGGGCGCAGGTCGCGATGGATATGTCGGTGCCCGAACCGTGCCATGAACATCAGATCCCTGTGCTGGTGCATCATCTTGAGCATGCATCTGGCAGTGCTCGTGGGGAAGTGCCGGTGTTTGCGACTGCGTAGGGTTCAGTATTGGGGTTCAGCGCCGGCTGTTCGAAAGCGTCGTTAGTCGGGGGCAAACCGAATCCCACGCCGCCCTTCACGACAGCGCCCTATCGGCGTTTCCCATTGGGGGTTCGGGGATCGGCCGGTCCATTGAATGCGCCCTGCTTCATCCCGGCGATCTTCGAAAAGAACTTGGGTTGGTGATTCCTTACCAGTTGGAGAATTCCCGGTTGAAACTCGTGGAGTACGTTCATACCGGCGTCATTGCCAATCGTAGAGCCTATATCGGCGAGTGGCTGGGAGGCGGAACGACGCCAATAGGGCCGATCGGCCGTCGATGCGGCCGCAGAAGTCAGCACCCGAAGCAGACAGTTATTGTTTAGATGCCTGCTTCCGTCACCGCCTCGGGTAATGAAAGTACTCGAGGCGGCCCAAAACGCGCGTGTGAACAGGTTGTCGCTGTCGGATGCGGGATATTGTTTGCTCGTCTTCACGAGCAATAGGTTCCCGGAAGCATGAGGCCCCGGTCCGTGTCGGATCGGGTGGTCGTTGAAGTGGCCGGGATCGAAATGCCAGGCGAGAGGGTCGCGCTGTGAAGGCGCGGCTTGAGTGGATGAACGCCCCTTACCCTTTAGCACGCTATGAGTGGTTGGAAGTCGGCCGATCGAGGGAGCGTCGGGAAGAGCCTGCGTTCCGGCATGCTGAGCGAAGACAGCGCAGGTCGCTAATAGCAGAAGAGGAAGAACTCGCGTTGATGCAATCACCACCACAAAAAAATCCGGCCGGTACAGTCACTCACCCAGGTGGTAGCAGGAGGGGGTGCCGAGCATTGCACCTCTGTTTGGGAGGAACCGGAGGTCGGCACCCCTTGCGTTCACGCTACGGATGGTTAGAAGGTACGCAATGGCCCGGTCCTAAGCCACTGACAGTTATGACAGCATAGGGCTGGTTGTTCTCCATCAGGGTTGGGCGAACGTTACCCGGAATTTTCCGTGGCTACGCGCTCCGACGCGAGGCGAAACGAATCGGTTCAACGGACCTGAGCGGGGTTGTCTTTCCTTCGGCCTTAGTCTGCGCTGACGATCCCTCCGCGCGCTGGCGAAAACGCGGGCATTCGGGATGACGCCCACCTTACTTAGTTGCGCAGTTGGTGGGCAGCAACTCGCCCAGAACTCGGAAGGCCATTACTAAAGGCAACCCTGGCACTGACTGCGGAACAGGGCTGAACCTTTCCAGAAGAACACATCCCAACCTAGCCCGAGAACACGTTCCAGTTACCGCCCATCGATACTTGCTGTTGCGATTCGCATCGGGCACTCTGCGGGAAAGCCGTAGCCACTTCCGACGCTGCTTTCTGGCCAGCTGTCAGCAGAAAATCCAAACGCCGTTGGGCGCGCTTGTTTCAGCTCGAACGCAAGCAGTCGAGCCGTCAGCAGAGAGCTGGAGGAATCCCCCGCCCCAGTCCAATAGGAGAAGAACGATGCAACGAACAAAATTTTCCTCTCTCTGCGTTGCGGCCCTGGTTTCGTTAGCCGTGATTTGCTTTCCAACGTCGGCCCGAGCGTACCCAAACGGGATTTCCGGCGCTTCCGGCAAGAGCGGGTCGACATGCACGATGTGCCATAGCTCCGGCACGACACTACCAACCGTTGTGATCACTGGACCGATGACCGTGACTTCCGGATCCACCAATGCTTACACGTTAAACAACAGCGGCAGCCCGACCAGCGGGTTGGATGTTGGGGCGTCGGCAGGAACGTTTACCGCGGGATCCACCACCCAAGTGATGAATGGTGAGATTACGCACATGGCTGCGCTCGGCACCTCACCTCTGAGTTGGGCATTCAGTTGGACAGCGCCGACGGTGACTACCCCCACGACCGTAACGATGTATGGCGCCTCGATCTCTGGAGGGTACGGCGGGGCGACTGGCTCGACCGTGGTCACTATTACGGTGAACCCCGCAGCCACCGCACCCTCGATCACAACACAACCGGGAAACCAGACGGTCACGGCTGGACAGACAGCTAGCTTCAGCGTAACTGCTACCGGCACTGCCCCGTTGAGCTATCAATGGCGGAAAAATGGAACGAATATCAGTGGTGCGACGTCGAGTTCCTACACGACGCCGGCCACTACAACAAGCGACAGCGGGTCCACCTTCTCCGTCGTTGTTACTAACTCCGCAGGAAGTGCAACTAGCAACAATGCGACCTTGACCGTGAACCCGGCCGCCGTTGCACCGTCGATCACTTCACAGCCTGCAAGCCAGACGGTCACGGCTGGGCAGACAGCTAACTTCAGCGTGACTGCAACCGGCACTGCGCCGTTGAGTTATCAATGGCGGAAAAACGGCACCGATATCCCGGGTGCGACGTCGGCTTCGTATACAACGCCGGCCACAATGACTGCAGATAGCGGGTCTAGCTTCGCAGTTGTCGTGACTAACTCTGCCGGGAATGCAACCAGTAACAATGCGACCCTCACTGTTAATGCACCCGCAGTTGCGCCTTCGATTACTTCACAGCCTGCGAGCCAGACGGTAACCGCGGGACAGACGGCGACTTTCAGCGTGACCGCCTCCGGTACCGCGCCTTTGAGCTATCAATGGCGGAAGAGTGGAGTGAACATCACTGGCGCGACTTCCAGTTCCTACACTACGCCAGCCACGACGACCGCAGACAGCGGATCTGCCTTCTCGGTGGTAGTCACCA
>Ga0126373_10000059_pt1 | contig 96847 bp, 79 predicted proteins | sample PanSoiMetPlot_11_FD_92545 | JGI IMG/M metagenome (GOLD analysis project Ga0126373, IMG submission 92545) | Tropical forest soil microbial communities from Panama - MetaG Plot_11 | ecosystem: Environmental > Terrestrial > Soil > Tropical forest > Bulk soil | place: Panama | collected 2016-02-17
CGGCGTCGGATAGGGCGCACGCAGCGGCGAGTCCGGCCAGACCGCCTCCGGCGATGGCAACTGTAGGTTGAGAAGAAGAGGTGGCCATCAATAGTTAGCTTCCCGGGTCTCGCAAAATCGGCGAGACCCGGGGCACCCGGCAACTCCGGGTTACCGCGATCTTACATAACGCGCTTGAGGAAGCCCTTCCCCAGGATGCGCAACTTTTCCCACGTGCTCAGGGCCACACGGGTGGTGAAGACGTCATATCCTTTCAGTGCGATCTTTTCGAGCAGCCCGCGATAGATGGTGATCAGCACCCACAGCGCTGGCTGGCTGTCTTCGGAGACGTACGGGATCAGTTCTTCGCCCGACGCATAGAACTCGCGCGCCCGGTCTGCTTCCAGGGCCAGCACGGGACGTAAGCGCGACGGATCGGAAACTGTAAGCACGTCCGACAGCGTCAGATTGAATTTCGCCAGATCCTCCTCGGGCAGGTAAACGCGGCCTAGGCCTGCATCTTCTTTCACATCGCGGATGATGTTGGTCATTTGGAACGCGAGGCCGCAGCGCTCGGCTAAAGGCTCGGCGGCGGGATCTCGATAGCCGAAAACATGGATACAGACCAAACCGACCACCGATGCCACGCGATAGCAATAAAGGCGAAGGTCCTCAAAGTTGCCGTAGTGGATGACGCCGGCTGCTGTTTGCATCGAGGCTTCGGCCTCTTCCACGTCCATGGCCGTTCCCTGAGCCAGTTCGTCGAGCAGTCCGGCGGGAATCGCGTAGCGACGCTGTGCGTCGGTTAACGCCAGGAGGATCGCGTCGTCAGTCGGATTGCCCTGCTGTGCGCGGTGTAGCGCGTCGAGCCAGGTCTCCAGCTGTTGGCGACGCTCCGAAAGGCTAATCTTGGGATTGTCCGTGATGTCATCGCAGCGCCGCATAAATGCGTAGACAGCGCACAGAGCCTCGCGCTTGCGGCGGGGCAGAACCAGGAACGCGTAATAGAAATTCCGCGCCGCCATGCGGGTAATGCCCTTGCAGACGGAATAAGCCATGACGAGCTGCGGCGGCGCAGGAGTCCACGGTGCGGGAACCTGCGGCGCGCTGACACTCACGGCTGGCCTCCGCAGCGTCCGAACATCTTGGCAAGAGCCGCGTGCGCCACCAGTGCCAGCTTGCGCGATTTGGAAATCGCAGGCCGATTGCCCAGAACGGCGAAATCCTGCTTCTCGATGGCGTGCAAAATTTCTATGCCGCCGCGGCTGAACAGATCAAGATCAATGGCGAGTTCGCGGTCTACCTTTCCGACAAGCGGCATGCCTTGCCGGAACCAGTCGCGGGCTCGCTCCACTTCGAATTTCATCATCTCGAGAAACGCCGGGGTGTTCTGCTTGCGCGCGATATCGTCCTCCGTGACACCAAACCGGCGGAGGTCTTCGAGCGGTAGATAGATACGGTCTTTCTCGTAGTCGACGCTCACGTCCTGCCAGAAATTGGCGAGTTGCAGCGCGGTGCACGTGCAGTCGGACAGCTGCTGGCGCTCTCGGTCCCGGTACCCGCAAAGATAAAGAACGAGATGCCCGACGGGGTTTGCCGAGTACTGGCAATACGCCAGCACGTCGTTGAAGGTTTCAAATCGCGTGACAGTCTGATCCTGGCGGAACGCGATGAGCAGGTCCGAAAATTCATGTTTGGGGATGTCGAATTTGCGGACGGTTTCCGCTAAAGCAACGAACACCGGATGCTTCGGCGATCCTTCATAACAAGCATCGAGTTCGTGCTGCCATTGATCGAGGAGTTGAAGCGAGGCCTTGAGATCGCCAACTTCGTCGCCGAGATCGTCCGCGATGCGGCAATAAGCGTAGACATTGAAGAAGTCTTGACGCAGACGGCGGGGAAGAAACCAGCTGGCGACGGAGAAGTTTTCGTAGTGCGAACGCGCCAGGCGCGCGCAATATTCGCGGGCTTCAGCCGGTGATGGCGCGGTCTCCGGGATGGCGTATGCGGCGGGCAAGCGGCTCCAGCCGAGGGCCGCCGCCGAGGTGAACTGCGAGTTTTGTGTCGTGATTTGCGTCATCCCAGATCTCATCTCACGATTTCACCGGACTTGTCTGCCGAAGACATCGCGAGAATTCCTCGACGGACCAAAGGCATTACGTCAGGGGGTAGGGATCCTTCGACTCCGTCTGGCAACTCGCTTCGCTCATCGCCAGACTCCGCTCAGGATGACAAGTCATCAGCTTATCCGACGGCTCAGTGCCCGGGGATGATTGCCGTTTTGATGTCGCCTCCGCGATTCAGCATATGGCGGAGAACCTGTTGCAGGCGCGACAGGGGCGCCTCACCGGTAATGTAATCGGTCGGACGAATCTTCTTGGCGGCAATCAACCCAAAAGCCCTGCGAACCGTTTCCGGCGTGTGGTGGAACGTAGCTTTTAATGTGATTTCCGAGTAGTGCAAACGATTGGTTTCCAGTTGCACCTTGGTGCCGCTCGCGCATCCGCCAAAGAAATTCACGGTACCGCCTTTGCGAACCATGTCGACTGCCCACTCCCACGCTTCCGGCTTGCCTACGGCTTCAATCACGACGTCACAGCCACGCTTTTGCGGAGACAGTGCTCGGACCGCCTCGACAACGTCGGACACCTTTGTGGTCTGGATGATTTCGTGCGCGCCCATTTGGCGGGCCGCCTCGACCTGTCCATCCCGCTTGACGACGGAGATGACGTTGCAACCGATAGCCCGGGCGACCTGCACAAACATAAGGCCGATCGGGCCTCCACCGAGGATTGTGACGGTGTCGCCGATTTCTACACCGGTTTCATGCAGACCCCGAAGTACGCAAGCCAGAGGCTCGGTCATGGCAGCGTCTTCAAAGCTGACATTGCTTGGAATGACCAGCATATTGGCTTCAACGATCCGGCGCGGCACGCGGATATATTCCGCATAGGCTCCGTTGTTGAATAGAAGATCCTCGCACAGGTTCTCCTGGTGCTTGGAACAGTAGAAACACATCTGGCAGGGAGCGGAGTTGAGGGCCACGACGCGCATGCCCTTTTTGAAGCCATTCACCCCGGCTCCGACCTCTTCGACGACTCCGGCCAGTTCATGGCCAAACAGGGCGGGCGGAACAATCATGCGGGCGTGATAGCCGCGTTGATACACCTTGAGATCAGTGCCGCAGGTCAGCGCGACTTGTACTTTGACGAGAACCTCACCATCCCCTACGCGTGGGATGGGAACTTTTTCAATCTTCAGGTCTTCCTTGCCGTACAGGACGGCAGCTGTCATTTTTCCGTTCACTTCTGATGTCCTTCCCACGAACTGCCCGGCTGAATCACGATCTTCATGGAAGATGGCTGTGGGTGGGCTGCCAGCTCCAACGCTTCTGTGCTCTGGGCGAGCGGGAAGCGGTGGCTGATGAGCCGCTCCAAATCCATTTCGCGATTCATGACAAAACGAACCGACTCCTCTTGCAGGTCGATTGAGGCACTGTAGGATCCCACCAGGGTTTTCTCATCCACGCATATCGCGGCAGGATCGATGACCGCTTCTCCGTGCTGTGTCTGCGCAAATAGCAATACACGGCCTCCTGGACGGGCCGCATCCATCGCAGTTCGAATCAGGGAATTCCCGCCGACTGCAAGGATGACCGCGTCGGCACCTCGTCCCTGGGTCAATTCGCGGACGCGCTCGACCACGTTTGTCCGCGAAGCTTCAATTGTAAGGTCTAATCCAAAGCTTGAACCTATTTTAAGCCTCTCGGGATACAAATCGGAAGTAATTAGCGTGGCCCCCGCGCGTTTGGCCAGTACGCTCAATATGATGCCGATCGGTCCTTGTCCGATGGTGAGTACGGTTTCTCCGCGGCGCAGGTTGAGTGCATAGATACCTTTCAGGCAGGTATTGACCGGCTCGACAAAGCAGGCCTGTTCGTAGGAAACATGGTCAGGAATGCGAACCGTGCCGTGTTGGACAATCCATCCCATAACCCGAACGTAATCCGCGAAACCACCGCCCGACGCTTCGAATCCGGCCGTGCAACCTACTTTCTTATAAGTCGCGCACTGCGCAAAAGTTTTGGTGTCGCAGTAAAAGCAATTGCGGCAGGGAACATGGTGGAACACCATGACGCGATCCCCGGGCTCGTATTTACTCACGTCCTTGCCGATTGCGGCCACAACACCGGAAGTCTCGTGTCCGAAGATCCGTGGAGCGGAGTGGGATCCGGTCGAGATTTTCTTGAGATCAGTGCCGCAGACGCCGCAGGAGTGCACGCGGACCAGCATCTCTCCGGGCGCAATTGCCGGGACAGGTACCGTTTCGAGCCGGACATCGTTGACGCCGCGGTACACCGCGGCTCGCATAGTGGCTGGAATGGATTCTGAGTCGGTCTCGACCGAGTATTGCCCGGCTATGGCCATCGAAGGATTGTAGATGATGATATCAAAGAGTTTGCTGTGGATGGTTGCATCCGCTTGGCCTTACGGGCGCAACCGCAATTCGCCTTTGTTTCTGTTACCTTGGCGTGCACAATCCGTCTAATAGCATCGCGGCAAGGACGTTCCTCGGGTCCCCAAAGCGTGGGCTTCTGAATTGATGCTTCGAACCAAAGGAGAGACTCAATGTTGACGCGATCGAATATCGTGCGGGCGCTGGTTTGCCTACTCGCTGCTCTTGGAAATTGTTCATCCACCTTCGCACAAGCCCAGAATCAAACTCCGCGTCCTGCGGCCTCCCGCGCACAGGAAACTCTCGAACTGTGGAACATGATCGGCGACAAACTGGTCGCCATGGCAAAGGATTTCCCCGAAGACAAATACGATTTCAAAGTGCAGAAGGATCAGCGCACGTTTGCCGAGAACCTTCTCCACGCCGCCGCGTTCGAGTACGTAGTCGCCCGCAAGGTGTCCGGATCAAACAACCTGGGGCCCGATTTCGGTGAGGGGGACAACCCTCCGCGCGAGAACTTCAAGACCAAAGCCGATGTTGTCCAGTTCGTTCAGGGGGCTGTAGTGGCTGGGGCGAAGGTGATTCAGGAGCAGGGCGATGCAGGCTTGGACAAAACTGCATCCTGGGGAAAACGGATGGTCCACAACTCCTACCTCTGGACGTTTGCAACCGAGCACAGCGGCGAGCACTACGGGCAGCTCGTGGTGTACTACCGAGCCAATAACCTGGTGCCTCCGGATTCACGTCGCTAAACGCAACCGTCTTCGGAGCGAACGGCGAGGGTTTTCGTGCTATGCTGCGCAAAACTTCGCTCTTCAGGACGGCTTGTGCTGACGGAATTGCGGCTCGAAAGCTACGCGGTCATCGATAGCATTGTCGTGGAGTTCGGACCTGGACTGAACCTGCTCACTGGCGAGACCGGGGCGGGGAAGTCAATCCTGATCGATGCACTGGCTCTCCTGCTTGGAGAAAAAGCGTCCAGCGATGTAATCCGGGCTGGCGCTGATCGGGCTATGATGTCCGCCGTCTTCGAGGTGGGAAGTGCGGCCGAAAAGGCACTCGAAAAGATTCTTGACAGTAACGGACTGGATGAGTCCGATGACGGCTCGCTGATCCTGCGTCGCGAAATCGCCCCCGGCGGCAAGGGTCGCGTGTTCGTGAACAACCAACCTGCGACGGTTTCCGTTCTGAAACAACTCGCACCGCATCTGGCCGTCATTCACGCCCAAAACGAATCGATTCTTTCCTTCGACGGACCAGCGCGATTGGAATTGCTGGACTCCTTCGCTGGCGGAGAAGCGGAGCCTGCATCGGCGGCATTCGCGGCGTGGAAAGACATTCGTAACCGGATCGAGGAACTGGAGCGTGGCGAGCAGGATAAGTTGCGACTGGTCGACCTCTGGACATTTCAAAAACGCGAAATCGGACAAGCGCGGCTGCAGAGTGGAGAAGACGAACAGCTTGAGGCCGAGAAGCGGGTGCTCGCCAATGCCGAGAAGATCTACAACGCCGCCATGAATGGTTTTGACCTGCTCTACGAAGGCAGTGCCTCGACGGCATCTTCGCTGCGCAGCGCACAGAAGCAAATTGAGGAGCTTTCCCGCTATGAGCCGAAGTTTCAAGAGGCGATGGCGGCTCTCGAGTCCGCCCGCATCAGCGTCGAGGATGTTGGAGCAACGCTGCGCGACTACGCCGGCGGGATTCAGGCATCGCCCGAGCATCTGGCGGAAGTGGAAGACCGGTTGGCCCTGTTGGATCGGCTCAAGCGCAAATACGGTCCAACGCTGGAGGCAGTGATTCACTTTTGGGAGGACGTTTCACAGAAACTGGCAGAGGTTGAAAACAAAGATGAAATCCTGCAGCAGTTGCGGAGTGATCTCGCCAAAGCTGCGGACAACTACTTAAAGACAGCACGGACGCTATCGAAGAAGCGATCGGATGCCGCACGGAAATTAGAGAAATTGGTTGAGACAGAAGTCAACGACCTGGCGATGAAGTCTACATTCCGCATTCAAAAAACAACATCGGAAGACGAGAGAGACTGGACAGCTTCCGGAATCGATCAAGTCGTGTACATGATTGCGACCAATCCCGGAGAGCCGATGCAGCAATTGGAGCACATCGCATCAGGCGGGGAGCTGTCTCGAGTCATGCTCGCGTTGAAAGCATGCGTGGCGGCAGAGAATTCGATTTCCCATAAGGCGGGAGGGAATTCCAGGTCTCGCAAAATCGGAGAGGCCTGGGGCACCCCCGGAAAACGTGAAAGCGCTCAAAAGACTCTAGTGTTCGATGAAATTGACACCGGGATCGGAGGGCGCGCCGCTGAGGCTGTCGGAAAGAAGCTTAAATCGCTGGCACGAGCAAACCAGGTGCTATGCGTAACCCATCTGCCGCAGATCGCGACCTTTGGCGATCATCACTTCGTGATTGAGAAGAAGGAATCCGGTGGTCGCACTCGCACCGGCATGCGGCGCGTGACTGGAGACGAGCGTACTGAGGAAGTGGCCCGCATGCTCAGCGGCGCGAAACTCACGGAAACCTCCCGCAAGCACGCTGAGCAAATGATTAAAGCCAATGCTTAGGGGCGTCAGGCGGCAGACGTCAGGCTGCAAGCGCGGAACGCAACCTGCACGACCAAGTCTCAACTAACACAGACTTATGCCGGAGGTCATGCCGCGCTGTGAGGAGCTAAGAGCTGAAGACTTAGGAGTTGTCTACTGGGTGATCGTTACGTCGCGGCTCTCGGCCAGCGTGGTGTTAGCCACGCTGTCGGATACCTTGATGGTGAAGTTGACGGTGATCGTGGCGCGGGTTTCGACTGCCTGCCCATTCTGGTAGACCGGCTTGAATTTCCATCCGCGGACGGCTTGCTCCGCCGCGGTTGAGAGGATGGCCGGGCCGCTCAGCTTCCGCAGATTCTGGACGGATCCATCGGATCCGATCAAAGCCTCAAGCACAACCGATCCCTGTACGTTCATGTGCTGCGCCAGCGCCGGATAAGACGGTGGGATGGCTTCGGCCAGACGCTCGCGCTGGGCCGCATTCGTTGCGGGAGATTCGATTGCCGCAGACTGTCTTGCCGGTGGGTTTGCCGGTTTCAGGATCTGGACCCGCTGGGCGTTGTTTCCCGGATGCAGATTGCGGTGGGTATCGCCAGCAATCACTTCCACGTCGAGCGGAGGCAGTACTTTCCGGTCGGTGACGACGGCCGGCGCGTCGGAAGGTTTTGGCTGACTCGGAGCGCTGGGGGGCACAACCTGTTTTTTCGCCGGGGAAGCTGGGGCATGCGTGACGGCCGGAGCTGCGAGTTTTACAGTGGCTTGCGCGGTGGTCTGCGGTGCGCTTTGTGCCTGAGGCACCGGAGCAGGTGCCTGGGGCTCGTCTGCATCCACGATTCTTGACTCGGAGCCGAACCAGAATTGCCGGTCTTTGATCAGGACCGCCGCCAGCGCTGTCAGCAACAGGACCAGCGCGATCACCAGTCGCGTTTGCTGACTCGCCGCCGGAACGATTGGGGGCCGAGGGGCGATGGTCCGTTTTTGGCTTAGCTCCATCATTTTGTTCGCTGACCTGGGAGTCTGCGAGAAGACGCCAACATAGTGCAACAAGTTGCGCTTCACAACAATGGCACGGGGCGGGGAGCAGGGGGCACGACCGGGCTATGTCTGTAAATGTGGGTTTTTACTTATCTTGGGATGTGATTATAGTCACAGCAGGGTGCTGTGAGCGGCCCTAGAGTCAGCTATGAGTGTCATGGACAATAAGCCAACCCGAGTCGCCTGGTTACACGGGGCCTCCGCCCGATGCGAAACCATCCCGAAAGGACCGTTTCTGCCCTGGAGAATCATCCTGTTGGGAGCTCCCGGCGTCGGTAAGGGGACCCAGGCAGATCTGCTGAACGCGCGGTTGCTTGCCTGCCATCTTTCGACGGGAGATGTTTTTCGGGCGGCCGCGACCCGAAGTGATGACGAACAGACTCCTGCCATGAAGGAAGCTTTGGCGTATATGCGCCGCGGCGAACTTGTGCCGGATTCGACCGTGTGGGACATGGTGCAGGAACGCGGAGCTTGCCTGCATTGCGCGGGAGGCTTCATCCTGGATGGTTTTCCACGAACACGAGCGCAAGCCGTTTCCCTCAAACAATTCCTGGACAAGGATGGCTTGGGGCTGACGGCTGTTGTCAGTTACGAATTGCCGGCTTGCGCAATCGTTGCGCGGCTGGGAGGGCGTAGAACCTGCGAGACGTGCAAAGCCGTGTATCACACCACGGAACGGCCTTCCAAAGTGGAGGCCCGCTGCGACCGCTGCGACGGAAAACTATTCCAGCGCGAAGATGACCGTCCGGAATCGATTGAAGTCCGGCTGCAAGCCTACGAACGCAGCACGGCACCGCTAATCGAGTTCTATCGAAAGGCTGGTTTGCTGGTTCAGGTCTCAGCAACGGGAACGCCCGAGGAGATCTACGACCGGACGCTGCCAGAGCTGGAAACCCGACGTCTGTCGCTTTTCGCCGAGCGAATGTGGATGTCGGAAGAGAATCGCCGCGACGCCTAGGATTCAAAGTTTCTCAACCGGAACTGAGTTCTTGTCCATTGGCATACGCGATTTCCCCGTTCACTGCTAATTCCCCGTCTTTGTTGGGCTTACGTTGACCATCCCGGTACTTTCCGATAGCCTTTTGCCATCGCCACAACGGGCTTCGTGTACCCTATATGCAGGGAAGTGTGGCAGAAACGCATCTAAGGGTATTAGCCCGCAATGCCAATCCCGGTGCCGAAAACGAGCCTACCGAACAAAGAATTGGGGAGAGCCGATACAGTGGCTGGAATTGTAACGAAAAATGATGGAAAGACCCTGCTGCTGCTGAAGCCGCGGGGATTCTGCGCTGGGGTGGTGCGCGCCATCGACGTAGTGCGCATCGCTTTGGAGGCTTTTGGCCCGCCGATCTATGTGCGCAAAGAGATCGTCCACAACAGTTTTGTCGTGGAGGAACTCCGGGGAAAGGGTGCGATCTTCGTCGACAGCGAGGACGAAGTGCCGAACGGCGAGCGCATCATCTACAGCGCGCACGGGGTTTCTCCTGAGGTCCGGGAGCACAGCGCCAAACGTGGATTACGCGTGATCGATGCCACTTGTCCTCTGGTGACCAAGGTTCACGTCGAAGCTGTGAAGTTTGCTAAGGAAGGTTACTCGCTGATTCTCATTGGTCATCGGGATCACGACGAAGTCATTGGAACTTTGGGCGAGGCTCCGCTCGTAACCCAGGTTGTGGGATCCCCGGAACAAGTGGCATCGCTTCAAGTGCCGGACCCCGATCGGGTGGCTTATCTGACGCAGACGACTCTAAGCCTTGATGAGACCAAAGATATCATCGTCGCATTGAAGCAGAAGTTCCCGAACATCAAGGGACCAGCGGCACAGGATATCTGCTACGCCACTGAGAACCGGCAGGTTGCGGTGAAGCAAGTAGCTTCGGAATCGGATCTGCTCCTGGTTGTTGGCTCGGAGAACAGTTCAAATTCGAATCGCCTGGTCGAGGTAGCGCGCAACCTGGGTACAAACGCCCATCTAATAGACAGTTGCAACGATATCGAGATGGAATGGTTGAAAGGAGTATTTACCATTGCTTTGACGGCGGGCGCGTCTGCGCCCGAGCACTTAGTCGAAGAAACGGTGGAGTTCCTGCGAGCGAAGGGTTTCAACAACGTGCAGGAGTTGGAAGTGATGCCGGAGAACGTGCGCTTTGGCCTGCCGCCGGAGATCGTGCAGGCGATCGCGACTGCGCCCGCGTCGTAGAGACGTTGCTTGCAACGTCTCTGCCGATATCGGCAATTCTGCTTGTGGTCTGGAGAGACGTAGCAAGCTACGTCTTTACGATGGATGTGAAGGTTGGAGTAAATGAATGAATAACGACTCCCCCGAGTCCCACATTAGTTCCGCTACCCTCGGTTCGAATCCTCAGCTTCGTTTCGGAAAAATCGAAGAACTTGCCAGCCGGGTGACGGCAGCGATCGCGGCGGCGCGCACGTATCTTTTCTCACAGCAGCACGCGGAAGGGTATTGGTGTGGAGAACTCGAGGCCGATACCACACTCGAGTCGGACTACATTCTGCTGCACACCTTACTCGGGACCGGGAGTGCAGAGCGCTTCCAGAAGGCAGCAAACTGGATTCTCCGCCATCAGAACGAGGATGGCGGATGGAGTATTTACGCTGGTGGACCCTCGAACATCAGCGCCTCCGTCAAGGCGTACTTCGGATTGAAGCTAGCTGGATATTCCGCAGATCATCCGGCCCTCGAGCGTGCCCGCAAGAAGATTCTGGAGATGGGCGGTGTCACCGAGGTCAATACTTTCACCAAAATCTACCTGTGTTTCTTCGGGCAATACGACTACGACGCCGTTCCGGCGATTCCGCCCGAGATTGTGCTGTTTCCCAACTGGTTCTGGTTCAATATTTACGAGATCTCTTCGTGGTCGCGGGCCATCCTGGTTCCGCTCTCTATCTGCTACGCGAAGAAGCCGTTTAAGAAAATTCCCCGGGAAATGGGCGTCGAGGAGTTATTCGTTGGCGGCATGCACAAGTCGCGCATGCACCTGCATTGGGCGCAGGAGTTGGTTTCCTGGCGCAACTTCTTCCTGGTAATCGATCGCATTACCCATTGGTTTGAGCGAGTGCACGTGCGTCCCCTGCGCTCGATTGCTTTGAAAAAGGCCGAGAAGTGGATGCTGGAACGCTTCGAGATGAGCGATGGACTGGGCGCAATTTATCCGTCGATGATGAATGCCATCATCGCGCTGCGCTGCCTGGGGTATTCACTCGACGACCCGCAGGTCATCCGCGCCGTCGACGAGTTCGAAAAGCTGGGAATCGAAGAGGAAGATACCTTCCGCATGCAGCCCTGCATGTCTCCCGTATGGGATACGGCCTACGCCCTATTCGCGCTTGGTGAGGCCGGGATACCGGCCGATGATCCGCGCCTGGTCAAGTGTGCTGACTGGATTCTGCAAAAGCAGGTTCGCACGGTCGGTGACTGGAAAGTCAAGAACAAGAAGGGGCAGCCGGGGGGGTGGTACTTCGAGTTCAACAACGAGTTTTATCCCGATGTGGATGACAGCGCGATGGTTTGCCTGGCGCTAAGCCGCGTGGAACATCCCAACGGACGGTACCAGCACGAGTCGGTTCAGCGGGCAATCGACTGGATCTTTTCGATGCAATGCAAGAACGGCGGCTGGGCGTCATTCGACAAAGACAACGACCGCATGGTGTTCCAGCACGTCCCGTTCGCCGATCACAACGCCATGCTCGACCCGCCCACTGTCGACATCACTGGCCGCATTCTCGAGATGCTCACGGCCTACGGATACACCAAAGATCATCAAGCCGTGAAAAGAGCCATTCAGTTCCTGCGCAACGAGCAGGAGCCGGACGGAAGCTGGTTCGGCCGTTGGGGAGTCAATTACATCTACGGTACGGCCCTGGTACTGCGCGGGCTCGAAGCGATCGGGATCGATCTGCACGAGCCGTGCATTCAGCAGGGAGCAGAGTGGCTCCGTATGGTGCAGAATCCCGACGGTGGGTGGGGTGAAACCGTCGGTTCTTACGACGATCCTAGCCTGCGCGGGCAGGGCGACAGCACTCCGTCGCAGACGGCATGGGCCATTCTCGGATTACTGGCTGCAGGGGACACGCGCAGCGATTCGGTCGCGCGAGGCATTGCGTTCCTCATGCGCACGCAGCAGAAAGACGGCGCCTGGCACGAACAGTTCTACACGGGAACCGGCTTCCCCCGCGTCTTCTACCTGACATACCACCTCTACCGTCAGTATTTCCCGCTGCTGGCCTTGACGACGTACCAGAAAGTAATGGAAAAGAACGGCTACTGATCGAGCATGCACACGGTGGAGACGGTTTTAAAGCGCTTCGAAACGCCGGACGAGGTGCGAACTTTCGAAAAAGGGAAGTTCGAACTCGTCCACATCGGCGGCATGACGATCGGGCGTGCCACCTATCAGCCTGGATGGAAGTGGTCGCTTCACGTGGGACCCAGCGTCGGCGCCTCGCGGTGCAATGTCGAGCATGTGGGGATGGTGCTCTCAGGCTGTGCCACGGCCGCGATGGAGGACGGTACAATCCACCAACTCCGCGCGGGCATGCTCTTCTACATTCCTCCGGGACCTCCCGGTCACGACAGTTGGGTGGTGGGCGATGAGCCGTACGTCTCACTGCACTTTCTCGGTGCTGCTCATTACGCCACGAAATAGAATTCAGGAGCAGGATTGGAAATCCCGCAGCCTCACTCGGAACTGAGACCACGTTGAAAGCCTTTGTTACCGGCGCTACCGGATTCCTGGGGTCGCACGTTGCCCGCGTTCTTGCGGATCGAGGCGCTGATCTTCGCCTGCTGGTGCGGTCCACGAGCAATTTGAGAAATCTCACCGGGCTTAGAGCGGAGACGGCAACTGGCGATTTGCGCGATGCGGCATCGCTGGAAAAGGCGATCTCCGGTTGCGACACGGTGTTTCACGTGGCCGCGGACTACCGGCTCTGGGTGCGCGATCCCAACGAAATGTATCGCTCGAATGTCGGCGGGACTCGGGCGCTGCTCGAAGCCGCGCGAAAAAACGGGGTGCGGCGCGTTGTTTACACGTCGAGCGTCGCTACCATTGGATTCAGGGCCGATGGGCAGCCGGCAGACGAGGATTCACCGGTCTCCCTCACCGACATGATTGGGCACTATAAGCGCTCGAAATTCATGGCGGAGCAACTCGCCATGGAAGCGGGGCGGGGCGGTATGCAGGTTGTCACGGTGAATCCCACGACTCCGGTGGGTGAGCAGGACGTGAAGCCGACACCGACGGGCAGAATCGTAGTCGACTTTCTGAAGCGGAAATTCCCCGCTTACGTCGAGACCGGACTGAATCTCGTGGATGTTCGGGAATGCGCCCAAGGACACGTGGCCGCATTCGAAAAGGGCAGGACGGCAGAGCGCTACATTCTCGGCGGGGAGGACCTGACGCTCAAGCAGATCCTGGATAAGCTCGGCCAAATCACCGGGCTGCCTTCGCCAAAGATAAAGTTGCCGTATCTCTTCGCCTTTGCCGCCGGGGTGGTCGACGAAGCCGTTACGGGTCTTTTGTTGCGGCGCGAACCGCGGGCCACGGTCGATACCGTCCGCATGGGAAAAAAGAAGATGTTTGCCAGTTCCGCCAAAGCCGAGCGCGAACTCGCATGGAAGATTGTGCCTGTGGATGGCGCCTTACGGCGCGCCGTGGAATGGTTCCAGGCTAACGGATATGGCTAGACTCGCAATCGTCGCTGCGCTGGAACGCGAGGTGCGGCCGCTGATCAAGACTTGGCCTGTGAGCGAAAAGCAGCACGAGGGGCGGAGCTTCCGATTTTTCGAGAATGGGGACACAGTCCTGGTCTGTGGCGGAATTGGCCCTGCGGCCGCCCGCCGCGCTGCCGAGGCGGTGATCGCGATCTTCGATCCGAAGATTGTCTGCTCGGCCGGATTCGCCGGAGCCCTCGATGGCGCTTTAAGAGTCGGGGATGTCATTCGGCCGCACACCGTTATCAATGCGGGCGACGCCAGCAAACTAATGATCGCGGGTGGAGAAGGCGTGCTGGTCAGCTTCGAGGCCGTGGCCAGTGCAGCGCAGAAGATCAAGTTGCGGGAGTCATTTGGGGCGCAGGCGGTGGACATGGAGGCGGCCGCCGTGGCCCGATCCGCCGAAGTGCGAGGCAAACAGTTCACTGCCGTCAAGGTCATTTCGGATGCGTCGGACTTCGAGTTTCCCGCACTGGAGCGCTTCGTGGATCCTGCCGGAAGATTCTCCGAACTGCGCTTCGCCGGTTATACAGTGATCAGGCCCTGGTTATGGGCTCGCGTAACCCAATTGGGCCGGCACAGTAACCGCGCCTCACGCGCATTGTGCATGTCCTTGCGGACACTTTCGTCATGAACTTTTCATTGCCGTATCGGGTTCATGTAACTAAGTTTATCGACGCCGTTCATCTATAATCGGGATAGGCGTTTCTCCTAAAATACAATGCATTTTTTCCCCTTGCCAGCAGTGTTCGTCGGCGGCGAAATCGTCGAAATGCTTTCCAACACTGGCGCGGTGGCGAAGCTGGTCCTGCTTACGCTGCTTGCCTTTAGCCTGATCTCATGGGCCATCATCCTGACCAAGTGGACCCTTCTGCGGCGGGCCCGCACCCAGAGTGGACGCTTTGTGCGCGCTTTCCGCAAAGCCCAGCGCTTGCAGGACATAGCTGCCGTCGCCGATCAGTTCAAGCCCAGTCCACTGGTGGGTGTGTTCGATGGCGGGTATGAGGAATTCAAACGGCAGGCGTATGGTTCTGGCGCTCTGCGGACTACGGCGATTCAACGGGGCATGCAAATTGGAGCGTCGGAAGAGGTCACCCGACTGGAGCGCAATGTGCCCTGGCTGGCGATTACGGCCGCAGCCACCCCGTTCATCGGATTGTTCGGGACGGTGTGGGGCATTATCGACGCTTTCCAGGGCTTGGGAACTGCCGGCGCCGCAACGTTGCGGGCGGTAGCACCGGGCATCTCGGAAGCGCTCATCACAACCGCAGCCGGCCTGGCGGCTGCCATCCCGGCCGTTATCGCGTACAACCTGATGGGCGCATCGATCAAGGAATTGGCAGCGCGTTGTGATGATTTCGCGCTCGAGTTCATGAACGCAGTCGAGCACAATCAGCCGCAGAGTTCGGCCGCGGCCGTGGCGGACGTGAGGCGCTGATGGCGTTCACCACCTCCAACGGACGAACGCAATCCGGGCTGGCGGAAATCAACATCACTCCCCTCGTCGACGTTGTGTTGGTTCTGCTGATCATCTTCATGGTGACGGCGCCCGTGCTCCAGTCCGGCATTGACGTTGCCGTGCCGAAAACGCGAACCGTAAAAGAGATCACCGAAGAGCGGCTGGTGATCACCATCAACAAGGAACAGCGCGTCTTCCTGGGAAACGATCCCATTAATATCAACGAGATCGGCAACCAATTGCGGCAGAAAATTCGCGATCCGCGGCATCAGTCGATTTTTGTTCGCGCCGATGAAAACGTTCCCTTCGGCGCCTTTGCGACCGTGATGGACGCTGTCAAACAGGCGGGGTTTCCCAACGTAAGCATCGTGACACAGCCTATGGATACGAATGTCGGCAAGCACTGAAATTTATTTCGAGCACGAGCGCTGGGGCCGCGCCTTGTCGTGGTCAGCCGGGTTCCACCTTTTCGTCGTGGTGGCTCTGCTCGTGTCTGCGACATTCATCACCCGGCGAACAGGCGAGACTTGGGGCGCGGGTGGAGGCGGGGAGGCGATCGGTGCGACCTTGGTGAGTTCGGTACCCCTTGCCGTGAATCAAGGCCAGAACGTGGTAGCTAACGAATCGAAGGGCATCACTCAATCTCAGCCGAAAATTGAAGAGAAAGAGCCCGACGCGATCGACATTCAGGGCAAGAATACGAAGGTCAAGCCGAAGAAGAAGCAGATTACGGAATCCAAGGCGAAGCCCCAGCCGGCGCCTGAACCAGAGGAGAATCAGGTTGCCTTCGGCGAGGGTGGCCCGGTCAGTGGCCCATATGGGGCTTTTAGCGCAGGCGGCGCCAAGGGCGGGTTCGGGATTACCGGAGGCGGTGGTGACTTTGGCACGAGATATGGTTGGTATGTCCGCGTGATTCAGCAGAAGGTTTCCGAGAACTGGCTGAAGTATGAGGTTGATCCGCGGATCACGACGGCTCAGCGGGTTTACATCACCTTTGACGTGGCCAAGGATGGGCATCCGTCGAACGTTCATGTTGAGCAGTCGAGTGGAGTTCCGTCGCTCGATATTTCCGCAGTGCGGGCGCTACAGCGGATAGACACGTTTGGTCCATTACCGCCGGATTATCCCGGAAACAAGATTTCTGTCGAATATTGGTTCGACTACAAACGTTGAGGTTGCTGTACCTCTGGGCGTAATGAACCGGGTACATAAGGTCACCGGCAGCGTGTCAGGGGGCGCAGAATGGGGAAACCGGATGGAAGGAAAAAACGCCATCCATGAATAAACCTTGGGAAATGAGTCAGATCGGGATACGATATTGTCATACATAAAATCTTTTCTCTGGAAGCGAATGGTCGAACCCGCCAGATCTAGGTCAGGTCTTCAGAACAAGTCCGTCAGCACGGGAGTTGTGGCGCGTGCGGTCGTTATAGTCCTCGCCTGCGGTTTTTTCTCGGGTGTAGGCCAAGCACAAGATTGGGTGAAAACCGGTACCGCCCTGGGCGTGGAGAAGGTGCGTCTGGCGGTGCCGGATTTTAAGCCGACGACCAATGATGCGGCCAATACCGCGTTACTTAAGACCTTCAACGACACGCTCTGGAACGATCTTGATGTTTCCGGAGTCGTTGAACTGGTTTCAAAGAGCTTCTATCCGCTGCAGGTGCCGGGTCAGCCTCCCGACGTAAATTTCCTCGCTTGGAGCGCTCCGCCGCCGAACGCCGGGATGTTGGCTTTTGGCAATCTCGGAGTGTCGGACGGCAAATTGACCACCCAAGGCTGGTTGTTCGACGTAAAGAACACCCAGTCGCCGCAGATTTTGGGCAAACAGTACTCGGACACGGCGAGTGAAGCGGCAGCGCGGGTGATGGCGCACAAATTCGCTGACGAGATCATCTTCCGCCTCGGTGGTGGAGTCCAGGGAATTGCCGAAACCCAGATTTATTTTGTCAGCGATCGCACCGGGCACAAGGAAATCTGGGCGATGGACTACGACGGCTCGAACCAGCACCAGCTCACGCGCCTTGCCTCCATCGCGTTGTCGCCTCGGATTTCGCCGGACGGATCGCGGCTTGCCTTCAGCGCACTGACGAAATCCGGCTGGGAGATTATGATGTATTCCCTCGAACTGAGTCGCGCGGTGAGTTTCGCGCGTTTTGGCGGGACGAATCTATCGCCGGCTTGGTCGGCGGACGGATCAAAGCTGGCGTTTTCGTCGTCCCGGTCTGGCGCTCCGGAGATTGTGGTCTCAGATACGTCCGGTGGAAACCTGCAGCGGTTGACAACCGGCAAAGGGCCCGATGTCTCTCCGGTTTGGAATCGCAAAACGGACTCGCAGATGGCCTTCGTCAGCGGGCGCACCGGGCTGCCGCAGATCTACACGATGGGAGCCGATGGTACGAATCAGGTGCGCATGACAGATCAGGGATACGCCGTGTCGCCGAACTGGTCGCCCAGCGGGCAGCTCCTGACATTCGCCTGGGTGCGCAAATACGGGCCGGGCGATCCGGGCGCGCTTGATTTGTATCTGATGGACATTGCTAGCAAGCAATGGGTACAGCTCACGCACGACGGCGGTCGTAATGATTATCCCTCATGGTCGCCCGATGGACGGCATCTAGTGTTTCAGTCCAATCGTTCCGGAACTCTGCAGATCTGGAGCATGCTGGCGGATGGGACGAAAGTTCAGCAGTTGACGTTTACCGGTCATAATACGCAGCCCAATTGGAGTTGGAAATAGTACATAACTTCGTCTGGCCCCGGGGGCACCTTTGGGGTCGCAGGAGGAAACCTAAAGTGAAGCAATCGAGTATGAAGTGGTTCGTGTTGATATTGAGTCTTAGCGCTCTTCTCATGCTTGGCGCGTGCAAAAAGAAAGCTGCGCCGCCGCCACCACCGCCTCCACCACCGCCGCCGGCTCCCACGGCTTCGATCTCCGTCAGCCCCAGCACAATTCAACCTGGTCAATCTGCGTCATTGACCTGGCAGACCAGCAACGCCACGGATGTCTCCATCGACGGCATTGGCGCGGTGCAGCCGAACGGCTCGCAGAGTGTCTCCCCGTCCGATTCGACGACCTATCACTTGACGGCAAAGGGTGCCGGAGGCACACAGGAGGCCACGGCGCGGTTGACCGTGACGCAGCCGCCACCGCCTCCTCCTCCTCCGCCGAGTGTCAGCGAGGAAGACTTGTTTAACCAGAACATCAAAGATGTCTACTTCGATTACGACAAGTCGGACCTCCGTGGCGATCAGCAGAGTTCGGTGCAAGCTGATTCGCAGTTCCTGGGTCAGCACACCAACATCAATGTCACGATTGAAGGACACTGCGACGAGCGTGGCTCGACCGAATACAATCTGGCGCTGGGCGATCGTCGCGCCAGTGCCGTAAAAGATGCGTTGGTTGCGAGCGGAGTCAACGCCAGCCGGATCAAAACGATCAGCTACGGCAAGGAGAAGCCCTTCTGCTCCGAGAGCAACGAAGCTTGCTGGCAGCAGAATCGCCGCGGTCACTTTGTATACCAGAAGTAGTGTTCGCCGAGGGGGACGCTGCGGCGTCCCCCAATCCTTCTTCACAGTGGCCCCCCGTCCTTCCGCCGCGGTCACCAATGGCATTGAACCTTGCGGTTCCCAACCTCCTTTCGGATTGTGGAATCTGCCCCCCACTATGGGAAAATCAGAGCATCTAACAATATGTTCCAGGGAAAATAGGCTATGAAAACAAACCGTATTTCCGCGTTCGTTGCATTGTTTCTGATCCTTTGGATGGGGGCAGCTCCGGCCTTTGGCGCCAACAAGGACATGGTGCAGTTGCAGACGCAGGTGCAGCAATTGCAGGAGCAGATGACTGCCATGCAGCAGAGCTTCAATGAGCGAATGGGCGTGATGAATAACCTGGTGGAGAAGGACACCGATGCCGTCAATAAAGTCGCCGCGGCTATCACGGCCCTGCAAACGACGCTCGCCAAAGAACAGGAAGGCAGTGGAGGGAAGCTGGATCAGGTTTCCGGCCAGATTCAGGCTCTGAACGACACAATGGACGAGATCAAGGTGCGCCTGGCAAAAGTGACGAAGCAGTTGGAAGATATGCAGTCGGCGCAGCAGAGTCTTGCCGCCACCCAGGCATCGCAAAAGGCCGCTGCCGACGCGGCTGCTCAGGCTCCGCCGCCCGATGTTCTCTACAACAATGCGCTCCGTGACTACAACGGTGGCAAGAATGATCTTGCGAGCCAGGAGTTCTCAGATTACATCAAGTTCTATCCCAACACCGATCTGGCGGGGAATGCGTACTTTTATCTCGGCGAGCTGCAATTCAAGCAGAGCAATTTCCAACAGGCGGTGCAGAGCTATGATCAGGTGCTGCAGAACTTTCCGAGCGGAAACAAAGCGGCGTCGGCGCAGCTAAAGAAAGGCTTCGCGCTGCTCGAACTGGGAAAGCAGGACGACGGCGTGAGTGAGTTACGTCACCTGATCCAACGCTATCCGCACTCGCCCGAAGCCTTACAGGCGCGGGAGAAGTTGCGCAAGGCAGGCGTCAGCAGCACAGCCAAATAATCACGCGGCTTTTCTAAACCGATGCGTGACCGCGGTGTTGGGCGTGATGCTTCGCGGTGCGATGAGCATGAGGCTGCTCATGATGATGGTGATTCCGATGCTTTACCGGCGTAAGGCGCGCATCAATCCGGTCAGCCATGGTGAATGAGCTGAGTGCGCAACATAGGGAAAGCAGCAGCACGATTGATTTCATAAGTTCGTCAACTTTCTCGGGAAAACTGTTCTAATCGAGCCTTCGAAAGCATAGACTTAGTTCCGAAGCGCAGCTCGATTTGGCCATCATACTCCACTCATCAAGAGGTACTCTTGTATGAATAAGAAAGATCAAGATACGGCAAAGGGTGCAATGGAAACGGAAAAGCACGACGTCCCAGGCAACATCGGCCTGCAGCAACAACTCGGGCATCGCGACCAGGACCCGATGATCAAGGGTGCCGATACCGACTTTCCGGAACCCGGCGAGAATCCGGAGCACACAGGTGAGAGCATCCGAAAAAGCGCATAACCAGTGATCTCCTTTGGAACCCACCTGAATGAGTTCGTGCTCCGCTTTTAACCGCGCGACAAGATGGAATGTGCTGGCGGATTCAGAACGCAGAGATGCGTTCGTTGGCTTGAGACCAGCCTATGTTCCGGGGCGGCGCCAATGCCGCGGTTGATTTTTGTCTATAATTCTCGAGTTTGTGGAAAGTGAGCGTCCAATATGCACTGGCTTTGGGTAATACTCATTGGACTCGTCGTAGGCGCTTTGGCAAAACTGATCATGCCAGGTAAGGACCCGGGCGGGTTTATTGTGACGATCCTGCTCGGTATCGCTGGATCAATCGTCGGAACATGGATCGGCCGCGCTGTTGGATGGTACCAACCCGATCAGTCCGCCGGATTCATTATGTCGCTAATCGGAGCGATCATTCTGTTGGCTATTTATCACATGATTCGCCGACGATCCGCATGACCGTTGGACTGTGAGATTCCTGCCATAATGATCAAAGCGCAGCCCGGGCTGCGCCTGTTCCACTAGGCGTTCGGATAAATCTCCGCACTTAGCGAAGCTCTTCCATGCACGCGTCAAGCACTTCCTTGGGCGGACGCGTCATCGAGTCAGGCAAGGTCGCTAATGGCTGATCGACCACGTTCAACATCTCGAGGAAATTTGGTGCCGTGGGATTGACGTAGAACACGCCGGTCAGCACTTCGCCCTTCTCGTGCGCTTCCGTGAGACGCGTCAGTGCGTGGATCTTATCCGTCGGATCGTAGTCCTCCTCCAGTTTGCGCAGTTGCAGGCGCGAGCCATCGTGCATTGTGACTTGGATGGTCGAGCCCGGGTCGTACTCGACGTTGATGTCCTCGAAATGCGGGACGAAACTTACATCCTGCAGCGTTTCCTCATGCTCCTTCACGTACTTGTACGACTTGGTCGATCCTTCGTGGTCATTGAAAGTGACACAAGGCGAGACGACGTCGAGCATTACCGTGCCCTTATGGGCGATGGCGGCCTTCAACATCGCACTCAGCTGCTTTTTGTCACCTGAGAAAGACCGTCCCACGAGGGTGGCGCCGAGTTGAACCGCCAAGGCACAGGTATCAATCGGCGGCAGATCATTCACGACCCCGGTCTTGAGCTTCGAGCCCAGATCGGCGGTTGCAGAGAACTGGCCCTTGGTGAGGCCGTATACGCCATTGTCTTCGATGATGTAGATGATCGGCAGATTGCGGCGCATGAGATGCATGAACTGCCCGATGCCGATCGACGCCGTATCGCCATCGCCGCTGACGCCGATGCAAATCAGTCTACGATTCGCCAGCAGCGCCCCGGTCGCTACCGAAGGCATGCGTCCGTGCACGGCGTTGAAGCTGTGCGAGCGGCTCAGAAAATACGCCGGCGTCTTGGACGAACAGCCGATGCCGCTGGGCTTGATGACGAACTCGGGCTCAACGCCCATTTCGTACATCGCTTCAATAATGCGTTCCGAAATCGCATTGTGCCCGCAGCCTGCGCAGAGCGTGGTCTTGCCGCCTTTGTAGTCGATGACCGTAAGACCAATTCGATTCGTCTTCGGCCCCGGGGTCGCGGTGCCGGGCTCAACCGTGGTGGTTCCCATTTACTTCCCCTCCATGCTGGTCAATTCATCGGTAATGGACCGCGCATCGAGCGGCAGTCCGGTGATATGCGCAATGCTGCGCAGGCGCGGCGTAAGTTCCGGCTTCACATCGAGTCTCAGCAGGCTAAGCATCTGCGCGTCGCGGTTTTGTTCGACGAGGTAGACGTGCTCATGCTGCTCCACAAACTCGTGTACCTCGCGCGTGAATGGGTAAGCCCGCAGCCGCAGGTAATCCGTCTCGATGCCGTACTCACTGCGAAGTTGATCGCGGCTTTCGGTGATGCCCCAGTGCGAAGTGCCGTAGCCCATGATGCCGATCTTCGCATTGTTCCCTTTTGTGATTTCCGGCCGCGGAACAAAGGCGCGCGCGGTCTCAAACTTGCGATTGAGACGCTCCATATTGTTCTCGAAGTCGTCGGCCCGCTCGCTGTACTGAGCCCGTTCGTTGTGCCCGCTGCCGCGCGCGAAATACGCTGCCGCAGGATGCTGCGTCCCGGGGAGCGTGCGGTAGCCGATACCATCGCCGTCAATATCTTTATAGCGGGCGAATCCGCCAAGCCGGTCGAGATCCTCCTTGCTCAAAACCTTGCCACGCTTGATCGGTATGGCGGGATAGGGGAACGGGTCCGACATCCAGTTATTCATCCCCAGGTCGAGATCGGACATGACGAAAACTAATGTCTGAAATTGTTCCGCCAGATTGAACGCTTCCGTCGCCATGGTGAAGCATTCCTCGACGGAGCAGGGAATGAGCATGATGTGCTTGGTGTCGCCATGCGAGAGGACTGCCGTCGAGAGAATGTCTCCCTGCGAAGTGCGCGTGGGCAGCCCCGTCGACGGTCCAACACGCTGGATGTCCCAGATCACGCCGGGAACTTCGACGTAGTACGCGAGACCGGCGAATTCAGACATGAGCGAGATGCCAGGACCGGCGGTGGCGGTCATGCTGCGTGCACCCGCCCAGCCGGCGCCGATGACCATGCCGATTGCGGCCAATTCGTCTTCGGCCTGCACGATGGCAAAGGTCGCCTTGCCATCTGCGCCGATGCGGTGTTCCTTCATGTACTCGATCATCGTCTCGACCAGCGACGAGGACGGCGTAATCGGATACCAGGTCACCACGGTGCATCCCGCGAACATGCAGCCCAGCGCTGCGGCGGAATTGCCGTCGATGATGATCTTGCCCGCGGTCTTGTCCATGCGCTCGATGTAGAATGCGCCGCGCTTTTCCAGATTTGCCTTCGCGTATTCAAACCCCGCCTGGGCCGCGGCCAGATTCAAGTTCGCCGCCTTGATCTTTTTCGCAAATTGCTTGCGGATCGCTTTCTCCACCTCGGCCATGTCGATGGTGAGCAGGCTCGCCACAACGCCCACGTACACCATGTTCTTGACGAGCTTGCGCAGTTTGGCTTCGGGACAAACCTGGGCGACGATCTTGTCATACGGGACCGAGTAGAAGATCAAATCATTGCGAAGCTTGTGCAGAGCGAGAGGCTCGTCATACAGCACCGAAGCGCCCGCCGCCAGCGACATGACGTCTTCCGTCGCTGTCTCGGGGTTCATCGCGACCAGGAAGTCGATTTCCTTCTTGCGTCCGATGTATCCGTTCTTATTGGCACGAATGGTGTACCAGGTGGGCAGTCCGGCGATATTGGAAGGGAACATGTTTTTGCCGGAAACCGGCACGCCCATCTGAAAGATTGCCCGCAGAAGAACTGTATTTGAGCTTTGCGAACCCGAACCGTTCACCGTCGCGACCTGGATGCTCATGTCATTGACGATGCGCTGCTTGCCCATGCCGCCGGTGGATTCCCGGGGCACGACATCCGTTGTGGCCATCCCTACACCTTCTTTCATTTTTAAGGGCAAACCCACTCGCCCTGTCTCGTAGATTGCGGAGGAGGAAACCTCTTCAATTATACGGCGGCACGATCCGCGCGTCGCGCCATTCGCCCCGTCTGGAGCTCCGGAGGAACCTGATTGCAAACGAGGGAAGAAGTTCGCGGACTACGATTCCGTCTTGAAGAACTGGGCCATGGTCCGGAATTTATTATATCGTGATGCGACCAATTCGGCGGCCGGCACTTTCTTCAGCTCGGCGAAATGCTTGTGCAGGCTGGCATCGAGCAGGTTGGCGGCGGCTTCGTGATCGCGATGAGCTCCGCCCTCGGGCTCAGGGACGATGTCATCAATGCATCCCAATTCGCTCAAGTCCGAGGCCGTAATGCGCATAGCTTCGGCAGCGAGTTCCTTCTTCGTGGCATCCCGCCACATAATGGCGGCGCAGCCTTCGGGCGAGATCACGGAATAGATCGAGTTCTCCATCATCAGGACGCGGTCCGCCACAGCGATCGCCAACGCTCCTCCACTTCCACCTACTCCAATGACCGTAGCGATGATGGGTACTTCCAGCCGCGCCATCTCGCGCAGATTGTAGGCGATCGCCTCCGCCTGACCGCGCTCTTCGGCTTGTACACCAGGGTAGGCGCCGTCAGTGTCGACCAGCGTAAAAATCGGACGCCGAAACTTCTCCGCAACCTGCATCACGCGGATCGCCTTGCGGTATCCCTCGGGGTGCGGCGTTCCAAAATTACGGAAGACCCGTTGTTTCATGTCGCGGCCCTTTTGCGTGCCTACGACCAGAACTTCTTCACCGTGGAATCGGGCCATGCCGCAGATAATCGCAGAATCGTCCCCAAAGCCGCGGTCTCCATGAATTTCGCTGAAATCGGTGAATACCCGCTCGATGTAATCGAGCGTCTGCGGACGCTGCGGATGCCGCGCCAGTTCGGTCTTCTGCCAGGCATTGGGAGACGCGTTCATCTCCCGGCGGAGGTGATCGATACGTCGTTGCAGCTTCTCGATTTCGCGGCGTGTGGACTCGCCGGAACCGTTTGATTCCAGTTCCGCGACTTGTCGCTCGATCTGTTCCAGCTCTTGCTGTTCTTTTTCAGTGGCTGCCATGAACTCCGTGTCCCCATGGCTTGCAAAATAACCCAAACGACTCGTCGCGTTTAGCTGATAATGCGCACGCTACCGCGCCCGCATAGTTGTTCGACACGGGCAATGAAGTTGCGGTCTGGAACGACATTATAGCCTTCCGCCTCCATCACCACCATGAAATCCCCCTGGCGTTCTACGTCGAACAACACTTTGGCCTCGCCCTTGCGCTCGATGAAAAGAGTGTGCAACTGGTCAACCGTCTCTTCCGCCGAGCTCTCGAGCGGAATGCGCACGCGAATGGCACGAGGAAGAGGAACCTTGGCGTCCTCAAGGGGCATGATCTCAGCTGCGGTGATCTTCGGATTGGCACCTTCCTCGATCCGTACGCCGGCCTTCACCAAAACCGGTACCTCGAGCTTTACTTTATCGGCAAGACGTTTGTAGGCCTCGGGAAAAACGATCATCTCAATAGAACCAGACATGTCTTCGAGCGATCCCTGTGCATAAAAGTCGCCCTTCTTCGACTTCAGCACACGCAGATTGCCGATGATGCCGGCGGTGACGAGTGTTTCGTCTTTTCCGGTGGACTTCGTCATGCCGGAGAGTTCTTCAATACTGAGCGCCTGCAAATCCTGGAGCTTGTCTTTGTACTTCTCGAGAGGATGCCCGGTAATGAAGAAGCCGAGAATTTCCTTTTCCGCGGCAAGTCGTATGTGCTCGTCCCAGTCGGGAATGTTGGGCAGGCGATGATTGTCTGCTTCCGGTGCTTCCTCCTGGAAGATGCCAAACAGGCCGTGCTGGCCGTTTTCCGCGTCCCGTTGCGCCTTCTGGGCCTGCTCCATGGATTTGTCGAGCACCGCCATCAACTGGGCACGGCGGCCCAGTGAGTCCATCGCGCCACTTTTGATCAACGATTCCAGCACGCGCTTGTTGAGCAATCGCAGATCGACGTTCTCGCAGAACTCGAACATTGATTTGAAGTGCCCGAGTTTTTTGCGGGCTGCGACGATGGAGTCGATCGCGTTACCGCCAACGTTCTTCACCGCGGCCAGCCCGAAGCGGATATTCTCACCATGTGGCGTAAAATTTGCGTCCGAGACGTTGATGTCGGGGGCTTCCACTGCAATTCCCATCTCGCGGCATTCGTTGATGTACTTTACGACATCATCGGTCGACCCCGTGACCGAGGTGAGCAACGCCGCCATGAACTCGACCGGATAATGCGTCTTCAAATAGGCGGTGTGATAGGCAAGCAGGGCATAAGCTGCCGAGTGTGACTTGTTAAAGCCGTACCCGGCGAATTGGGCCATCAAGTCGAAAATCTTCTCGATCTTTTTCGGCGGATACTTCCGCTGTGCCGCCCCTTCGATGAAACGCTCACGTTGCTGCGCCATCTCCTCGGGCTTCTTCTTTCCCATGGCGCGGCGAAGCAAGTCCGCTTCACCCAGCGAGTATCCGGCAAGCCGGTTCGCGATCTGCATCACCTGTTCCTGGTACACAATCACGCCCAGCGTCTCTTCCAGAATTTCTTTGAGCTCCGGCAGTTCGTATTCGACCTTCTTGCGCCCATGCTTGCGGTCGACAAAGTCGTCAATCATTCCGCCTTGTATCGGGCCGGGACGATACAACGCGTTGAGAGCGGTGAGGTCTTCGATCGAGTTGGGCTGATACTTGCGGAGCACATCGCGCATGCCGTGGGATTCAAACTGGAACACCCCGGAAGTCAGGCCGCTATGGAAAACCTTCTCGTAGGTTTTCTGGTCTTCAAGCGGTATGTCGTCAAGCGTCAGAGGAACCAGCTTGGGCCAGTTCTCCTCGTTGCTCAGAACTGGCATGCCTGCGTCTTTGCCGTGCGTCTGTGCAATCAACTTCAACGCATCGGTGAGAATCGTGAGCGTGGTGAGCCCGAGAAAGTCCATCTTCAGCAGGCCCATCTTTTCGATGGCGACCATATCGAAGGCGGTCACGATTTCGTCGTTCTTGGTACGGTGCAAGGGGACAAGTTCGGTCAGCGGTCGCGGTGAAATGACGACTCCTGCGGCGTGCACGCCGGAGTTGCGCACCAGCCCCTCCAGCTTCTTCGCAGTCTCAAACAACTCGCGGATCTGGCCATCTTTCTCGATGGCTTCTCGCAATGGCGGCGAGTCCTCGATAGCCTTTTCCAGCGTGATATTGAGCTGTGTGGGAACAAGCTTGGCGATGCGATCAACGTCGGCATAGGGAATGTCCATGGCCCGGCCCACGTCTTTGATGGCGGCCTTCGCTGCCATGGTCCCGAAGGTGATGATCTGCGCGACGTTATCTCGCCCGTATTTCTGCGTGACGTAGTCGATTACCTCGCCGCGCCGGTTCATGCAAAAGTCGATATCAATATCAGGCATCGACACGCGCTCGGGATTCAGGAAACGCTCGAACAGCAATTCGTGCTGCAGTGGGTCGATGTCGGTGATGCCCAACGCGTACGAGACCAGCGAACCGGCCGCCGATCCACGGCCAGGACCCACCGGGATGCCTTTCTCTTTCGCATAGCGGATGAAGTCCCAGACGATGAGGAAATATCCCGGGAACTTCATCTGCTGAATGATCGCCAGCTCGCGCTCGAGGCGCTGTTCGTAGTCGGTGATCGAATGTTTTAGCTTGCCTTTTTCGCTCAGCGGACGCAGTGTCTCAAGTCGCCGCGCGAATCCCTCGCGCGTCACGTGCACGAAGTAGCTATCAATCGTGGATCCCGGCGGGACTTCAAACTGCGGGAATGGATTGGGAATCTTCTCCAGCTTCAGGTGGCAGCGCTCGGCGATGTCCAGCGTCCGCGTAAGGACGTCGGGCGAGTCCTTGAAGACGCGGTACATCTCATCCGCATTCTTGACGAAGAACTGCGTGCCTTCGAACTTCATGCGTCCGGTGTCGCGGATCGACTTGGCAGTCTGTATGCAGACCATCACGTCCTGCGCATGGGCATCGTCTTCGCACAGATAATGACTGTCGTTCGTGGCCACGAGCGGTAACCCAAGATCCTGTTCCAGCTTAAAGAGGCCTTGATGAATCCGGTGTTCGAGTTCGAGTCCCTGATCCTGAATCTCGAGGTAGAAGTTGTTCTTTCCGAAAATATCGGCGAACTGTCCCGCGGCAGCGCGGGCCGCCTCGTAGTTGCCTTCTACCAGGCGCTCAGCCACCTCGCCCTTCAGACATCCGGAAAGGCCGATCAGTCCCCGCGAATGCTCGGCTAGGAATCTCTTACTCACACGCGGCTTGTAGTAAAACCCGTGCAGCGAAGCTTCGGAGGTGATTTTGACCAGGTTGCGGTATCCCTCTTCGTTCTCCGCGAGCACCAGCAGGTGGTTGTAGGTGTCGCCCTCGGGAGGTGTCCGCTCGGTGTTGTGATCGTCCTTCTTGCACACGTAAAGCTCGCACCCAACGATCGGCTTGACTCCTTGCTTGTAAGCCGCGTTCACGAAGTGCACCGTGCCAAAAATGTTGCCGTGGTCGGTCATGGCCACAGCCGGCATGCCCAGTTCCTTCACGCGTTCGCAGAGTTTTTCGACGTCACAGGCTCCATCTAACAGGGAATAGTCGGTGTGCAGGTGCAGGTGGACGAAGTGCGACATGGGGACACCTTTAGTCTATCGCAAGGGCAACGGAGGAAGCGTGTGGACACCTGTGCGTTTCAGGGTGGATATCCCGCTCTCGCAGGGCTGAAAGTGAAACGAACCGCAGTGGATTGCCACAATCTTTATGTAGGGCAGTGGAGTTCGGGGTAGGTGGGCGATGTGGATGCGATCTTGTGCTGTTTGTAAAGCTCTGTTGAAGAAATCTCGTCTGTGCGATTCCGTGCGCTGTCAATGTGGATGGGAGTGGGAGGGTATTCCCGATCACAGTTCCGTTGTCTGGGAGGCGAACAGGCTGAAGGGTTGGGAATTGCCGTGGCAAAGCTAATTGAGTTTTATGTGCCGGAGAGGTTCCGGCCACGTCCGTCAGTGATTCCGGCGGAGGATCGAGGAAGGGTGATCGAATTCCGTCCGCGAAATGTGGACGCGCGTGATGAGGAAAAGGACGACCTCTGGCGTAGATTTATCTTGCTGCCGTTGCGATCCGCCGCAGTCGATGTGCCGGGCCGCTAAAGCTGCATAGGGACGGATTGCCCGGCCCGGCCTGTAGCTTTGTCCACGCAGCGCTCAATGTCGTCGCCGGAATTGCGGCGGGTTTTGACGCCTAGTCCGCGCCGCCTGACGCGGCCTGCGCCTTCTGCAGCAGTTTGCGCGCCTGGCTGATGAGTTCAGCCACTTCGAAGGGCTTCACGAGATAGGGAATCCCGTTTTCCTGCAGGAACGTCCGTCCTTCGGCGGGTTCAACCCCGTTCGAGAAGGTGTAGAGTACGTGCTTCTCCATGCCGGGGCAGTTTTCCTTTAGCCACGCATAGGATTCCTTAGCAGCCCACTGTCCTGCCATATTGCCGCTCATGATGATGGTCTCGACCGCTTCGGAGAGCATCCGGGTTTTAATGTCTTCGACTTTCTGGCAGGTGACAACGGTCGCGCCTGCGCCAGAGAGCACGTCCCGCTCAAACTCAAGGACGGCCTCTTCTTCCTCCGCCAGTAGCACCCGGCCACTGATTGCGCTCTCGTGCATGCGGGGAGCAGGAATAGCGGGTTCTGCTACAGCGGTGGCAACCACGGCAGGCAGTTTGACCTCAATGGTCGCGCCGGCGTCCGGATTGTTGCTGGCGAGGATATCTCCGCCATGCTCCTTCACAATGCCATAGCAGATGCTCAGTCCGAGTCCGGTGCCTTTGCCCACGCTCTTGGTTGTATAAAACGGATCGAAGATGCGCTTTGGATCTTTGATTCCGGCGCCATCGTCGGAGAATTGCGTGCACACATGGCCATTCTGCGTGACGATGCGCATCTTCAGACTCCCATTCCGTCCGGTCTCAAGAATGGCGTCAACCGCGTTATTGATGATGTTCAGGAAGACTTGTTCGATCTGATGGGGGTCCGCAACGACCATGGCCGCCTCGGAAGGCAGCTCAGTTTGAACCTGAATGTTGTTGCTCTTCAGGTCGTACTCGCGGAGGGTTAAGGTTTCTTCCAGCACTCGGCGCAGATCGACTTCATCCCGTTGCGGCTTTCGTTGCCGGGCGAACGACAGCAGATTCTGCACCACGCGGTGGGTGCGCTGGGCCTGCTTGAAAAGCTTGCCCACAAAGTCCTGGGCGCGTGGATTCAGGCCTTCGGTTTCGAGCAGCTGGGCGTAGCCCAAAATCGCCGTCAATGGGTTGTTCAGTTCGTGCGCCACGCCCGCAATGAGCTGACCCACGGCCGACATTTTCTCGCTCTGCAGCAATTGCTCTTGTGTCTTGCGCAGATCTTCATAGGCCCGGCAGGTCTCTTCGTAGAGCCGGACCTTCTCAATTGTCGTGGCCAACTGGCGGCTGATGGCGACCAGAAGGTTTTCATCATTGGAGGAATACTGATACCCGAGATGGCTGCATAGCCCCATCAATCCGACCGGCGAATCCTTGGCCCAGAACAGAACCCAGATCCACGTACGGTCGGAATCCGAGCGCAGGAATTCAGCGACATTGGCTGGCAAATGCGGCAAATACTCGGCCGTGACAACCTCCGCGCGTGAGCGGATGACCAAGTCGCCAAAACCCTCGGCGAACGAGACTTCCGCCGGACGTCCTTTATCACGGCTGCGCGGGCCCCACGAGGCACGCCGTCGGTAAATGGGGCTGTCGACGTCGGATAAATAGACTGTTCCGCTCTCGGCGCCAAACAGTGTGACCACCTGCCGCAACGTGAGGTTCAGGATTTCATCCAGGTCGAACGACTGCGCCGCGACCACGGCCATCGCGTTTAACGCGTTCAGTTCGCGGTTGCGGCGCTGCATCTCGTCTTCCGCCCGCCGCTTCTCCGTCATGTCCAGCACGAACCCCTGGTAGCGCTCAATCGCCCCGGTGGCATCCCGCGTGGCGAAGCTGCTCTCGGCCGCCAGCAATAGAGTGCCATCCCGGCGCCGCAAGGTAACCTCGAAATTGCGGACATAATTGTGGGCTTCAATCTCGCGCCGGAAAGCCTCCCGCTGCTTCGGATCGACGCAAATTTCATTATCGAGATTCAGTACCAGCAGTTCGTCGCGATTGCTGTAGCCCAGCATGTGCACAAACGCATCATTACAATCGATTAGCCGGCCATTCGGATCGGAAACGTAAACGCCCTCCTGCACCTGCTCAAAGAGCAACCGGTAGCGCTCTTCCGCGGAGCGGCGGTCCGTAATGTCGCGAACAACGTGAATCGTGCCTTTCTGCTGCGTTCCTTGATCCGTATAGGAAGACGTCGACACCACGGAGAAGCCGCCGAAGCAGGGGTCAGCACCCTCGGTAAATTCCTCATCGCCGCCCATCGCGCAGTAGGGGCAGCCGGTCCACTCGCCATACGTGTGGGGCAGAGCCGATTCACAGGTACTGCCAATCACGTCAGCCGCTGCCTGGCCAAGCTGTTGCAGCAATACCTGGTTGGCCTTGATGATGCGATAGTCTGAGTCGTGCGCGACGATCACATCGTGGATGGAATCGAACGTATTCATCCACTGGCGCTGCGACCGCAGGACCTGTTCCAGAAGCCGGAAGTTTTCCACCGCCAGTGCAAGCTGTCGGGCGCAGCTTTCGAGAAACACAAGTTCATCCGCAGTCCACTGACGAGCACTGGAGTGTCCGGCCATGAGGAGACCGACGGGCGACTTACTCCCGACGACCGGAACGATCACGAGCTGCCGAATCTTTTCGGCAGCGAGGCACTCGGCGGGCTCGATCCCGGCTTTGGACGCCTTCTCGATGATGGGAGCGCGCTTTTCCCACAGCTTCGAGACTTCGTCGCTGATCGGGGCGAAGCCGGCATCGCGCAGAAATTCAGGGGATAGTCCGGCAGCATGCGTGGCAACCAGGTGTCCCCCTTCCACCAGGCGGAACCAGCAGGCACGGACGCCACAACTCCTTTGAATTTCTTCGACCGCGCACTGCACCACGCTTCCGTATTGCTGCGCAGCGGCCATCCTCGTATGGACGAAATTCATCGCCTGCAGCCGACGGGTACGAGCGCGCATTTCACCCAGCACCACCAGCAACATCGTGATGGGAAGGGCGATTTCCGTAGCGAGCAGCACCCCACCGGGAAGCTGCCCGGTCACAGGAGCCCACGAAAGGTGCACGAACAACAGGCACAGAGCGAGGAGCCAGGCCGAGACCTGCCAGCGTCCGCGGCGCGCGCGCAACAGCGCGACGGCTGCGGCCAACAACACGATCCGATAGCCGATTTCCAGGGCGAATCGCAGCGGCAGCGACTCGGACCACAGCAGCACCCGTGCCCCGGCGAATCCAACCAGGACCGGCGTAATGACCATCAAGGGAACGATCAGGTCGCGCACACTGGCATAGAGCAACGCCGCTCCAGCCAGCAGCCCGACCGCAAGGACGAACGTCCCCTGCACAACGACGGAGTCAAAGGGAGCGGGAATTCTGGGTGCGAAACAATGCTCGGAGAACCGCGAGACCACAAACGCCGCCCAGCCCAGCATCCAGATTTTGAAGTAATTCTCGCGAAACGCGCGCAGCGCAAGCCCAGAGGCGCCCAGCAAGATCAGAAAGGCCCATTCGACAGCCGAAGGCCTGGCCAATCCCAGCTTAGCCACCAGATTCCAGATCGATAACAGGGGCGCGCTCATCGCTTTCCGGGCGTACGGAGTCCTCGTCTTTGAATATCACGTGGAGCGGCAAACTCGATGCAGTTTCCGACCCTCAATGATTACTTTCGGAATCTCGTCGAAAAGGTACAATCGCCGATAGCCTTTCGTGCAGACCCATGCCAGATCGCATTCTTGTCGTTGACGACGAAGAGCCGATTCGGGAAATTGTCGCTTCCATGCTCGGCACCGCCGGATATATCTGCAAACAGGCAGGTTCTGGCATCGAAGCCTTAGCCGTTCTTAACTCTGGGGACGAGTTTGAACTGATGTTGTCCGACTTGATGATGGCCGATTTGGACGGTATTGGCCTGCTGGAGCGGACCAAAGAAAAATACCCCGACATGCCGGTTGTGATGGTTACCGCGGTGCACGACATCTCGGTTGCGCTGGCTGCAATCCGCAACGGTGCCTATGACTATCTGCTGAAGCCATTCGAGCGCGAGCAGTTGCTGAACACGGTCAGCCGTGCGCTTGAAAACCGGCGGCTCAAGGTGGAGAACCGGACCTACCAGACCAATCTGGAATCGCTCGTCAAGGCCCGGACGGAGCAGTTGCAGACCGCGATGCAGAATCTCGAGCGCTCTTACGACATCACGCTCGAGGCCCTGGGCGATGCCCTTGACTTGAAAGATGCCGAGACCGAAGGCCACTCCCGCCGCGTGACGCTGTTCACCATCGCCATCGCGCAGGCGCTTGGCCTGCCGCGCGAGCAGATCGCGATTATCGCGCGCGGGGCCTTCTTGCACGATATCGGGAAAATGGCGATTCCCGATGCGATCCTGCGGAAACCGGCCAAGCTGAATCCTGACGAAGTCCAGATTATGCAGGAACACGCATATCGTGGTTATGTCATGCTGAAGAAGATTCCTTTTCTTGCCGAGGCTTCCGAAATCGTTTACTCACACCAGGAGCGCTTCGACGGCACCGGCTATCCCCGCGGCTTGAAGGGCGGGGAAATCCCCCTCGGGTCGCGCATCTTTTCGATTGCCGACACGCTGGATGCCATCACCTCGGATCGCCCGTATCGTCCGGCCCAGCCTCTCGAGGCGGCGAAAGCGGAAATCCTGCGCTGGTCGGGACGTCAATTCGATCCGGAAATTGTCAAAGTCTTCCTCGAGATGCCAGACAACATTTGGAAGGATCTGCGCCGCGAAATCGAAGGCCAGTCCGGTCGTGCAGCCTCCGGCGCTTAAAGATCCGAGCGACCATCCCGTCCCTGCAATATTGACCTGAAGCGGCGTTCTCTCCACAACGGCCTTTGGGGATTTTTGTGTTCATGTTCGATAATCCCCAGGACGAGGAATGCCATGAAATTTGCGATCGTCTTTTCTTTAGTTCTGCTCTTGTCAATCCAGAGCTTTGCCCAGGAGCATCCCGCTGTCACCGCGCAACCCAATAGTGTCTACGTTGGCGCTGACGGCAAATACGAAGCTGCTCCCGATACTGCCCAGATTCAAATGAGCATCTCCGTCCAGGATGACAGTCCGCAGGCGGCATATCAGCGCGCCTCGAGAAATGTAGATCAGGTGCGGCAAGTCCTGCGCGCCAACGGTCTGGATCCAAAGCTCGCGACAGTAGGATTCTTTTCTGTTCAGCCCATGTACGAGTACAAGCCCAAACAGCGGGTTATCGGGTATCGGGTCACGACAGACGTTACTCTGAAGCTGAAAGACTTTTCCAAGATCGGGCCAATTACGCAGCAGCTGGCGGAGGCAAACGTCAGCGAAACTCAGACGTTGAGTTACATCCTGGAAAATATGGACGAAGCGAAAAACCGTGCGGTGGAGGACGCTTATCGCCATGCGCGAAACTCTGCCGACACGCTGGCGCACGCCAGCGGAAGGACATTAGGCGATCTCTCCTATGCCTCAGTCGACACTTTCGAGAACCCTCACATTCCGATGCCGCGCCTGGCGCGGGCCATGGCCGCCGCTGCTCCCACCGCGACGCCCGCACCCACGGAGGAATTCACGCCTCAGAACGTTACCGTGACAGCGCACGTGAACGCATTGTTCAGTCTTAAGTAGGAAGGAATTCACCAAGGAGTGCACCCGGATTAAAGAGTGCCCCCTGTGTCCGCGGTCGTGATCTAAGCCAGCGCGGGATGCTCCGGAGTGGAGGACGGAACCGGCAAGGGGTCAACATAAAGCGTGAGGCCGTCCACCCCCCGAACTACAACCATCTGTCCCACGGCCAGCGGCGAAGAGGCCACCGCATTCCAGAGTTCGCCGTGCACGAATACCTTTCCCTGAGGGGATAAGGTGGTTTGCGCAACGCCGGTTTCGCCCACGAGACCTTGCTCTCCGGTCACGACCTTATTGCGCCGCGCTTTGAGTGCGATGCTCATCAGGAAAGCTGTTATAAGACCCAGAGGCACGCTCACCGCCAGCGCCGTCGCCAAATGGACGCGCATTTCCGGAATCGGAGAATCGATCAACAGGAGCCCACCCAGCGTGAGCAGGACAATGCCTCCGGCGGTAAGGACTCCGTGCGAGGCGAATTTGGCCTCCGCAGCAAAAAGAACAAACGCTCCGAGAATCAGGCCAAGCGCCGCAAAACGGGTCGGAAGCAGATTGAGAGCGAACGCGGCCACGAGGATGAACACAACGCCGACCGTTCCAGGAATCACCGCGCCCGGATGATTGAACTCGAGGTACAGCGCGAGTGCCCCGATGGCAAGCAGCAGAAACGCCAGGTCGGGCTCCATCAGGGCATCCAGGATGCGTTCCTTCAGAGTCATATTGAAGGGAAGAATAGGCTGCCCTTCGAGCTCGAGTGTCGCCGATTTGCCGTTGAAACGCTTGAACGGTTTTCCCTTCATCTGACCGAATAAGTCTTCAGGGCTGGTTGCGACGTAGTCGATCAGATGCTGCGCGAGCGCTTCCTGCTCGGTGAATGACTTGGATTCCCGGACCGCTCCTTCGGCGGCTTCAATATTGCGCCCGCGCTTCGATGCGACCGAGCGGATCAGAGCGGCGGCATCGTTCTCGATTTTCTTGTTCATCTCCTCGTCCGGTTTGAGCTGAACGGGACCGACCAGCACAACCGGGTGGGCCGCGCCGGCGGCTGTGCCCGGCGCCATCGCCGCGATATCAGCCGACTCGAGGATGAAAATCCCCGCCGACCCGGCGTGGCCACCGGTCGGCGTTACGTAAACAATGACCGGCACGGCGGAACTGGAAATCTTCTCGATGATCTCGCGAGTGGAACTGACCATTCCTCCCGGAGTATTCATCTCGATCAATACGGCTTGGGCTTTGCGGCGCGCAGCTTCGTCGATCGCCCTGGCAATGTACTCCTGGCTGATGGGTTGAATCGTGTCCTTGACGACAACTTTGAGGACCTCCGCCGAGGCAGAGCCGCACGCAAAGGCGAAAGCAATCGAGCAGAGCAACGCGCTGACAACGACGGATTTCTTCATGGCTGTTGAATGTCGCCCGGCCGGTGTGGGCTCGGGCCTTCAACAATATTGTCCACCTATTTTCGCGCGCCGGAGGGGATTTCTTGGGACATGTCCTTTCCGGCGGTAACTTGAGTGGTAGAAGGAGCCGTCCATCCGGGAAGATAGGTGCTGCCGGTGATTAGCCGGGCTCCGCGCTCGTAGGTAACGTAAGACCACGCCCATTGAATGAAAACCAGCAGGCGATTGCGGAATCCGATCAGGAACAGGATATGCACGAAGAGCCACGAGAGCCACGCGATGAACCCCGATATGTGAATCGTGCCGAACTGCGCGACCGCCGCAGCTCGGCCGATGGTCGCCAGGCTGCCTTTGTCCCAGTAATGAAAAGGCGGTCTCGGTGCGGGTGCTCGATCGTTTGTCCGCGGCCCGGCTTCGACTTCTTTGTGAATGAGCTTCGCCACGTATTTCCCTTGCTGAATGGCGACGGGCGCCACGCCCGGCAATGGTTTGCCGTGCTCATCCTTGGCTGCCGCCAGATCGCCGATCACGAATACCTCCCGACGTCCGGATAGGCTCAAATCGGGCTGCACCGGAACGCGTCCAGCGCGATCGACCGCAACTCCGAGTTTTTTGCCGAGCGGTGATGCCGCAACGCCTGCGGCCCAAAGCACCAGAGTGGCAGGCAGTCGCGTTTCACCAAGACAAACGGCACCAGCTTCCACTTGCGTCACCATCGATGAGGTGCGTACTTCCACACCGAGATGGCGGAGTTGCTCTTCCGCACTGCGAGACAGGTCCTCGGCATACGCCGGCAGGACGCGAGGTCCGCCTTCGATCAGAAGGATGTGGGTGCGCGCTGGATTGATCGACCGGAAATCGTGAGCCAGTGCGTAGCGGCTGATCTCGGCCAGCGTCCCGGCCAACTCCACGCCGGTGGGGCCTCCGCCAACAACGACGAAATTGATGAGCGCTTCGGTCTCTCCGGCAGCGGCCTGGCGCTCCGCCAGTTCGAAGGCCAGCAGCACGCGACGGCGGATTTCGAGGGCGTCTTCGATCGTCTTCAGTCCGGGAGCGAATACCTCCCAATCTTCGTGTCCAAAGTATGAATGGGTCGCTCCGGAGGCCACGATCAGGTAGTCATAGGGGATCTGCAGTTCGGAAGCATCCACGACGCGGCGGTCGAGATCGAATCCGGTCACCTCGGCCATGAGGACTTCCACGTTCTCGTCTGTCCTGAGAATCGAGCGGATGGGTTCTGCGATCTCTCCGGGAGAAAGCCCGGCAGTCGCGACCTGGTACAGAAGGGGCTGAAAGGTATGGAAATTCTTGCGGTCGATCACTGTGATCTGGACCGGCGCTTTGGCCAGGGCGCGCGCGGCATTCAGCCCACCAAATCCCGCGCCGACGATGACAACTCGAGGTCTATCGCTCATGATTTGCTTTCCCTCACCTTGCTGCTTGGGCCGTACCTATATAAGATTCACGCGATGGCAGACGGTTCCAGAAGTTCTGCGCTTGCCGGTACCCGGGAAAACGCGTTGGTACGCTGGCTAATGCCATCGGTGGCGGACCTCGTCTTCGTCGCGCTGCTGGCGTCGTTACTCTTTACTCCACTATCCGTCAAGTTATTGGGCGATGCCGGAATCGGCTGGCATATCCGCACAGGGCAACTGATTCTCCACACCCACACAATCCCGCGCGTGGATCCCTTCTCTTCCCAAGTAAACAAGCCTTGGATTGCATGGGAGTGGCTTTATGACGTGATCCTGGGGTGGCTGGATCATTGGGCAGGGCTGAATGGAATCGTCTGGTTCACGGGGGTCGTGATCGCGACCGTTTTTGCAGCTCTTTTTCGCCTCGTGAACAAGCCAGGTACAGGTTTCCTGATTGCGTTGTTGCTGACTCTGCTCGCGCTATCGTCGTCGATGATCCACTTTCTCGCTCGACCGCATGTGCTGAGCTGGTTGTTCGCGCTCGTCTGGATTTGGATCCTCGAACGCGCGGAAGGGCCGATCCCTCAGGACGGTCGGCGGCTCTGGTTGCTTCCGGTTCTGATGCTGGTCTGGGTGAATGTGCACGGTGGATTTCTGCTTGGCTTCGTGCTGCTGGGAATCTTCTGGTTGGGTTCGCTCGGGACGTGGCTAAGGTTGAAGGAATCGCGAATCGAGGAATCATTGCACAAGATCGCAGCCGGGAAGCGGGTGCGGCAGTTGACGCTCGTGGGTTTGGCTGCGGCGGTTGCGAGCCTGGTCAATCCTTACGGTTGGTACCTGCACGAACATATCTATCGCTATCTCACTAATCGCTTCCTGATGGATCACATTGACGAGTTCCAGTCTCCCAATTTCCATGGGGTCGCGCAGCGATGCTTCCTCGTGCTTCTGCTTATTACGATTGCGGCTCTGATTGCCAACGGGCGGAAGCTGCGAACCGGCGAGATTCTGCTGGTGCTGTTCGCCGTGTACGCGGGGTTATACGCGTCGCGGAACATTCCGGTCTCGTCGATCTTGCTCGCGGGGATCGTCGCAGCGCTCATTCCATCGCGCGGGAGCTGGGGCTTCCTGCACAGAATGGGCACTGTAGACGCGACTGTGCGAGGTCACTTGTGGCCAACCCTGGCGACCGTGGCGACGCTTGTAATCGCTGCGAACGCAGGCCGAGTTGGTTCCATGGTTCTAATGAATGCGCGCTTCAACCCTCAAAGAATGCCGGTCGATGCAATGAACTTCGTGGCGAACTCTGGTATCAAGGCTCCGGTATTCAGCCCCGACTATTGGGGCGGATATCTCATTTACCGTCTTTATCCCCACAACCACGTCGTGATCGACGACCGTCATGACTTCTATGGAGAGCCATGGCTGCAGTCGTATTTGAGGACGATTCATGTCGAACCGGGCTGGGAAGAGTTCCTGAAAGGGCAGAGGTGCGTGGTGTTGCCGAGAAAGGCCGCCTTGACGGAAATCCTTCGCAAAACGCCGGAATGGAAGGCGGTGTACTCCGACGATGTCGCGACGGTGTTCTTGTCGAGCCGAACTTCACCAGATTCCGATAAGCTTGCGGGCTACTGAATTGCGTTGCGCACGCATCCAACTCCGCAGATCATAGGAGCAGTCCCAGCTTCCAACATATGGCCGATACGTTCGCCCTCCGCTCTCAGCCATGGGCTTTGTGTGCCCTGATTTCCTCTATCCTCGCGCTCGCAGCTTGCGGCGGTTCTTCTTCCAGCGAATCAAGTCAACCACAAAATCCTGTCGGACTGAACCTCATGCAGATCAGTTCCGATTCGTTCACGGTTGCGCCCGGACAGCACGCGACAGAAGTCGAGCCACACATGATCTCGAATGGCACCACGATGGTCGCGGCGTTTCAGGTGGGAAGGATTCCGAAAGATCCTGCGCCTGGCGGCGGCGGGATTGCGATCGGCTGGGCCACATCGATGGATGGTGCAGCGACCTGGAACCATGGTTCACTGCCTGGGCTTACCAAAGGGGAAGGAAGCGGTCCTTATGACGCGGCCAGTGATCCGGTGGTCGCCTACGATGCGAAGCACGGTGTGTGGATGATCGCGTCTTTGCCGCTGGCCAGTGCGTCGCAAACTCCGGCAGTTGTCGTCAACCGATCGAGCGATGGCTTGAACTGGGGGAATCCGATCAGCGTTGATCCAATGTCGGTGAGTTCCGATAAGAACTGGATCGCTTGCGACTCGTGGCCGAACAGTCCGCACTACGGCAACTGCTACACGGAATGGGACGATACCGCGAATAGCGACCGGATCCTGATGAGTACATCGAGCGACGGCGGCTTAACTTGGGGAACAGCCGTGGCGACTGCGAACTTCGCTAATGGCATTGGGGGACAACCGTTAGTGCAACCGAACGGAAACGTCATCGTGCCGATCGAGACCGACGTAATGGCTGCGTTCACATCGACGAATGGCGGCGTGAACTGGAGTGCTCCGGTCACGATCTCGAACATCCAGTTCCATGCCGATGCGGGAGACATTCGCAGCGGGCCTTTGCCTTCCGCAGCCATCGATGGCGGCGGAACCGTTTGGACGGTTTGGCAAGATTGCCGTTTTCGTGCGAACTGTTCGACCAACGACCTCGTGTACAGCACTTCGACCGATGGAGTGACTTGGAGCACCGTTACTCGCATTCCGATCGATGACACTTCGAGTACCGTCGATCACTTCATTCCGGGGATTGGGATCGATCCCTCAACGTCGGGTTCGAGCGCGCATATTGCTCTACATTACTACTTCTATTCGCAGAGCAACTGCTCCGCAGCGGCCTGCCAGCTGTTCGTCGGATATATCTCTTCGGCAAATGGCGGTTCCACTTGGAATACTCCGACTACATTGACTGCGGCTCCGATGCTCCTGAGTTGGCTGCCGACATCGCAGAACGGATTGATGGTCGGCGATTATATTGCGACGGCGTTTGTGAATGGCGTTCCGCATGGGGTATTTGCCGTGGCGAAGGCAGCGAACATCACTTTGGGCGGCGTCAGTTTCCAGGAGGCGATGTACACAGGGAGTGGACTCAGCGTCAAGATGTCGGGTCAGCAGCTCTCTTCGGCGCAGGACAGGCCGTTACATAAGCTAACCGACAAGATTGAGCGGGAAGTGCCGGAGAAAGGAATCGTCCCGCCGACGCGGCGGCGAGCCCGGCGAAGCGCGAAGGAGTTGTCCCGGTCCAAGAACCGATCAAAAAATGTGGATTGGGCTGCGATTTCTCGTCCGCTCTGGTGTTTCTCAAGGTGGGAAATGGAAAGGTACCCAGATACCCATCTCCCCCCAATCTTTTGGAATCAGCAAGATAGCGGAAATTTTGGAATTAAATCTTGTGTGCCAGTAACTTATGGGTAAAATCTTGAACTCACAGGGTCAATTGCTTGACCATAGTCGTTGAACCGCTCTAATTCCGCGGGTAGCGCGTAGCTATGATCTGCTTTCCGGTCAGTTCGCCGCAGGGCAGATGTCACATAGCAGCAAATCGGGGCTGTGGAAAAGTGTGCAGTGGATTGGCTGTTAATTCTGACAGGTCCAAAACTGGTGGTGCACTGGTTGACTTCCCGAAACGGGAGAGCATAATCGGAAAACCCTGTATTTTCTGGAATGTCGGGACCATGTATATAGCAAGATGCGGTCAGGTCTCCGGCACTGCGTTTGCTTCGTTTCTGCACGATTGTCACAGACGTGACATTCGGCAGGTCGGCAGCAGTACGCATGCCTGAATTTCCGGCCGAGTAGGTAGAAGGATGAGTAATCGTCAGAGAGTTGATTTGGAACTGTTCCAAACCTTCTTAGCCAATGCGTTCGCGGTACAAGAGAGCGGATTAGACCGACGGTCTCTGTCTGCCGTGATCGAAATCCAGCGGTTTATTGCCGGCGGTGAGTTCAAGCTGGATGAGGCGATGCAGATGATTGTCGATCGTGCGCTTGGCGTCGCGCATGCCAGCGGCGTCGCCATCGGCATGCTCGAGAGCAACCGAAATGAACTTGTTTATAAGGCGGGAAGCGGGAACGCCGCGAAAGACGTAGGACGGCGAGTTCCGGCGGTGTTGAGCGCGTCCTCGACACCGGAAATGCGACGGGAGATTTTGCGCGTCGAGAATGCCGCAAGCGACACACGAATCGAGGCTGAGATCTGCCGGCAATTTGGCGCCATGTCGCTCGTCATGCTTCCGATTTACAAAGGAAACGTCCTGGTGGGAGTGCTGCAGGCGCTATTCGAAAGCGCGCATTCGTTTCCCGAACGCGAGATTCGCGCTTATCGATTGATGATCGGAGCCCTTGAAGAAGCGATGTTGCCTTCCGTGCAGCGTGTGCCCGAGAGGGCAGTGGCCCTGGTTGAGGCAATACCGGCAAACGAAGTTCATTCATCGCAACTCGTGCCAACCGCTGAACGGATGGCTGAGTCACCGTTGTTGGACACAGCCACGACACGGCCCCAGACGGACGAGTGCGTCCGTCCCTACACGGGCATTGCTGGTGGCGAGTATGCTCCGCTCTTCAGGCGATGGACAGAATCGCTTGGGGCTTACCGGGCGATCGTTGTCCGAGAGATGGCGACGCTGCAGAGCAAACTCATTGAGGTACTCGGGCTCGCGAAGACTCATCCTCTGACTTTGAGTGGTAATTTTCGGAATGCTGCGGGGGCAATCGGCGCAGCCCTCGTTCTGAGCATCGTGGTCTGGACTGCGCATCGAAGTGGGACCGTAAACGGGAAGATAAGTTTGTCGGGTTCGACATCGCGCGATGCGCAGTTGCAGCCTTCTGCGAAACCTGTCTTCGGAAATGAAGCAGTTGAAACAAGTAAACCTCTCGGTAACGAGATGAAAGAAGCCGTGGCTTCCGGCCGGGGATTCAGGCGAGTCCGGGTAGGACCGAATGAGGTGGACTACGTCGCGGAAGATGTGACGATCAGAAAGTTCGAACCCATCCATCCCAAGCCGCAGATTCGCACTGCCGGGAAGGAAATAAACTTCGGAGACGATGTGACTGTGCGTTACTTTGCGAAATCGCCTACTATCGCGTCAGAATCACCGAGCACCTCAGGCGCGACACCCCGCGCGAAGTCGGCGCGATCCGAATAGGATCGGTCTTTTCTTTTCTTTTCACCCGGGAATCTGCAATGGCTTTTGCACCGGTAGAGTAAGGTTTTCCACCCCTCCAAAACTCCGGTTAGCGAGCGCCCACGCAAAGCAAGCTCTAGCCACCGTGGCCCGACTGATGGCACTGATAACAGTTGACGCTGTTGTAGACATACCCGTTCACATTGTCGTGGTGGAAGTTGCTCGCGTTGTTGTTTCCGTGGCAGCCCGTGCACTGAAAGATCGAGTAGTCGTTCGAGTTGATGTGGCAGGTCGAGCAGACGTTATTCGCGTTACCGTGGCTGGTCGGGAAGGGCGTGTACTGCGCGTGATTGAAGGTAGCGCCGGCCCAACTTGAGGTGTTATGGCAGTTCTGGCACGTGGTCGGGAAGAACTCGGGTTGCGCGGCATGCCCGGGGTTCGTCGAATTGTTGTAGTCCGTCTGATGGCATCCGACACAAGCGGTGGGCAACGTAGTGTAATTGCCGTTCATATGACAGTCGCTGCAGTGCGCCGGAGGGACTTTATGCGCGCCGGTAAGGGGGAAGGCGGTGTTGTTGTGATTAAAGGTTGAATCTGTCCATGCGGTTGTGTCATGGCAGAGCTCGCACGTCGTGGGAAATCCAGCGGCCTGGTGCGCGGGGTCATTCGTGCCCGCATATTCCTTTTGATGGCACGAGTAACAGAGAGTGCTATTCAGCGAGTAATTGTTGTTAATGTGGCAATCGGCGCAGGCGCGCGGTGGCACCAGATGCGCACCGGTCAACTGGAAACCAGTACTGGTGTGGTTGAAGGTACCATTCGACCACTGTACGGTGTCATGGCAGGTTTCGCATGTCGTAGGAAATGCTACGGCGACGTGGTTTATCGGCGAGACGGCATTCTTGTAATCCGTTTGATGGCACGAGTAGCACGCGGTGCTCGTCAGGTTGTAGTTGTTGTTGGCGTGGCAATCGGAACATTGGCGAGGCGGGACCAGGTGCGAGCCAGTCAGTGGGAAACCTGTGCTGTTATGGTTGAAAGTGGCATTCAACCAGGAGGACGTGTTGTGGCACTGCTCGCAGCCCTGCGGGAAGTTTGAGCTGACATGGTTGGGATTCGTTGTTCCCTGGTAGTCCTTCAGGTGGCAGCTGACACAGGTGTTGGTGGTCAGGTTGTAATTATTCGCGACATGGCAATCGATACACTGCCGGGGCGGAACAGTATGCATTCCGGTCAGCGGGAAGTTCGTCATGTTGTGATTAAACGAAGCGTTCGACCATGATGTTGTGTTGTGGCACTGGGCGCAGGTTTGGGGGAAGCCGGCGGCGACGTGGTTCGGATTGGCGGTGCTCTGATAGTCCTTCAGATGACAGCTTACACAGGCAGTGCTGACCAGGTTGAAGTTGTTGTTGATGTGGCAATCGGCGCACTGACGCGGTGGGACGGCATGTCCACCGGTGAGAGGGAAACCGGCGGCGCTATGGTCGAACTTTGCATTGAGCCAACTATCCACGCCATGGCAGGAAGTGCAGTTGGTGGAGAAGCCACCGGAAACGTGGTTGGGAGAGGTGGCGGACTTGAAGTCAGAGGAGTGACAAGAGTAGCAGTCCGTGGATAGCGTTTGGAACTGACTGGTTGCTCCACCCTTGTGGCAGGCATCGCAATCCACGGTGGCGTGCGCGCCCATGAGCGGAAAACGATTGTTGTGCTCCTGTATCTGTCGAACTGAGATTTGCCATCCCCGAACCGTATGGCACTGCTCGCAGTTTGCTCCCAACTGTCGCTTGTGGATGTCGGCGTGGCAATCCTGGCAGTGTTGTCCGATATTGGTGAACACGGGCCTGACGTGACATTCGGTGCACGCCACCGATGTGTGCATGCCCCGAAGCGGGTACTTCGTCTGATTATGATCGAATTCAGGAACAGCGCGAATCGGCTTCCAGGCTTCCGCTGTGTGGCAATTCTGGCAGGGGACCTTCAGATTTCCGTGGGGACTGTGCGTGCCTCCCGAGACCTGTGCCGGAGCGACGCCGGGTGCTCCGGCAAGCACTAAAAGAAGCCCTGAAATGATGCTACAAACGCCCCAAGACCCCATGGACTCGCCCCTTGCGGTTGTCCTCACGCACTCGTAAAAAGCCGATAAGAACGGTTATCCGCTGTACCGCAATTTACAGTCCACTGCGAAGTATGACGCTCCATGCCCGCGCTGAATTTGCGCTAGTGCAAATTGCAGAAACTTGGGGCGCCGATCAGATTGTTACTTTGGATCAAATATGGCGTCTGGAAAACTGAACGTACGTACAAAACTGAGAACGCCTTACTCTGCCGCCCGGAATGCTCCTCATCATTGATTCGACATCGATATCATGTAGCCATTGGAAGGTTTGTGTGACTTGGTGTGTATGCGCAAGCCAACTCCCGTTTCCCAGCGTGGCTATTGATCTCGGCCAAGGCGCACTCCAGAAGGGAGACCTTTGCTACAACTGAACCCCGGCCGCGCTCAGGATGACGCCAGCAAAGCGGCGCAACCGAAGCTGGGCTGTTGCCCGGTACTCCAACTGCTTCCCCGGCCCTGATTTTTACGGAGGTGCACGTTCACCGCAATCGTTTCGTGGCACTGCCATCCCTTAACGGCCAGGTAGGGATGGCTTGGCTCGATGATGCGCAGGTCGGCATCGGGGAAGACGAGGACTGGAGGCTTTTCCAACTGAAACTTGGCAAGCAGCCTTCCACAGGGAGCGGAGGGAGAGAGCAGTCCTGCTGTCCGCAACTAGAAGATGTCAGATTTCTTCCAGCCGTTGCGAGTCGAATCGCGGAGGTGGGAAGCCGTGGAGCTAGAAACGGTCGTTGGTGTCGATGCCGAAGCCGAGAATGGCGGTGACTTCCACCGGTTGATCGTTGCGCATGGCGGGCTGGAATTTCCACGTGCGCAGTGCAGCCAATACCTTGGCATTCATCTCAGCGGGCCCAGGTTCAAGCACATGGGGATCCTTGATGTTACCGGAAGCGTCAAGAGTGCAAGCGACGACCATGCGGGCATGGGGCAGGCCATCGGGCAGGTCGGTGCGGATCGCGGCGGGTGGCGTCAGGCCTGTCTGGAATCCATGAGACGTCACGGACTCGGCGGCGTAGTACATCGGAACGTCACCGATGATGGTCTCCACGTACGTAGTGTGAGTCTCACCAGGCAAATACTTTTTGTAGGCCTCGAAAGGTCCACCAGATCCAGCATTTGCGACGACATCGACACCGAACTTCCGTTGCCCCTGCTTCACCGATGAGCGGCCTGGGATTGCGGGATCGTTTCCTGAGGGCTCGGAACCGGAACCGAAACTGGGAAGCGTGATGATGTTGCTGCCACCGCTGATGCTTACGCCAGGAACTGGCGATGTGCCAGACGGAGCATTTCCTGCGCCCCCCGGACCACTTGAGGGCGAGATGCCCCCGTGGGCGTTGGTATCGGAGCCGTGTCCGGTGCCGCTCTTATTGGCGCCGGTGTCGACGCCGTTCATTCCGCTGCCCGCTCCGTTGCCGTGTAGAATGCCCGTCCCACCGCCCGTTGCGCCCAGTCCGGACTTGTTGCTGCCCGCCGGGGACATGGCGAGCGATCCAGTTTTCGGGTCAGGTGGGACGCCGATCTTCGATCCGGGCTGGCTCGACATCACCGTACCGGAATCTTTGCCGCTTCCGGCGTTGGCGGGCGGCACGATTCCTGATCCGAGATCACTGGGAGTTCCGAGTCCAGGTCCCTTGCGTCCTACTCCAGAGCCGGTTGCGTTGGTTCCGCCTCCGACGGAGGGAGGCGGGGGCACTACATTGCCGGCGAGCAGGTTGCCGCCCTCGGCTCCGGCAGCCCCTCCTGTCTTTCCAGTTCCGCCCCCAGTTCCCGCGAGCGATGGAGGTGGGAGTACGACGCTTGGATTTCCAACGTAAGGTGCCGCGGAGCGGCGAGCTGTTCCGGTTCCTCCGGTAAGTCCAACTGAGGGCGGGGGAGCAACGGCCGAGCCCAGATTGGCGCCTGCAGCGTTGCGATTGCCGTGCGGACTGCCGCCCGCATCCGTAGCAGTGACGGAGGGCGGGGGTGGAGCGACGTTGGGGGAAAGCGTTGGCCGGGACGCGCTGCCCGTTCCCTTGTCGCTGACGGAACTCGGAGGTGGAGCAACGATTTCGGTGGGACCGAAGATTCGGCCGATCAGGCTGCTGACGAGCGATCCGCCGGCCGGAGCAGGAGGAGGCGGCGCCATCGCTTTGCTTGGATCGGGGACGTTGGTGGCGGCGAGGCGGCGAGTATCTGCGTTGATGTTGGTCGACGGCGGAGGAGCGACGGTTGCAGGAGCGGGCAAACTCAATCTGGAATTGCGCACATCGGCGCGCTCTGGAGCTGAAACGGGTGGTGGGACCACAGCGGGATCCATCGACTGTACGGGCGCGGAGGAGTATTGGCGGCTGACCGCGGCGGGCGCTGGTGCAACCACATTGGAAGCCAGCGCAGGAGCGGCACGGAAAGGGTCTCGCCGGACGTTTTGCGCAGGAGCCGCGACCGAGGGATCCAACGCCGGCGCAACCAGCGGATGATCCCGCGATACCGTGGCAGCAGGTGGGACTACGCTGGGTGCGAGCGCTGGAGCGACCAGGGTGTGATCGCTGGCGACAGCCGGCGCAGGCGGAACCACGGTTGAGCTAAGGTTTGGTCCGGTAAGCGGCTGGTTGCGTGAAAGCGACGGCGCGGGCGCGGCGACTGGATCAAGTTTGATTCCGTTGCGTGTGTAATCGCGAATGACGTCAGCGGAGGGAGCAATTAGCGTGGTCGTCAGACTCGGCGTGGAGCGAGAAGAACGCAATCCTTCGGCTGGGGGCGCACCGGGATCGGGCCTGATGGCCAGAAGATTGGCGACAGAATCGTGCGTCGAAGGCAGTTTGAGATTCGGCGCATCGACGACCTCGGGTACGAGAGAACCGCCGCGCGAGACCTTGATGGTCTGGGTGCGATGATGTGCTTCATCGCCTCCGGCCTCGCCGCTGCGACCGGATTCCGCGCCGCCAAGGTCCTGGGTGCGCGGCAGTTCGTCTCCGCTGTAATAGATCACGTCGCGACTGGAGAGCGTGGGCACAACAACGGGCCGCAATTCATCGATCTTTACCTTCACGAAGATTGCGGACAGGATCAGGAAGGCCTCCAAGACATAGGAGGGAATCATGATGCGGAAGGGAATGAGACCAAACGGAGCTTCTCCGGCGAGGCGCGCTTCCGAGCGAGCCAAAGCAGGCCCGATCGAGCTGACGAAATCCTGCCAGCGCGAGGACCAGTCCACCAGCAACCTGGGCGTTGCTTGTGGGGTCACGACGGCCTCTTGAGTTCGAGAGTCGGGCTCATGCGGGAAGCTGAGTGCAATCCTTGGAGAGGGTGATCTCAATTGTATCGCCCACGGCCGTATTTGTTTCGGCCGCAGTGCCACACGGGAGTTCCAGTACTGATGCGGCGTGGCCCAATACCGGAGTGAAGCGCCACGGCCGGACGTTCGAACGGACGCCAACAACCTTCAGCTCACGATCGAGATAGAGGACATCAATGGGGAATCCCATGCCGAGCGTGTGGACACCGTGGCAGGGAACGATCCAGAGGCCGGAGCCGTTACCGAAGTCATTGGTGCCGAGACCAAGCAAGCCCCGCAAGCGCGCCCAATGCGTATTGGCGACGGAGAGAGCCGTGGCGAGATGCGCCTGGCGCGTACGATTGAATGCTTGCCCGTCCGAGGGGAAAAACATCATTCCTGCACCGTAGAGCGTGAACTTACCGACCGCCTGATACCGGTCCCAACTGCCGAATAAGTTCAATGACGGCGGGACCGATCGTCACAAAAATGATCGACGGCAAAACAAAAATCACCAGCGGGGGAACCATCTTGATGGTAGTTTTTGCTGCCTGTTCTTCGGCACGCTGCCTGCGTTCCGTGCGGAGGGAGTCAGAATGCACCCGGAGGGCCTGAGTCACGCTCGTACCGAAGCGATCCGTCTGTATGAGTGTACCAACCAATGCGCGGATGTCGTCAACCCCGGTTCGGTCGACAAGATTTCGCAGGGACTCAGCACGCGGCTTACCCGCACGCATTTCGAGGTTTACGAGATGGAATTCGTCACTGAGGTCGGGATGGGCATGGTGCAGGTCCTGACCGACGCGCATCAGGGCCTGATCGAGCGCCAGGCCGGCCTCGACGCAAATGACGGTAAGGTCGAGGGCGTCGGGCAATCCCAGACGGATACGATTCTGCCGATCACGAATCATGCGCTTCAGGATGAAGCGGGGCAAGAGGAAGCCCAGTGCCGTAATCCCGATGAGAAGCGGAAGGTCGTCAAATCCGAGCCAGAGAGCGACGCCTAGAAACCCGACGGCGGCCATGAGAATACGGGCGCCGAAATAATAGTTCACGTCCATGGCGTCGCGGTATCCGGCCTGAATGAGCATCCCTCGGGTGCGCGAAACATCGGCGGGGGAAAGTGGAATGGCCTTGCTGAGGGGATCCAGTGCCTGCTCGATGCGTTCGCGAATGGCGGGTCTGTTTTCTGTGGGCTTCGGCTGCTGACTGCCCAGCGCACGCAGGCGTGCACCCAGCATCGAGCTGGGGGTGATGGAGGCAGCGACGAAAGCAAACACGGAAGTCGCTACGACCAGGAAGACGATAATCGCAAGAGCCAAACTGGACATAACTGCTTACACCTGAATCCGGATAATCTTTCGGATTACGAAATATCCGACGGTCTGTAACGTGATACCCGCAACCAGCAAAAAGTGACCAATTGGGTCAGCAAAGAGCGGGCGAATAAAGCTGGGGTTCAAAAGCAACATGGTTGTGACGATGATCGGAGGCATACCCATCAGGAGCGCCATCGTGAGGCGTCCCTGAGCGGTATATACGCGAACCTGCCGCTGAATTTTAAAACGCTCCCGAATTACATACGACAGGTTGTCGAGAATTTCTGCCAAGTTGCCGCCGGTTTCGCGCTGCAACATGACGGCGGTGACGAAGAATTTGACGTCGACCAGGGGCATGCGGTCGGTCAGGTTCATCAGCGCGTCGCGGACGGGCATGCCGAATTTCTGTTCTTCATACAGTTGACGGAACTCCCCCGCGACGGGTTCGGCGACTTCCGCAGTGATCATCTCGAGTGCCGTGGTGAAGGCGTGCCCGGCCCGGACGGCGCGAGCCAGTGTGTCGATGGCTTCTGGAAAGAGTTCCTCGAATTTTTCGAAGCGCTTGTTGCGGCGGAAGGAAGCGTAGGAGTAGGGCAGCACGAAGCCGACTAGCAGGCCGATCCAGGCGATCTCCGCGCGCTTGCTGAAAGCATAAATAATGATGCAGGTTACGACTCCGACGATTGCCGACAATCCAAGGAAATTCCCGGCGCGCATGGACATGTCGCCTTGCGCCAACATCTTCTGTAATTCGGAAACCCGCGAAGAGCGGCGGAGCAGAGTATCGAGGGCAGGGATCTCGCTAAGCTGTTCGTCGCGCAGAAGAGCGAGTTCTTCTTCGCTGGTGCGCTCAGGGGCCTTGCGCTCGGCGGCCAAGCGCTCTTTGATAATGCGGGCACGCGAGTTGCGGCGGTCGATCAGCCAGAAGAGACCGAATATGGCCAAGGCCACGATCAGCAAAACCGCAAGCGCGATGAGTTTGGCCGCCATGTTAGGGACTACACCTCACTTTTCGACTCAAACAGAGCGGGGCGCAAGCGCGCGCCGGAAGTCGCAAGCCGGTCCGCGAAGCGCGGACGAATGCCCGTGGCTCGAAACATTCCACGCACCCTGCCTTTTTCGTCGATCCCGGTGCGATCAAACACAAAAATATCTTGCATGCTGAGGATCTCGTTCTCCATACCGCTCACTTCCGAGATCGTAATCACCTTGCGCGTGCCGTCGGAAAGGCGCGCGATCTGGATGACGGCATGAACCGCGGAGGCAATCTGCTGGCGCACGGCCCGCTCAGGAATGTTCAAATTTGCCATCGACACCATGTTTTCGATACGCGCCATGGCGTCGCGAGGGGAGTTGGCGTGAACCGTGGTCAGGGATCCTTCGTGGCCTGTGTTCATTGCCTGGAGCATGTCGAAGGCCTCTTCGCCCCGCACCTCGCCGACGACAATGCGGTCGGGACGCATACGTAAGCTGTTGATCACGAGTTGCCGTTGGCGTACTGCGCCTTTGCCTTCGATATTGGGCGGGCGGGTTTCGAGACGCACCACGTGCTCTTGCTTCAATTGCAATTCGGCTGCGTCTTCGATCGTGACAATTCGATCGGAGTCGGGAATGTACCCGGACAGCACGTTCAGCAATGTGGTCTTTCCAGCGCCGGTACCGCCGGAGACCAGAATATTCAATCGGCCCTTCACCATGAAGGAAAGCAATTCGAGCATCGATTCGGTGAGGGTATGGTTCTCGATCATCTGGCGGAACGTAACCGGGTCGCGGCCAAAACGGCGGATTGAGAGGCACGGGCCGTCGATGGCGAGTGGCGGAATGATGGCATTGACGCGAGATCCGTCGGCGAGGCGGGCGTCGACCATGGGTGAAGACTCGTCCACTCGCCGTCCGACGCGGGAAACGATGCGCTCGATGATCTGCATCAAGTGGATGTTGTCTTTGAAGGCCAGCGTGGTGAGTTCGAGTTTCCCGGCCTTTTCCACGTAGACGCGGTCGTAGCGATTGACAAGGATGTCGGAGACGTTCGGATCCTTCAGCAACTGCTCCAGAGGTCCAAGGCCGAAGATTTCGTCGAGAATCTCGCGGGCAATGCTTTCGCGTTCGGTGAAGCTGAGGGGGACGGCTTCCGCGTTGACTACGGCGCGGATGACGGCCAGTACTTCGTCCTTCGCTGAATCACCAGAGGCCTTGCCGAGTTTTTCGAGGTCAAGACGGTCGAGAACTTTCCGGTGCAGGTCGGCTTTGACCTGCTGAATATCGGTACGCTCGAAGGATTGAAGATTTGGCATAGGCCTCTACGAGTCTAAACTGATTTGAAAAGTGACCATGCTGCGCGTTTTACGTCAGCGTCGTTGCGGGTTAATTCTTGTGCCAATCCGGCGAAGCAGCGGGCAATCTCGGAATTGCGCTGATCCATGACCGGCGTGCCGCGATCGATGGCACTGGAAATGGCGAAGTACTGGTTCGGCACGCGCCATATTACTTTCGCGCCGACGGCGGCCTCCGCGTCGGTCTCGCTGAATCCCGGAACTTTGCGGAAACGATTCAAGACCAGGCGTACGCGTTCCCGGCTTCCACTTTCTCCCAGATATTGCTGAACTCGGGCCGCACTCCAGAGCGAGGCCACATCGCTGCAAGCTACCAGCAGAACATTTTCTGAAAGGCTGGCAATCAGCCGAGTGGCAGCATCGAAACGTGAGGAAGAATCCACGACTACGTACCGATAGTGCGAGACTAACATATCGAAGAGGCGCACGAAGTCGGCGGTCGAAGGATCAACCGCGGCCGGAACATTGGTTCCGGCGAGCAACTGCAAACCGCCGCTGTGCCGGGTCATGAAGCTTTCGAGCAGGGAAGCGTCCATCCGGTGCAGGTTACGGGTCGCGTCGGCGACAGAGAATGCCGGCTTCAGGTTCATGTGCAGCGCCGAATGGCCGAGTGGGGCGAGGTCAACCAGCGCGGTTTGACCATAGGCCGCCTGTAATGCCAAAGCGAGATTGACGGCCACGGTCGTCGCGCCGTTGCCACCCTTCGCATTGACGACGGAAAAGACCTTGCCGCGTACTCCTTCCTGGCGGCTTCGCCGTTGGGCCGTCGTGAGGCGGACGAACGCTTCCAGCAAGTCCGTCGTGGTGGTAGGCCGCTCGATGAACTCGCGCGCCCCCGCCCGCATGGCATTGACGATCATCTGAGGCTGATTCAGGCTACCGATGGCAAAGATCGCACTCTCGGGCACTTCCTGGTGGAGAAATTCAATCGCACGGAGTGCGAATTGGGAGTTATCGAGTGGAATATCGACCAGAATCACGTCTGGATTTGCCGCCCGCACCCGGCGCGTTACCGGATCGGCACCCGCCACCGGGAAGTTGGCGCAGGTGTGCACCGTTCGCGCAACGCTGGTGCCATCGACCAGCACCTGCAACAGGGCGCGCTGTTCGTTATCGGTAGCGACAATGACAACGGACAACTCTGGCATCGAAACCTGCTAGTGCATGCAAATCTTGTGAGGCAAATTACTTATGGTTCTTATCGAACTTTGTCGGATCCAAGTACGGCTGCGGCGTCTTCGGAGCTTCCACCGGTTCGTTGCTGGGGGAAATCCGTTTCACCGTGCACAACACCATCAGTTCGGAATTGCTTTTCTGCATACTCTTGCTGCGGAAGAAGTTTCCTAAGATCGGAATATCACCCAAGCCGGGAATCTTGTTGTAAATATCAGTGACCCGGTTATCCATCAATCCAGCGATGACAAAGCTCTGGCCGTCTTGCAGTTCGAATTCTGTTTCCGCCCGGCGCGTACTTAGTGCGGGCACGGTGAAGCCGGAAATCGTCAAAGCGTTGGCGAAATCCAGTGTGCTGACTTCGGGCGCGACCTTCAAGTGAATATAGCCGTTTGGCGTAATTACGGGGGTGAACTGCAGCCGAACACCGAACTCCTTGAACGAAATCGTCACTGCAGTGAAGCCATTGCCCGGTTGCACGATGGGGAAGGGGAACTGGCCGCCAGCCAGGAAGCTGGCTTCTCTACCGTTCACAGCAATGAGATTAGGCTCGGCAAGAATCTGCAAAAGGTTCTTCGTCTGGAGAGCCTGGATCACCGCCCCGAAGTTGATGTCGGGGCGAAACAGGAACAGATTGAGGACATTATTTAGCGTTTCGCCAGTGGTGCTGGTCGTGGTCCCATTCGGGCCCTTATTCACGGTCAGAGACTGAGGGCCGAAACTACCGAATTGGCCGGTGGTGGTGGTGCCGATCGTATTTGCCGCACCGGTTGAGAGGAAGTTTACTCCCAACTGCGTGAGGGCCGTTCGATCTACCTCGGCGAACTTGACCTGCAAAAGCACTTCCTGAGCGCCTACGGGTCCAAACGTAAGGACATTGACGACTTTGGGGGAATAGGCGCTGGCGAGGTCTCCGGCGCGCTTAGCGACATCTTCGGTGGAAACGTGTCCCGACAGTACGATGGCCGCGCGGGAAGGCGTCACACTGATCTGCTCATCGGGGAATACGCGATGTTCCTCTTCGGCGCAGGCACTGACGTCAACATCGACGCGCAGATCGAAGCTGCGCGAGCGTTCCAGTTCGTCCCAGATCAGCAGAGAAACTTCTCCGGGCGCTCTGCCGTGAACGAGGATCTGGGTCGGAGTGATCGGCTGGGCGAACGCGATCGCGGGGTCAGTCACCGAGATGCGTTTCAGGCGTTCCGTGGTATTGATCAACAGCGACTTGCCGACCATCACGCGCAGAGGAGCCGAACCCTGTGCGGCCTGATTTTGCGGGGGAAGAGTTGTGGTCGGCGTGCCGCTTGGAGGCGGACTCTGGGCCTGTGCTCCGGCGTCGGAGAAGTGAGTGCTTACCGCACGGGCGGGTAGAAAAAAGATTGTCGCGAGCAAGCAGGAGCTCAACAGCGTCTTGCCAAAATGCATTTTGTTACCCGTCTCCGTAGAAGGAAACTGAGGTTGGACTGAGGTGGCTTTCAGCGTGAGCCCTTTCGGCATCAGTTGGTTCCTGAGCCCTCTTCTGGAAATTTATAGTCCTGTTTCTTGTCGCCTTGATAGACCTCGATGCTCATGCCGGTGGGGGTTGGGGATTTTGGAGTCGTGTCCATGTGGTTTTCGATGTGGTGAATGGCCGGACGGACAATCGCCGGAGCAGGCAGTCCGCGGAACAGACCTCTTGAAACCGCAGGAGGCACGTCATCTTGCCTGGTATCGAGAGGATTGCGGAGTGCGAGTTGGATGGTTCCCTGCTTGCTGGCGAGGGCCAAACGCTGCGCATCATCGGGCGTGACGAGGAGCGTGATCACCGCTGTATTCTGCGCTTCCCCGGTGGAAGTTCGTTCGAGAGTGCGTCCCGAGGCGAGCACCGCCACATTCTGCAGAACGGTAGTGGTCTCCTGTTCGCCGCCGGTGGGCGATCCGGTAAGCAGAACATCCACGCGAGTTCCGGGAGTGACGAATCCCGCCACCGAAATAACTTCGTTCACCCGCACCGACACAGCACGCATTCCAGGCGGAATGAGCGCGGGAAGTCCAGCTCCAGCATTTTCACCGGCCAGGTTATTCGGGAGGATAAACGCTCCCTTGGGAATCGGAAGGATCACGCCGCGTCCGATGACTTCGGCTCTCTTGCGCGGTGCGCCCGCGGGCATGTCGCCGCTGGGGATCTGGATGACTTTGATGTCGTGTTCTTCTATGCGCGCTCCTACCTGAAGGTCGTTGGCCGCGACCATCACCTGCGCCATGTCCGCAGGCACGCCAGTTCTGGGCTGCAGGTTCTTGTAGACATAAAGTGCGACCAGCAGACCGGCTGCGATTGCCAACACTCCGATCATTAACAAACGTGTGCGATTCATGGCGAACCTCTGGGAGGCATGGCTACAACCGCACTGGCGGCTGAGACCAGCTCGTCCCTAGCTCTTTTCGATTTCGCTACTGTATCGAACTGGCAACATTGGAGAACACGTTATTGGCGTTGGATCCGATCAAACGGATTGTACCGACGACAATAACCAGAATCACTGCCAGCATTACGGCGTACTCGGCGATGTCTTGCCCTTCCTGCTCAAACCAAAGCTTGCATGCAAGCTCTTTGAACATTGTCCTGATCTCCTGCTACCCGTATTTACGTGGTCGAAAGGGAATGGTTCTTCCGAGCCCAGGCTAGGACTCTAAAGCGCGACTCGCGTCACCACTCAACTAGGGTAATCATAACCTGCTGTAAGGCGAAAAGTGACAAATTCTTGCATACCGGTAGGTAATCACCAGTAACCTCCGAGTGACGGGCGAGGGGTCCGCAATGGCTCCTAAGATAGAATCACCATGCTGCCAGGGATGACGAATCTGCCACGACTGCGCTTCGCGCTGAACTCATTTTGCGTCGGGATGATGGTTGTGCACGGGTTCCTTTTCTGGATCGTTCGGCAGCAACTGGTCTCCGGGTCGTCGGATTTTCGCATCTTCTACACCGCAGGGCTAATGCTTCGCCGCGGAGAAGGCCGAGTCCTCTACAGCCAGAGACTCCAATCCGATACGCAACGAGAATTCGCCCCAGGTGCGGTTCATCGCTTGGGAGTGCTCCCCTACAATCATCCACCATTTGAAGCCCTTCTGTACGGGCCAATGACTTACCTTCCGTATTTCTCGGCATTACGTCTCTGGATTGTAATCAATATTCTGTTGCTGGCAGGCAGCATTTATTGGCTGCGTTCGTGGTTGCCGACGCTTGCCAGTCACTTCCCCTGGCTGTTAATTCTGACTCCGTTAGCGTTTTTTCCCATCTCTTGCGCTCTGTTGCAAGGGCAAGATTCTATCCTACTGTTTGCCCTGTGCTGTATGGCATTTTCGGCTTTCCGACGCACCCAAGACCTGAAGGCTGGAGGTTACCTTGGGCTGGGTCTTTTCAAGTTCCATCTGGTTCTGCCGTTTGCTTTTGTTTTGATACTCCACAGGCGGTGGCGCGCATTGTTAGGAATGTCCGTCGTTGCCGCCTGGGAAGCTGCGATTTCGTGGGGTATGGTTGGCGGGAAAGAACTCCTCCAATATCCCGATTTTGTGTGGCACGGTCATCAGACGCCCGGGGTGAGCGTGCCAGCCGACATGGCCAACTTGCGGGGGCTGCTCATGGGCTGGAACTCGAATCTTCCAGTTCGCTGGCTCGAACTGGCGTTACTGGCAGCGTCGATCGGACTTGTTGTCTGGGCGTCGCGTCAGTGGCGACCTATCGACTTGCTCGACATGCGCAGTTGGAATTGCGGGTTTGCGCTCTGCCTAATTGTTAGCTACCTTGTGGGCTACCACGGCTACTCCCACGACATGAGTTTCCTTTTCCTGCCGACTCTGTTGGCTCTCGACCGGACTCTGGCGGAGTGGCAGGAGACCTCTGCGGCTTTCAAATTAGTGTTAGGCCTTATGTTTGTGAGTCCGTTGTACCTGCGTTTTGGGCTCCGCCCGCCGCATGAGAATCTGTTTGCAATTGTGCTTCTGGCTTTTGTGGCGTATCTTGCAACCGCTGCGGCCAAAGCAGAACCACAAGCATTGGTAAGTAAAAGCAAAGGACGGTTAGACGACCCACCTCGGTGACCGTGGGGTGACTGTGATACCACCGCCAGATGCCGGGAATCCAACTCAAACCGACGGTGAAGACAATTTGACGGCGGGTTTTCGGAATGAGCCACAGGAAAAAAGGATCATAGAACCATCGTTGAGGCATACACGCCGCCAAAAACAGCAGCCACGCGTCACGATCACGGTAGCGGAGCAAAGCGGCTGCCAAGAGCGGGCCAGGAATCACCAGCAGCGGGATGAAACGGATGTAATTCGACGTTTGGGCCAGCCACAAGGAGAACCAGTGTGGCATCACGGCGAAACTCAGTACAACAATAATGATGACGCCACATGCGACAGCGCCATTCAGGCGGCTGCGAGCTAGCCCGACGGGCACCCCAATTTGAGGTTTGGCTAGGATTACGGGCGTTAGCCACCAAAAGAAGGAACTCGCCATTATCAGTGGTATCCACTGGACTGCCAGCATGCCGGCCCAATACGGGTAGGCGAGAAAAATCAGCAAGTATTGGTATCCCCTTCTGGTTACGCCCAGAGCCAACAGTGCCGAACTTAATCCATAGAAGATACCGGCAGCGATTTGGGGTCGCACATAGACGAAGGGCAGCCCGAAAAGTGCGGCAGGAAGCGGATACAGTTGCCCGGGAGTGGTATAGGGATTGCGCTTCGCCAGCAGGTCACTTGCGGCTCGGATCGCCCAACCGAAGTCTGCTGCACCCTGGGCGAAGTGGGACATCAGATACCAGCAAAAAACTCCGGTGAACATTCCCAAAACAGAAGCCAGCAGCAGCCGGGTTCGCCGCGAGGGCATGAGCACAATACGTTGTAACATGGGCGGGCACGTACCCAGTCCCTCCGCGTTGCCCGACGAATGCGAGACAGCAATGTATAGAACGACGTTACTCGTGGTCTTGGCGGTATGGATGGCCGCGAGCACGTGGCTGCATGTTCAATTGATATTGATCCCTTACCAGAATACCCAAAGCCCAATGCGGGAGAGGCCACGAGGAAATCTCTCCGATCTCTATCCGCGTTGGCTCGGAGCGCGGGAATTATTGCTGCATCATCGGGATCCTTACAGCAATGAGATCACAAGGGAGAGTCAAATCGGGTACTACGGGCGTCCTCTTGATCCCAGTCGCTCCAACGATCCAAAGGACCAACAGGGTTTCGCTTATCCAGTTTACGTGGTGTTGCTTCTGGCCCCTACGGTGACGCTGCAGTTTTCAACGGTGCACAAGTTGTTCTTCTGGCTGTTCGTAGCACTCACAGCCGCGTCTGTTCCGTTGTGGATGCGCACCTTCGGATGGCGAGTCCCAAGGGCCACACTCTTCGCTTGGGTTCTGCTGACTTTAAGTTGTTTTCCCGCAATTCAGGCTCTCAAGCTACAGCAAATGACGCTGTTGGTTGCATTTTTTTTGGCCGCCTCGATGAACGCTCTTGTGAGGTGTCATTTTGTTCTTGCAGGAATTTTCCTGGCGCTGGCGAGCATCAAACCGCAACTGGTGTTCCTCTTGGTTATTTGGCTGTGCATCTGGGCGTCGGGGGACTGGCTGGAGCGAAAGTTTGTTGTGGGCAGTTATTTAATGAGCATGCTGGTCCTGATCATATCGGGAGAGGTTCTTCTTCCCGGATGGATCCCCAAATTCTACGCAGCGGTAAAGAACTATAACGGTTATACGGGAGGGGGAAATCTGCTCAGCGATCTTTTCCCTGGGGTGTTGGGCCAGATCACCTCTGCAATTGTTGTCGGTATCGCGTTGATGCTTTTTTTCCGGACCCGGCACGCCAGTCAGAATACATTCGTGTTTCGATGGTCGTTGTGCCTGAGCTTCGCGACCACTCTGCTGATAATCCGCTATTCACCGTACAATCTGGTATTGCTGCTGCCCGGCATCATGATGCTGCAGCGCGCAGGGCGACAACTTTGGCAAAGGAGCCGAGTTTCCCGGTTTCTCTGCTCCACTTGCGCGCTAGCGGTTTTCTGGCCATTTCTATCGGCGGCCTGCCTTGTGCCCGCGCTGGCGTTTATGCCAGAGATCATAGAACGGAAGGCATGGGGAGCGCCGTTCTATACCACATTCGCGATGCCAATCACCGTGTATGCACTTCTGCTGGTTTCGAAAGAAATCCTTTGGGAAGGGGCAGTTCCGAGCCTGCCAGGTGATCCGCGCATGTTGCGGCGTGGCGCGGCGTCAGAGTAGTCTGTTGGCGGAGATTTGGAACCGGCGCTGCGCTGCGAACGGCCCGCCGGTCTTGCCGCTTAGCCCATGGCCTTGAACACCATCAGCCATCACAGCCATTCGAGCTCCGGTTCAGGAGTGTTTCCCGCTCTTGTGTTCGTGCAGGGCAGTGAGCAGAAAAACATCGTTCTGAATCGCACTCCGTTTACTGTGGGTCGCAAGGTGGACAAGGATCTGGTGATCGCCGACCCCCGTGTCTCACGGGACCATGCGCAGATCATGCAGCTTGGGCTGGAATTTTTCATCGAGGACCTGGGGAGCAAGCACGGCACGTTCGTGAATGGGGAGCGCATCCAGCGCCAGAAATTGGAGCGGGGCGACCGGCTGGAATTCGGCGCGCGGGATTCAGCTTATGTTCTCTTCAATCCAGCCAATCAAACCTCCAATACCGCCCGGGAATTCCTCAGCCAGATCTCGGTCATTGGCGGCATCAAGACTGAGACCAGCGAACTGGAGACGCTACGGCTATTCCTGGAAGCTGCGCGCAAGCTGAACACCGCGGGTGTGCTGGAAGAGATCCTGATCACAATGCTCGACGTCACATTGCAATTGACGCGGGCCGAGCGCGCTTACGTATTTCTCAAGGATGAGGAAGGCAATCTGGTTCTCAAAGCCGGGCGCAATTCAAAAAAAGAGCCGCTCCTCGATGACAAGACGATTTCGCACTCAATTCTGGAAGAGTCGATGCGCTCGAATTCCGAATTCCTGCTGACCGATACCAGCCAGTCGCTGGATCTTTCAGGGCGGCAAAGCATTGTTGCCTACGATCTTCGCACGGTCGTCTGCATTCCGCTGCGCAAGTTGCAGGTGCAAGCCACTCGAGACGTGCAAACGGCGGCTCCGTCGGCCGCCGCAGCGCAGGCGATGGGCGTGCTGTATGTGGATTCGCGGTTTGCGTCGCGCGATATCAGCGGAGTGAGCCACGAAATTTTGCATGCGATCGCGACAGAAGCTGCGTCGCTGATCGAAAACGCGCGGCTGGTGCAGGCCGAAGAAGAAGCGCGGCGATATCAGCAGGAGTTGAGCATTGCGGCCAGCATCCAGCAGCGGTTGATGCAGGTGAAGATCCCCGAGGTCCCGTTTGCAAGAATTCGTCCAAGAAATCTGCAATGTAAAGAAATCGGGGGAGACTTTTACGACGCCGTCAATACGAAGGAGGGACTTGCCGTGGTGCTGGCCGATGTCAGTGGCAAGGGAGTATCGGCGGCATTGATGGCTTCGAGCCTGCAGGCGATGATCTATTCGCATTTGATCGCCGGTCTCTCGTTGACCGAGGTCGTACTGGCGGTGAATCGTTTTTTCGCAGAAAAGATGGGTGGCGAAAAATACGCTACGCTGCTCCTGGTGCGTTTGCGCCGTGATGGTGAACTGGAATACGTGAACTGTGGCCATGTTCCACCTCTTCTCGTCTGCGGCGGCGAGGTGATACGTCCTCCTCACGGAAATGTGCCCGTCGGATTGCTCGCGGACGCGTCGTTCGAGAGCTCCACTTGCCAGATGAAATCCGGAGACCGGTTTATCCTGGTGACCGACGGCGTGACCGAGGCAGAAAACGCAATGGGAGAATTCTTCGACGACTCGCGCCTGGAAGCAGCGGCTGCGAAGTCGCCGACCTTGGAGGGCATTTTCTCGGCGGTCACGGACTTTTGCGCAGGCAATCCGCTCAGCGATGACTGCACGGTGGTAGAGCTATGCTACGCGAGCGCGGGCGACTAAGGTCGTCACGGCATGATTTCGATGGGAGATGTTTTGCCAGAGAGTGGCTTTAGCCCATACCGTTGGCGTTCTCTCACCATGAGCGCTTCGCCCCTGAGGGGCATACTCCTGACGAGGAAAAGCACATCTTAGAGGCTAAAGCCGCATGCTGAAGGGCGGGCTTTTTGGTACGACTGTACGTCGTGCGCTTCCCGGCTTGGTTTTGTTGGCGCGCCTGGGTTGACGACGTACTTATTCCACCTTCACGCGAAAATCCGTGCCTTCCCATCGGTTCTGATTCGGCCAGAAAAGAGTGAAGACCGCCTCGCCTCCCGAGGGCAAGGATGCGGTTGGTAGATCAAGGATGTGAATTCCCAAGCCGGTGTCGCGGGTGTCGGTGTCGTGCACGGTGGTCCAGTTGTCGATGCTCCAGTGGACCATGGCTGGCGAGAGCAACGTGATTCGCAGCGTCTTGTTCCTGGGGATGCTGCGGGTCTTGTTATTAAAGCGCCACCCGAAGATCTGTCGGACGTGCTTTTCCTTCAGGTAACGCCGGACCGTTTGTGGAGGCTGATCGAAAATCTTGCCGTCGCGAATGGAGCGGCGCAGCTTGATGTACTCCGAATGCGCCCACACCAGCGGACAGGCCGATCCAGAGGGTTTGCCGCGGAACAGTTCGAGTTCCGGAATATCGGCGGAATCCCAGACCTGTTCAGGGAGCAAGCGACTGTGGCCTAAGGTGGAATTTTCCATCACAGTCAGGAACGCCTCAGCCTCGTCGCGGTGGCCGGCGGCCAGAGCGTAATGCGCGCGCTCTCCGGCCAACAGTGGCCACGGACGACCGATGCCTGTGCCGTCGAAGGGCGAGCCATCGCGGTGTTCTCCGTATCCATCACCGTTGTAGCGGTACCAGCAAGGGCCTTGGGGCAGTTCGACGGCAAGCAGCGCATCGATGGCACGCAGAGTGTTCAGAATACGAGGGTCGTCGGGGGCACGCAGTCCGAAGCGAACTAAGGCCAAGGCATCCGGGCTGATGATGTGGTAGGCGCGTTCCCCGTCCTGGCCGGGAGGCTTGTTCTTGATGGGTACAAAGCCCTGGGTCGGAGAAGCCGCACCATCCGTATCCGGCGGAGCGATACGGACGTAATAGCCTCCGATCCCGAGTTGCTGGGCCAAGTCTTCGCCGTCGGCGTAGGTCCAGCGCTCGATGTTGTCGTTCCAGGCATCGGCAACGTCGCGCATGGTTTGCGCCTGGTCGCCGTGGCCGGTGAGGTCTGCGATCTCGGCCGCGGCGAGCAGAGCGGAAATTTCCGCCGCCAGCGTGAACGGAGAGTATCCGGCGTCTTCTTCCCAGCGGTCCTGCTGCGTCACCGGACCATTACGAATGATGAAGCTAACGGCATTCCGCACCATCGGCCACCAGCGGTTGAGCTTCCCAAGGGCTTCGGGAGCCTCACGACGCATCAGATCGATCAGCAGGATGGGGAAAGCGGTTTCATCCATCTGGATGCCGCTCCAATAGGGACGTCCGTCAAGCCACAAATTCTGTGCCCAGTTTCCATCTGCCTCCTGGGTAGACTCCAGATAGCGGAGCACGCGAACGGCGTCGGTGAGAGCCCCAGCTGCGAGTAAGGCGCCAGCCGTCTCGACGAGGTCGCGCGGCCAAACGAGATGATATCCACCAAGATCCTCGTCACCCTTGTTGAAACCCCAGGGAATGGAAAGACTGGCGATGATCCCGCCCAAGAAATCTTTCGACTCGTGAGTGCGCAACACTGCGGTCGAGGATCGGTACAGGTCGTGCTGCCGCAGGGGCTCATCGAGTGTCAGCAGCTTCTGCTGCCAGGTCTGCCATTGCGAGACGTAGTGGGTGCGCACATCGTCGTAATCCTCAAACAGAGTTGAGCGCGCCTGCTGTCCAGCTTCGGTCCAGATCGCACCAAAACCGAGCGCGAGCACGAACTCGCCGTTGCAGGCGGCGAGGTCGACTTCTCCGGTGAACGCGATATTCCCGTTTTCCGCGCGCCCATATTCCCACTCCATCGCGAAGTGCTGAGAAATGTCCTGCCATCCGTCGGAGGTTCCCACAAAACCCGCCGACACTTTCTTCCATGGCGCGGTGGAGGCTAGGCTAAGGGTCGTATCATCGTGCTGGGCAAAGAACATCGGGAAACCCTTGTACTCGCCCATCCATCCGGTATTGCCATATCCGCAGTTCGCGAGATGGGGAGATAGCAGGGCGAACAATCTGTAATCGGAAAGGGTGCCTTGCAAGGGCTCGAAGCGGATCTTCTGCAAAACGACATTCCGGTACGGATCCGTGAGCACTTCTTTGTGCATTCGATACCGGCCGGATAGATCGGTATTCGCAAGCTGAAACAGCGGGACGCCGGGCTCGCAGGGACGACTCTCGAACCGGCAGTGGCGTTTTTCCTCCGAGAAGAAATCGTGGCCGCTGGTGACGATGAATCCCATATCGCGAGTACAGGCCTGGTCTACGCGAGGGAAGTAGACCTCGTTGAGAATGCCATGGCTGATCGTGAACCAGACTTTGCTGTGCTGATTAAGTGCGGTGCCGCAGCCACTTTTAGCGCTGGAGGTCCAGCGCGGTTGGATGCCCGGCCACCCGGGTGCATAAAGGATTTCAGCCATGAGTTTTAGTCCCTCGAGTGACGTAATCTCTACACCGATTTGACATATCCCTTACAACACAAAGCGACATCTTCTGTCATATCCATCATCCAAGTAATAAGCGCCCAGTCGGATTCCCGTCGCAAGGAAGGGGAGTTGAAAAATAATAGATCAGCGCGTGCGTGGGGAAACATGCGCAAAACCGTAGTTGCAAAAGCGAGGAGTTGGGTAACAGTCTTTGCGGCATGCTGCGCCCTTTGCACCAGTTTATCCGCTAAAGATATTCCCACCTTAACCTACGGGTCGCCGCTCGACCGCGGATTTGCAGGGCTCTATAACCTTGACTTCGGTGGCGCGCAACAGGACTTCCAGGAGTGGCAGAAGATGCATCCGGAGGATCCGATGGGGCCGGTCAGCGAGGCGGCCGGGTTCCTGTTTTCCGAGTTCAACCGCTTGGGAGTTCTTGAGGCCCAGTTCTATGAAAACAATGATGCATTCGATAATCGTCCCAAGCTGAGTCCTGATCCCGCGATTCGCGATCACTTTCGGGACGCAATCGCCCGCACCGAGAATCTGGCACACGCCAGGCTATCCAAAGATCCCAAAGACCGCGATGCGCTCTTTGCCATGACTCTCTCGTCGGGACTGCAGGCGGACTATGCAGCGCTGATTGAAAAGCGGAACCTGGCGTCGCTGCATTTCACCAAGGAAGCGTCGGCTTCAGCACAGCAATTGCTTGCGGTGTGCCACGATTGTTACGACGCGCTGCTGGCAACCGGATTCAGCAAGTACATTATGGGAAGCATGTCGGCGCCGGTACGCTGGATTTTACGTATGCGAGGGCTTCCCGCCGACAAGCAGGGCGGCATTTCGGATCTGCAGACGACTGCCCAGCACGGTCATTATCTGGCGCCATTTGCGCGGATTCTTCTGGCGATAGCTTACGTGCGCGAGAAGGACAAGGCACGAGCGGTGGAATTATTAAGCGGGCTGCAGCGCGAATTTCCCCGGAATGCCCTATTTCCCCGTCAAATCGAGCGTTTGCGCGGTTCTCACTGAAATCCCCTGAGAAGAATCACCGGTGGGGCAACAAGATAGAGGTGGACTGCGTGTCTTTCCCTACCGCCCATTCACCAGAAATTCATTGGTTTGTAACCGTCCTTTAACACAGCGCCGATAGAACCAGTTCAAATACCACAAAAGGAGGAATCATCTACCGATGCGCAAACTTGTGCTTCTTGTAGTCTGTGTGCTGCTGGCCTTGCCAGCATTGGGGCAAACCACTCTGAACGGAGCCGGTGCGACGTTTCCCAATCCGATGTATTCAAAGTGGTTCTCTGAGTATTCCAAGCAACATTCGGATGTTCAGATTAACTATCAGCCGATCGGTAGTGGTGGCGGCATTCGCCAGGTGACAGCGGGCACGGTGGATTTCGGAGCCAGCGACATGCCAATGACTGATAAACAGTTGCAGGATTCAAAGGGCAAGATTCTGAATATTCCTACCGTCCTGGGCGCGGTTGTTCCTGCCTACAACATTCCCGGAGTCACCGGCGAGGTAAAGTTCACGCCCGAAGTCCTGGCTGGCATTTTCATGGGCAAAATCTCGCGCTGGAATGACAAAGCCATTACCTCCGTCAATCCCGATATTAACTTCCCCGATAAGGAAATCATTGTCGTTCACCGTTCCGATGGCAGCGGCACCAGCTTCATCTGGACCGATTACCTGTCGAAGGTGAGCCCTGACTGGAAAGCGCAGGTAGGCGCAGATACCTCGGTGAAGTGGCCGGTCGGCATGGGCGGGAAGGGCAACGAAGGCGTTTCGGGGCTGGTTCATCAGCTCTCGGGCTCCATCGGGTACGTGGAACTGATCTATGCCGTGCAGCAGAAGATTCCCTACGGCGTGGTTCGCAATTCGTCGGGGAATTTCGTGAAGGGCTCGCTGGAGAGCGTGACGGCTGCGGCCGCATCGGCGCCGAAGATGCCGGCAGATTTCCGTGTCTCGATTACCAACGCACCGGGTAAGGAGGCTTATCCGATTTCCAGCTTTACGTGGCTTTTAATTCCCACACCGTCGAAGGATGCAAACAAGGGAAAGATCCTGCACGATTTTCTTGGCTGGATGGTGACCGACGGCCAACAAATGACGTCCACATTAACCTACGCGCCGCTCCCTGACAACGTGGTTGCCAAAGTGAAAGAAGCAATCAAGCAGGTCAAGTAGAAAGCCGATCCAAAGGGCGTTTGTCGACGGAACAAAAAAAAGGAGAAGAAGAGAATGAAGTCCGCATGGACGTTGTGCGTGGTGTTATTTCTGGCGACAGGACTGGTTGCGCAAACCAGCACCAAGCCAAAGACATCGACTAAGAAAGCGGCGAGCATCACAGCTGCCGATGTGCAAGCTTTGAGAGACGCTATCGCGGCACAGCAATCGGCGATCATGCAGCAACAGCAGCAAATCCAGGAACTGCGTGAAGAACTGCGACACAAGGACCAAGGGCTCCAGCAGGCGCAGACCGCGGCTACGGATGCGGCGGGGAAAGCCGATGCTGCTCAAGCGGCTGCCACTTCGCAGCAGGCCGCGGTGACCGAGTTGAAGGGCAACGTGGCCGATCTGCAAGGCACCGTCGCCAACACGGTGGTGAATCTGCAGGAGACCCAGAAGCAGATCTCCGAGTCTCCTCTCGCGCTGCACTACAAGGGCGTGACCATCACTCCTGGAGGCTTCCTCGCCGCGGAAGTGGTGCGGCGTTCGCGCGCTCTGGCAGCCGATATCAACACCCCGTTTAACAATTTGACCATGCCCGGAGCTTCCCAGAGCGCGATGTCGGAGTTCTTCGGTTCTGGACGTCAATCGCGCATCTCGATGCTGGTGGAAGGACGGCTCAAGAGCGCCAAGCTCAGCGGTTATGTGGAGGCGGACTTTCTATCGGCGGCCGTGACTTCAAACAACAACCAAAGTAACAGCTACTCACTGCGGCAACGGCAGGCGTGGGGCCAAGCCGCACTGGACAGCGGCTGGAGCTTCACCGGCGGCCAGATGTGGAGTCTGGTCACCGAGACCACGCATGGTCTCGACAACCGTACCGAAGCGCTACCTATGACCATCGATCCTCAGTACCATGTGGGTTTCAGCTGGGCGCGGCAGTTTGGTTTTCGCGTAGTCAAGAATTTCAACAACAAGGCATGGTTCGGCGTGTCGGTTGAAGACTCACAGGCGACCGTCACCACACACAGCAATGCGGCCAATTTCCTGGTCGGTTCGGCCGGCGCCGGCGGCGGGCTTTATAACAGCGCCATTACGAACTGCTCGACGAGTCTAAATAGCAGCGGAGCCCCGGTCACAACTTGCAGCCTGGCGGCTAGCTACTCCTTCAACCCATCACCCGACATCATCGCCAAGGCCGCATTTGAGCCGGGATTTGGGCATTACGAAGTGTTTGGTATCTACAGTCATTTCCGCGATCGCGTTTTCCCGTGCGTTGACGTTACCACAACGGCACCCTGCACAGGCACGACTGGACCCAGCGCGATTCTTGCCCATAACTCTACCAAGGACGGCGGCGGTTTCGGCGTCAATGCTCGCTGGGCGCTGTACAAGAAGAACAACAATCGGCTGGATTTCGGATTGCACGCACTCTACGGAAGTGGCGTAGGCCGGTACGGCACATCCACTCTGCCGGATGCGTCGATGACAAATCTGGGAACGTTCCACCTGGTCCGCAGCTCACAAGGTCTAGCAACACTGGAATGGCACGCGCCGAAGGTTGATATCTACCTGAACACCGGTGCCGAGTACGCCAGCCGCACGGCCAGCTTCGACCCGATCCTGAAGAAGGCGGTAGGTTATGGTTCGCCGTCCTTCAGCAACTCGGGGTGCTTTACCGAAACAGTCCCGATAAACAACACAGGCTTCCTGCCGGGAAGCCTCTCCAGCTGTACGGCCGATACTAGAGTCGTGATCGAAGGCACTGCCGGGTTCTGGTACCGCTTCTACAATGGGCCTCACGGACGGTTGCAGTGGGGACCACAATTCTCCTATGTGACCCGGAATGCGTGGTCTGGGAATCTGGGTTTCGAACCGCACGGCATCGACGGCATGATCTTCACGTCGTTCCGGTATTACCTGCCGTAAGTGCAGCGGCTTACGGGTAAGGCTCGGCGCTTGGGCAATGCCAAGCGCCGATTTTGTTTGTCTAGAAATCGTAGCCGGGACTACCAAACCATTGCATGCCTCAAATGCTTTATACTGGTGCTCCGCAGCGCAAGTCGGGGAAGGTTTGCCTGCGAACTCCACTCTTGGAAGTCAATCCGTAAATTGCCATGGCTCGCATCTCGCTCGATGACCCGAAATATTTTCTGAACCGAGATACGTCCTGGCTAGCATTCAACCGGCGAGTACTGGAGGAAGCCGAGGACGAAGGTAACCCTTTATTGGAACGCCTGAAATTCCTTTCGATCTCGGCCAGCAATCTGGACGAATTTTTTGAGGTCCGGGTAGCCGCGATGATGCAGCAGATCGAAGACGGCTATAACGAGGCGGGCCCCGACGGTCTCACGCTAACTGCCAAGCGCGACATTCTTGCCAAGCTCACGCACCAGTTTGTTGAGGATCAATATGACTGCTGGAACGCGCGCCTGCGTCCGGCGCTGTCGCAGCAGGGAATTCGCGTGCTGGGCTTGCATGAACTCGATGCCGAGGCCATGCGATTTGTCGACGAGTATTGCGAGAGGGAATTAGATCCCCTGCTAACGCCCGTGACGGTCGATCCGGCGCATCCATTTCCCCGTGTGATCAATAAGGCACTTTGCGTGGCATTCCTGCTGCGCCGCCGTCGTCGCTCCGCCCTGACCTATACCGGTGTCGTCTCAGTTCCGCGTGTTCTGCCCCGACTCATTCGCTTGCCTTCTACCGAGACAGTCGACTTCATCTTTTTGGCGGATCTGGTGGCCCATCATGCCGTGCGCATGTATCACGGCTATGACATTGTTTCGTCGGCGCCATTCCGTGTTACGCGCAACAGCAATTTATACCTGGCGGAAGAAGAAGCGCGCAGCCTGCTCGAGTCGGTCCGCACCGAGTTGCATAACCGGCGCAAGGGAGATGCCGTCCGCATGGAGATTGAAACGGATGCGGATCCCGAAATTATCGAACGACTGCGAACCGTATTCGAACTCGATCCCTGGCAAGTTTTTCCGGTGAATGGCCCGGTAAATCTTGTACGGCTGTTCAATGTTTACGAGCAGGTCAACCGCACCGATCTCAAGTACCGCAGTTTTACCCCGCGAGAGCTCCGACTGACTGCGAAATCAAAAGACCTGTTTGAAGAACTGCGGACGCATGATGTCCTGCTGCATCATCCGTTTGACTCCTACGATGCTGTGGTTCGTTTCATTGAATCGGCGGCGCAGGACGACCATGTGCTTTCGATTAAGCAGACGCTATATCGTACGAGCGAGCACTCGCTGATTGTCCCCGCGCTGATTGAAGCCGCCTCGCGCAAGGAAGTGACTGCCGTTGTGGAATTGAAGGCGCGTTTTGATGAGGCATCGAACATCCGGTGGGCGCGCGATCTGGAAGACGCGGGAGTGCAGGTCTTCCATGGGCTGGTGGGATTGAAAACTCATTGCAAGCTCTCCCTGCTGGTGCGGCGCGATCCCGATGGACTCACACGCAGTTATTGCCACATCGGCACTGGGAACTACAACGCCACGACGGCGCGCATTTACACCGACCTGAGCTTGTTCACGGCGCATCCGGAGATCACGCGTGCCGTGCACGACGTATTTAGTTTCCTGACTGCGTATGCCGAAAATCCCAGCTACGAGCCGCTGCTGGTGGCACCGCTCGATTTGGCTGAGAAATCTGTGGCGCTGATCGAACGCGAGGCGGAGCATGCCCGCCGAGGAGACCCGGCGCGGATCATCGCCAAGATGAATGCGCTGCTCGATAAGAACGTCATCCAGGCCCTCTATCGCGCGTCGCAGGCCGGGGTCGAGATCGACCTGATTGTGCGCGGTATTTGCGCTTTGCGCCCCGGAGTGCGAGGGGTGAGCGATAACATTCGCGTTCGTAGCATCGTGGGAAGATTCCTTGAGCACAGCCGCATCTTTTACGTCGCCAACGGGGGCGAAGAGGAAATCTACATGGGCAGTGCCGACTGGATGCCCCGCAATTTGTACGAGCGGGTTGAAGTACTGGTGCCGTTGCGCGACGAGATGCTTCGCAACCGGGTGCGTCACGAGATTCTTGATGCGTATCTGGCGGATAACCGCAAAGGGCGGGTCCTGCTCAGCGATGCCAGCTACATTCGCGCGTGGCAGCCTATTCACGGGAAGCGGAATCGCCGCCAGCCAATGGGAGCGGCGGCCTTCAACGCACAGGATTTTCTGATGACCGTGGCGGAAGGCAAGGCGCCAGCCGCTTTCCCCGCGCCAGAGCCGCCGACCAAGCGCAGGCTGGTAGCAGGAAGAGTACGATAAGGCGATATGATCTTATACTTTTTGCGCCATGCCAGTGCCGGCGAGCATTTCGCCAGTCCTAAAAAAGATGAGAAACGAGCCCTCGACAAGGAAGGCATCGAGCAGTGCGGCTATCTTGGGCGTGCGCTGGCGGCGCTCGATGTCCAGGTGGATGTAATCGTCTCCAGCCCGCTGAAACGCTGTACCCAAACCGCGTCCCTCGTGGGCAATGAGCTTGGCTATGAAGGCAAACTGCAGACGGATGCAGGGTTGCGCCCGGAAGCCGGTCTCGCAGATTTCCGCAAAATCCTGGAGAAGTACTCACGGCAGGAAGCGGTTATGCTTGTCGGTCACAATCCGAATCTCAGCCAGTTTCTGGGGTCGGTGATCAGCGATTCGGGCTGCGAAGCGTCGGTGGAACTAAAGAAGGGTGCGGTGGCCAAGGTCGAAACGCGCCGGAGTTCGGGGACGATGCAGTGGTGTGTCACTCCTAAAGTGCTGCGGATGCTTTACGATGCCGCTATTGAAAGTTCTCGCCCGAAGACTTCGCGGAAATAATCCCGCTCCTTTTCAAGCGCCCAAAGTTCAAGATCCATGCCAGTACGTCGGCGTGGGACGAGCGTGACTTTCACTCCAGCAGCGTGAACACGGACACGTACCTTCTCGACACTGCGGCTGCGGCTCAGATTTAGTGCACGTGCCATGCGAAGAAGGACGATTGCCTTCTGCACACTTGCGCGGTCCATGCTATCGATCACTTTCATGGGCACGTCTTCGACGTTTGGGCGTGATTTCCCAAGGTACCGTGCTACGGCTGCGATGATTCGCCGCTGCTGTGGGGTATAACCCAGGATTTCCGAGTTCGAGATGATGTAGTACGTGTGACGATGGTGTCCACTGCGATTCACATAATCGCCCACTTCGTAGAGCATTGCCGCGGCGGCCAGCCACTCACGATATTCCGGGGGTAAGCGATGGACCGAGCGCAGGGTAGAGAAAAGCGAGGTAGCGGCATCGCGCACATCTATGGCATGTTTGCGGTCGATGCGATAGCGATCGACGGCCTTGAGAATCGATTCCCATCGTTCCGACTCGATCTGCTTGCCCGAACGGGTGCTGCGATCGTAATCCGCGGCCATTTGAGCCAGAACTCCATCGCGGAGGCCGAGAGGGGAATAGCGGAACCCTTTAAGGCGAAGGCGATCGAGGAGCTCGCGATACACGATGGCTCCTGCTACGACGATTTCCGCACGCCGCGGCCCAATTCCTTCTATCTTCCGGCGCTCAGCTACAGGAAGACGAGAGAGACGCTTAGCAATCCGACTCATCTCGGCCCGCGAGACGAGCATGCGCTGCCGGTTTCTTCCGCGGCGCAGATGGCTTGCCACGGCCGCCAGGGCAGCGGCAGTACCGGAAGTGGCAACGACATTTCGCACCCGCGCGGAACCAATCCTGGCCGCGACTCGATTGACCTCGCGTGTGACAAAGCCGTGCAGCCGCTTCAGTTCACCTTTGCGTGGAGGATCATGACTGAGAAATTCGTTGGTGAGACGGACGGCACCGAGCGGAAGACTCACGGCATCGCGAATGTGTCCGCGGTGCGAAACGGTCAACTCGCAGCTTCCGCCACCAAGGTCCATCATGAGGGCGGGAACCCGGTCGACGCGCGCACCCGAGGTCAGACCCAGATGAATGAGTCGCGCCTCTTCCAGGCCAGAGACGATTTCTACTTTCCATCCGGTGGCCGATCGGACCCACTCGAGAAATGCCTGGGAATTTCGCGCATCCCGCAGCGCACTGGTGGCCACCACCCGGACGTTATCGGTGACGATCTGTTGTGTGGTGCGGTGAAAACGGCGCAAGACTTTCACCGTCTCCGCCATCGATTCGGGAGTCAGGAATCCGGAGCTAAAGACGCCTTCGCCGAGCCGAGTAACCTCGCGGTCCTCATGCAAGGGGCGCAAGCGGCCGACATGCAGCCGCGCGATCTTTAACCGCACGGAATTGGACCCGATATCAACCGCGGCAAATGTAGGCATAGGAAGCCCCACAGTTTACATGCAAGGGGCAAGTGGGAGACAGCACTTTCCCCCCTCTTTTTCTGTTCGCCACAAGATCTGGCCTGGGAAATGCTGCCACAGAACACATCCTATTGGTCTACGTCGAAAGGGATTCCAAAATTGTGAAATCGCCCGGAATCCATTTCCGATCCATGCGCATCCAGATTCGAGATGAAGCAGCCATGCGATGAAGCAGCAATGCGCATTGGATCTGGCGCGACACCTTGCGCCGAGAAATGGCGTCCGTGGGTGCTTGCCGCCACAATCCTTGGCTCAAGCATGGCGTTCATTGACAGCACGGTTGTGAACGTGGCTTTGCCCGCGTTTCAATCTGACCTTCACGCGACCGTAGTTGATGTGCAGTGGGTCATTGAATCGTATGGATTGTTTCTTTCTGCCCTGATTCTGGTCGGCGGTTCCCTAGGGGATTCCTGGGGTCGTCGCGCGATGTTTCTGCTCGGAGTGGCAGGTTTCGCGGTTGCTTCCGCGGGATGTGGTTTCTCGTCAAGCATCAAAAGTTTGTTGGTCTGGCGCTCGATCCAGGGAGTTGCCGCTGCATTCCTCGTGCCGGGCAGCCTCGCGATCATCAGTTCCTGCTTTGACGAAGCGTCCCGAGGTAAGGCGATTGGCACGTGGGCCGGATTCACAACCATGACGACCGCCTTCGGGCCGGTTCTGGGCGGATGGCTGATCGAACACGCTTCCTGGCATTGGATCTTCTTCATTAATATTCCTATTGCCGCTCTTGTGGTTGTGATCTCGCTGTGGAGCGTGCCTGAGTCCCGCAGTTCAGATCCTGGACGTGTCGATTGGCTGGGTGCCACACTCGCGACTTTCGGCCTGGCGGCACTGGTGTATGGCTTCCTGGAATCGGCAACTCTTGGTTGGACGAATCCTCGCGTATTCGGGAGCTTGCCTGTTGGCTTGGGATCGCTCGTCCTGTTTGTGATTGTTGAGAGGGCCGTAAGGATACCGATGGTTCCGCTGGAGTTGTTTCGGTCGAAGAGCTTCAGTGGCGCAAATTTGTTGACGTTATTTCTTTATGCCGCGGTGGGCATCTTCTTTTTTCTGTTTCCTTTGAATTTGATCCAGATCCAGAAATACTCAGCGACCGCAACCGGCGCCGCATCTCTGCCTATGATTCTGTTGATGTTTTTGTTGGCGCGCTGGTCTGGAGGACTCATTACCCGCTACGGCCCAAGGGTCCCGCTGATTGTAGGTCCGTTGATCGCCGCGGCGGGATTTCTTCTTTTTGCGGTACCCGATGTGCATGCCGGTTATGCGACAAAATTTCTCCCGGCTTTCATTGTATTGGGGCTGGGAATGGCGATTAGTGTCGCGCCTTTGACAACCGTAGTGATGAACTCCATCGAACAGGAAAGAGCAGGCACAGCATCGGGCATTAACAACGCTGTGGCGCGAGTTGCAGGCGTGCTGGCGATCGCGATTTTCGGGGTTGTGATGGTGGCGGCTTTTTCCAACTCACTGCGACGGTCCCTTTCCGAACTGAAGTTGAGCGACGAAATTGTGAGGGAGCTCGAATCCAATGTGGATAAACTCGCCAATCTTGACGTTCCCTCCAGCGTCAATCCCCAGACCGCCGCAAGCATTCACTCCGCGATCGCAGCAGCCTTCGTCTCTGGTTTTCGTTTGATAATGCTGCTTTGCGCTCTGCTCGGCTCAGCAAGCGCTGTGATTGCGTGGCGATGGATACCTACTCGAAGTGAAGGGAGGCAAGAGGATTTCCATGGAGGTGGAGCCCGTCAAACAACGTGATCTCACAGAGAGGCACCGCAACAGTGAGGGCGAACCAACTTCTCTCTGCAGGAACTCCCGCTTTTGAATCGCGTCAGCGGGGTTGCCATCATTTTGGATCGCGGCCGGGTCCGCGTCCCGATCTGGCGGAAGCTGTTAGGATATTCAACGAGCTGATCGGTGTTTTTGTGGTGGTTGGCGCGGACGTGGTGCGGTCACACACTGCTTGGCCTTGGGAGTGTGTAGGCAGTTCCGCCCAAAATCGCAGCCTTTTAGGCAATTCAGTGAACGCTGTGTAGTTTCCGCAAGGCCGCATAAACACTAAGTGATTCGCATCTTGTTGATTTGGCGAGCGGGGACGTAGTTCAGTTGCTTAGAACCCTGCCATTATCTTCTTTTGCTATCTCAGTAAATTTAAACCACTTACTGCAGAGTGCTGAAAATCGCGCTGTCCCCAGGTCGATTTCGTCTCCTTTTCTTTCATATAGGGGTATTCAGCCTGCTCATACCTGGCCGAAACTTCTCAATACCTGACCGGAGCAAGAAATGTCTGAGTGTTTGATAGTCGTACTGAGTGTGCCGGATTGTCCTGACAGCGACTGGTTGACTCCGGTGGAATTGCAGACCCAATCCGTTTTGGGTTGGCATCCTGATGCTGCCAGCACACAATTCGAATCAATCTCGCCGAGCAGCCTATCGCTGACAGCCGTAGTCCTCAGAAAAGCAGCAAAATTTGAGACGTCTCTTACTGAGCTGCCGAAGGCCAGTTCAGCCCAGTCTCGGTCCCTTCAGCGATGAGATTAGTCATATGTTTGCTGCTTGGCCGTGAGATCCCGAGCTTCTTCATTTTGGAAATGAGACTAGTTCTCGGCAATCCCAGTCGTGCGGCCGCGCCATCGGGACCGCCGATCACCCAGGCGGTATTCTCTAACGTCCGCAAAATTAGGGATCGTGTACAATCGCTGAACGTGCCCGATGTAGAGGTCGGTGTTGTCGCCTTCTGAGGCAGTGGCGTTCGAGGGAAAATCGGCAGCAGGGGATTGGGAAGCACTCCGTCATTCGAGCGGATGACGGCCCGTTCGACGAGGTTTTGCAGTTCGCGGACGTTTCCCGGCCAAGGGTAGGTAGTGAACGCATCCATGGTTTCAGGTGGTATAAGCCGAATCGACTTGTGCATGCGCCTCGCGAAACTCCTCACAAAATGAGAAATCAACAGCGGAATGTCGGCCGGTCGCTCTCGCAAAGGCGGCAACTCGAGGGGGAATACGTTCAGACGGTAATACAGATCGCTGCGAAATCCCTTTCGCGCCACCAGTTCGATCAGGTCTCGATGTGTTGCCGCTATCAAACGTACGTTGATCCGATGTGTCCTGCCGCTGCCGAGGCGTTCGAACTCCTGCTCTTGTAAAACGCGTAGCAGTTTCGGCTGCAGTGCGAGCGGGAGGTCACCGATCTCATCAAGGAATAGAGTTCCGGTGTCAGCCATTTCGAACCGACCAATTTTTTGTGCGACCGCCCCGGTAAAGGCACCCCTCTCGTGCCCGAACAACTCACTTTCCAAGAGATCGAAAGGGATCGCAGCGCAGTTAAGCTTCACAAATGGACGTCTGCGGCGGGCGCTGAGATTATGAATTGCCCGCGCGATCAACTCCTTGCCCGTACCGGTCTCTCCCAGGACCAGTACGGTCGAGTCGGTAGGCGCTACTCGGTCCACATCGGCGAGTACCGATTTCAAAGCCGGGCTGTTGCCAATGATTCCGTTGAACGGAGTCTCGTCTTGACCCTGTTCGTCGGACTTGCCTTCGTTTCCTTCGCGCATCGTCGAGATTTCCACACAATCACGTCGAGACCCTGTGTACTGCTGCTGAAGATGACGATGCGGTCTCTCTGTGCTGATGGTTGCGGTCCCCATAGGATCCCCCAAGTCTGATCGAGTCTTCATGAAGACAGTAAAAGATTTCTACCGAACTGCATAAGCCCAGATGGAGCACCACGGAGATGCCTCGTTCGAGCCAGATTGCTCTAGCCTCATCGCGGCCTGATGGAGAAGGCCCTGTAAGCCGTTACAAGCAAGACCAACGTTGAAGATTGGGTTGCGACACGGCGGCGTCATTTGGAGTCTGAGTGGACGATGAGTCGACGGCCGAATAGGCGAGAATCGACGGAAAAGGCTCCCGGCCCCAAAAAGAAAAGGGCAGTAGTGACGCAGAATGTGAAAGCGATGTGATAAGGGTCAGACTCACGCGCTCGCAGCACCAGGAAAATCTGCGTCATCACAGAAACGCAGCAACTGACTGGGGTAAAGGCCCCAAGGCACAATGCAATGACGAGTACGATTATTGGGGCGATCAGCCACGTGGGAATGGGAACCGTTGCATCGACGACGCTATTGCGGACGAGCATTCCCGCGGCGCAGAGGCGCAAGATCAGAAGCCCCCAGCCTGCAGCGCCAGCAGGGAACATCGAAAACAGTCTTTGCACGGCTTTACCGTAACTGCTCGGCGAGTGGGCGGGTAATCCCACAAGGAGGCATTAGCAACTAGCCCTTTCGAGGGGGACGACTTCGGGGAGAATAGTCGTATCATAACTTGATACGAGAGGAAGTTGAGGGTATCGGTATGGCCGAAACCCATGTGATCCGCGTAATGGCGGTAGATGATCACCCGTTAATGATGGCTGGGATCGTGGGTGAGATCAATGCACAAACTGACATGTGTATTGTTGCACAGGCTTCCGATGGGGATGAAGCCGTGGCGCTTTATCGCAAATATCGTCCAGACGTTACTTTGATGGATATACGCATGCCGAAAGTGAACGGCATTGCGGCCATCGCATCGATTCACCACGAATTTCCATATTCGCGAATTGTCGTGCTGACCACATCTGCCGGTGACGTTCAAATACTTCGGGCCTTTAAAGCCGGAGCCGTGGGCTATCTGCTCAAGAACTTGCTTCGAACGGAACTAGTCGAGACGATTCGATTGGTGTACAACGGGCATAAACGCATTCCTCCGGAAATCGCCCAGCAAATCGCCGAACATGCGGCGGACGATTCGATTACGACGCGCGAACTCGATGTGCTTCGCCGTGTGGCAAATGGTAATTCCAACAAGATTATCGCTTCCGATCTGAATATCTCCGAGTACACAGTCAAGAATCATCTGAAGAGTATTCTCTCCAAGCTGAACGCGAGCGATCGCACGCACGCTGTTATGATCGCCTTAAAGCGCGGTTTCCTTGATATGTAAAGTCATCAGCCGCGCGTGCTGGACGTCACCACCCGCTTAATTGTGTGCATGTTCTTTCTCATGCGGGTCCTGTTGTTTCGTGCCGGGCCACAGTTGCCGCAGTTTGCCTAACCAGGAACCATTGGGTTCGGAAACGTATGCAACGCCCGCTGCGATTCGCAATTCCACTTCGGTACCTGCTCCCGCTCGGCTCCATACGTCCAAGTGCGCGCCAACTTTCTGTGCGCGCTCCCTCATTCCAGGCAATCCAAAATGTCCCTCCCGGTGTCCCTGCTGAAGAATGGCAGAGTCGATTCCCTTGCCGTCATCCCGAATCCGTACGCACAACTGGCTTTGCTGGTAGTTGACTTCGGCTTCAATGGAATGCGCGCCAGAATGCCGGAAGGCGTTGCGCAAAGCCTCCTTTCCAATCTTGGATAATTCTTCCGAAACTACCGGATGCAGGGGACGAGTCGACCCGTTGACGATTACTTTGAAGCTGGAGGAAGAACTGTTCCGCATTCCGTCTCCGAAATTGGCGAAAGCGGTCGGCAGGTTGGTTGGTTCGGAAACCACCGCCCGCAAATCCAAGACCAATTCACGTCCTTCGCGCATCACCTGATCCGATTGCTCGAGGGTTTCTTCAAAAATTAGCCGCGCCGGCTCGTCTTTACGAAGCTGATTTGTTGCTGTATGAAAACGCAAGAGCAGACCCTGAATCCCTTGAAAAAATGTGTCGTGCAGCTCGCGCGCAATCCGCTCTCTTTCTTCCAGTCGCGCCCCGAGACGCTGGTGCAGCCGCATGGTTGCTTGCCGCATCCGAAGCCGATACAGAGCCCGCACAACCCCACCAGCCGCCAGAATGCACAGCGCCCTGAACCACGCTGTCTGATCGAATGCCGGTGCCACCGCAAAGCTAAATGTTGCACCCGTTTCATTCCACAGGCCATCATTGTTGCTCGCGATCACGTGGAAGGTGTAGCTGCCGGGTCTCAGATCTGTGTAAAACGCTTGGCGACGGCCTTGAGAGTCCTGCCATTCGTTGTCGTGACCTTCCAATCTGTATCGAAAGTGAACCTTCTGCGGAACCACGAAGCTCAACGCCGTGTAATCGATTTCGAGGTTGCGGAGGTGAGCCGGAAGTTTCAAGTCATGCAGGATCGGATAACTCACGCCGTTGGCGGCGACCTGTTCCACCACTACGTTGGGTGGCAGCGTATTCGTTTGCCACACACGAGGATCAAAGGTTTGAACAACGTTGTTGTTTGCAAACCATAGACGGCCATCGCGCGAACGACTGGCTTGTGGCTGCAGGGGAGTGATTCCCGGCTGGACACCACAATAGACGTCGAGAGACTCAACCTTGACTTGCGTCGATGGGTTCCCACGCCACAGAACAAGTTGGGATGGAGCAACCGAAAAAAGCCCGCATCGCGCATATAGCCAGAGAGCACCCGAATTATCCTTCACCGCCGCGTACAACTCGTTGCAAGGCAATCCATTCTTATTCGTCATTGTCGCCGTCCGGTTGTTGTTCCACCGGATGAGCCCGTCCTCGCTGACGGCCCACAAACTTCCGTCAGGCTCCGGCAGCAACTGCCGGATGCTGCTCGTGCTGACCCACGGAAACGTTTCAGAGCGGCCGCTGTAATAATGGGTTAGATCGCCATTTGCGCAACCCAGCCACACTCCCTGTTCGGAATCACCCACGATCGAGAAACATTTTTGCGGCAGACTGATTTGCTCTCGTACCTTCAGATTCCCGATTCGAAATAACGCTTTGTCATCGGTCATTGCCCATTGATTTCCTGCGGCATCTTCCGCAATTCCAAAAATAATTCCAAGTTGGCCTCCGTCCGGTTTGTGAATTGGGATAAAGCGTCCGCGATCGAGAACAAACAGGCTGCTGTCCAGTCCTATCCACAATCGACCGCGACGGTCTTCATACATAGTGGTAATGTCCCGTCCGGGCAGACCATCATTTGTGCGGATGGCCAAGAGTTTGTCTTGCTTAAGAAAACCCAGCGCTTCGGCGCCTCCAATCCATACGCCACCGTGATCCGACGCTAGTATGGTGGAAACACTATCGGAGACAAGGCCCTCCTTAATCGAGTAGCTCACGACTGGCAGGTCGCGAAAGCTGTCGATGCCTTTCGTTGACGCAACCCACAAAACGCCCTCGCGATCCTGATAGAATCGCTCAACGGAGTCGCTTGACAATCCATCTGCGGCGGAGAAGTGCTCTGTCTTGTCACCAAATATCCGATAAACGCCGTCGCTTGCCGTCCCAATCCACAGCGCACCATCAGGATCACGGAAGAGTGCATTTGTACTCGGAGGAGGACCGTGCTTTTTGGGTAAACGATGCGGCGTCCATTTCCCTTGGTTCAATTCCTGAAGCTGAAGGTTTCCGTTGGGCTGCTGCAGTCCAATCCACACGTGACTTTCATTGAGGACGGATAACGCATCAACGCCCATCAAGTAGCCGCTCTTCGCTAAATCTGGATGGAAATAAACAGCTGAACCTCCGGGCTTCCATTTGCAAAGTCCCTGATTGCCAGAAATCCAGAAGTCTCCGGAGCTGTCGAGCGCCAGTCCGGTAGCTGTCGGAAGAGGAATTCCGTCGTCGCGACCAAAGCAGTGCAGATCACTGTCTCTAATACGACAGAGCGGACCGCGGCTGTCTTCGATTCGTGACCTTACGATCCAAATGTCTGCACCATCGTCCTCAACGATACCCCAAATGCGATTCGTTAGACCCTTGTACGTGGTGAGAGCTCCATCCTTCCAACGAGCTAATCCTTTCCCCGTTCCGATCCACAAGCTCCCATCGCTCGCGGCCAGAAGATAAAGGATCTGGTCGCTGGGAAGCTTTTCGCCCTTCGGCGAGGCCCAAGGAACGAAACGCACTCCGTCAAAGCGGACCAACCCTGCGTCGGTCCCGATCCAGAGATAGCCATCCGCTGTTTGAGTAATGGCTTCAGGGGGTCCAGGCAAATACCCATCTTGGATTCGCCACATGCTATGTCCGTACTGGGAAATCTTTCGCGAAGGGTCCAGCCCGGCGACTCGCGGACAGACAAGCGCAATGAGCACGAAGCCAAGAATGGAATGTGTCCGGAGGCACGATTTCATTGCCAGTCCCTTAGATCTATTACCCCCGATCGATGGCGAAAAACCGCAACCGGGCCGTCAATCGGAACCTAACCGAGATCGTCTGACAAACACATCGCTCAATTCAGTGTCGAGTTGGGTACTCGTCGTTGAACTCACTCGCGAGGCGTTGGCGTCGTGGCCGATAGATCCCCAGCCTTTTCATCTTGGACACCAACGTTGTTCGCTTTAGTCCCAAACGGGCCGCTGCTCCTCCAGGTCCTCCTATCATTCCTCCTGCTTCGCGCAAAGTCCCAATAATCAGCGCCGCCTCGTGATCCTTGAGTGTGCCGTTTAGAGCCATCGCGGATACTGCATTTGTCTTTAAGGGGGGGAGCGGATTGGGAAGCATTCCATCGTCCGATCGGATTACGGCACGTTCAATGAGGTTTTGCAGCTCCCGCACATTACCTGGCCAATGGTATGCAATCAACGCATCCATGGTCGCCTGCGGGACCGCGTCAATGCGCTTGCCCATACGCCGCCCGAACACCTGAACGAAATGCAGGACCAACTGACGGATATCCTCTCGACGCTCTCGGAGGGGAGGAACGATGACAGGAAACACGTTAAGCCGATAGTAGAGATCACTGCGAAACTCACTACATGCAACCATCTCGGCCAGGTCGCAATGCGTAGCGGCGACTAGACGCACGTCGATTTGATGCGTACGTCCGCTGCCTAGGCGCTCGAACTCCTGTTCCTGCAAAATGCGCAACAGCTTCGGCTGGAGAGCCAGCGGCAAGTCCCCAATTTCGTCCAGGAAGAGAGTTCCGGTATCAGCCATTTCGAAGCGGCCAATTTTTTGTGCGACGGCCCCCGTAAAAGCACCCTTCTCGTGTCCAAACAATTCGCTCTCCAAGAGATCGAAGGGTATGGCAGCGCAGTTGAGCTTTACGAATGGGCGTCCGCAGCGCGCGCTGAGATTGTGAATGGCACGTGCGATCAACTCTTTGCCGGTGCCGGTTTCTCCCTGGACCAGAACGGTGGAATCCGTTGGTGCGACTCGCTCTACCTCGGCGAGCACAGATTCCAACGCAGGGCTGCTGCCTACGATATGGTCAAACTGCCTCTCTTTTTCGTCTTGTTCACCGGACCGAAGCCTTTCGAGCGCTCCCACAATTCCTCCGAGTGACGGTGCCACTGATGGGTGCGCCCTCACCTTCCCAACGCCACCCGAACGGCCTCAATTAGAACTTCGCCGTCAAAAGGCTTGGCGAGGAATTTCACTGCACCGCCTCGCATTGCCTGCAGTCGCAGCTTTTCGTCCCCATGTGCAGTGATGAAGATGGTTGGGATCGGGCAGTGATCCGAGTTCAGCTTGGACTGGAGGTCCAGGCCAGACATCCCCGGCATTCGGATATCGGCAATCAGACAGCCAGTTTCGCGTTGCTCGCCAGAGTTCAAGAAATCCTCGGCGGAGGCGAAGGACTGCACGGAAAAACCTGCTGACTTCAACAAACGTCGGACAGCGACTCGGTACGACTCGTCGTCCTCGATAATCGCAACCATTTTTTCTTTCCTCTCCCTAGCCATGCACTTACAGGATTGATGCCTTCTCCGCGGAAAGCAATTATTGGTTGTGATAAGGACGATGATGTGTATGTATAAGGGGGTTTCGGCTCGCTGCAGGGGATGGCCGTCGGCTAGAAGGTTGCTGGAAGCTTGAGCCTCTCTGCCATTCTTCCCAGCTCAGCAGGTGAGTTGGCTTGCATCTTGCGCATTACGTGGCCACGTTGCACCGTGACAGTGATTTCCGTGGTGCCTAGCATCGAGGCAATCTGTTTGGTAAGCATGCCAGAAACAAGAAGGCGCATGACTTCGCGCTCGCGAGATGTCAATTGGGCGTAGCGTTCTTCCAGTTGCGCAAGCTCGCTCTGTTGTCGCCGCGCTTCTACATTGCTCTTGAGTGCTTGCTGAATCGCATCGATCAAGTCCTGATCGCGGAAAGGCTTTGTCAGGAATTCCACGGCGCCGGACTTCATCGCTCTGACGGTCATGGGAATATCTCCATGGCTGGTGATGAAGATGATAGGGATCTGAATACCCGCTTCGTTTAGCGTGCTTTGGACCTCCAGGCCGCTCATTCCCGGAAGTCGGACATCCAGTATGAGGCAACTGGGAACGTTCGGAAGCTTCTGCCCCAGAAAGTCGTGCGGCGTCGCAAACGCTTCTGAGTGCAAACCCACGGTCTTCAACAGACGCTGCATAGCCGCACGCATACGTTCGTCGTCATCGACAATGAACACAATAGAACTCTCGGGAGACGTCATGCAGCTACTTTCACGGTGTGGGGCAGCGCAATGTGAAACGTTGCGCCCCGTCCGGAGTTTGTGACAGCCCAGATCCGACCACCGTGGGACGTGACAATCGAACGACTGATCGCCAATCCCAGGCCTGTGCCTTGAGGTTTTGTCGTAAAAAATGCGTCAAATATTTTTTCCAGATCCTCAGTGGGTAGCCCCACGCCCGTATCAGCGACCGAAATCAGCAATTGACCCTCCTCAGCCAACTGCGACCTTATGCGGAGCTGGCCTCCCGGCTCCCGCATAGCCTCGATACCGTTGAGCATCAGATTCATTAGGAGTTGCTGCAACTGCACTCGATCCGCCATCACTTGGGGAAGCCCTGCGCCGAGATCCGTTATTATCGTGATCGAATGCCGGTACGCCTCGTTCGCTAGCAGCACAACCATTTCTCGAATGACTTCGTTTACATCCACCAGGTCCGGCTTTGAAGAACCTTTTTGGTACAGCAAGCGGACGCGATCGATGATATCGGCCGCACGTCTGATGTCTTTGGCCATTTCCACAGCAGCTTCTCGCGCCTCGGCAATCTCAGGCTCATCGCGATCAAGCAGTCGCGCGCAGGCTTCTGCGTTGGTTACGGCTGCTCCAATCGGCTGCTTGATTTCATGTGCCAACGAGGCGGTCAGTTCTCCCATAGTACTTACCCGATTCATGTGCGCCAGTTCCGCTTGAGTGCGCCGCAATCTTTCGCGCTCCTCCTCTGCTCGCCTGCTCTCTGTCACGTCCATCACAACGCCTACGAATTGCAGCAGTTGTCCTGACGGATCCAGAATAGGCTCGCCAACAGAGTGCAGGAATTTCAGCCGCTCGCCGGGGATGACAATTCTAAACTCGACATCGTAATCAGACTTTTCTAAGATTGCGCGATTACTCGTCGCTTCCAAATTAGCGCGGTCCTCGGGGTGAACACGCTGCAGAAATTCCTCCCAACTAGGCATGCCATGCTTTGGATCAAAGCCGTAAATGCGGTACCATTCTTCAGAGAGGTACAGCGCTTTCCTGCGAGGCGTTTCCCATGCAAAAATGCCGATGCCTGCCAGTCTCTGCGCCTGCGCCAAATAGCTATGACTTCGCCGGAGAGCCTCCTCGGCTCGCTTTTGTTCGCTTAGATCGAGCACGAATGCGACACCTTCATTCCCGCCTTGTTGGATCAACGCGCCTCCAACGAGCACGAGCACGCGGTTGCCATCCTTTCTGAAATACTCCTTCTCGTATGGCTGGGTACTTCCCACCGTCCTTAGATTGGTCAAGGCGTGCTCGTCATGCTCGTGCCACTCTTGCGGAGTCAGGTCGGTCCACCGCAATCGGCCCGCCGTGAGATCCTCCCGCTGATACCCGACAATGCGCAGAAAGGCGTCGTTTGCTTCAAGAATCCGGCCTTCGAGATCCCAGATCAGGATGCCCACAACGTTGGCGTCAACGAGACGTCCGATCTTTGCTTCGCGTTCCTGGAGTTCGCGATACAAACGGCCATTTTCAAGAGAGATCGCCGCAGCGGAAGCGAGAACGTTTAACAACGCAAGTCTCCGTTCGTTAAAGACATTGGGTGCTAAATTATTTTCGAGGTAAAGGAGAGCGATCAGCTTGCGTTGTTTTATAAGCGGAAGACAAAGGATGGAACGCGAGTGGCGGAGCCGAACATATTCGTCTTGAGAGAACGAGCTTCGATTTGACGCATCGTCAAGGATTACGGCCTCGTGAGTGCGTGCTGCATACTGCAGAACGGGCTCGGGGACGTCAGAGCTTGAGACCAGTCGACTGGCGAAATTTACAGTGGTTCGACTGTCTGCCGTCGTGGCTTCTGCTTCAATCCGGAGCTCTTGGCCTCGTGGCCAAATGAGCAATCCTCGCTCCGCGCCAGCATGTTCGATTGCCGTGCGTAGAAACACGTCGATCAATTTCTCAAGTACGATCTCCCCTGAGACAGCCTGTGAGACTTTGATGACGGTAGCGAGATCGAGATTTTCCAGGGGGGTGCCGATCGTACTTCTGGATCCTGCAACCGGCCGCTCCTCTCGCAGGTGCGGATACAACTGCTCGAGTTGTTTCACCTTGGCATTGGCTCCCCAGCGAAGGTGGCTGTACCAGGCTTCTCGCAAATACATGTCCGCTATCTTGACGAAACCACGCGCCATGTAAAATCGGGCCGCAACTTCGTTGGCGACGCCTTCAACGTGTACGAAGCCGTTCTCTCGTGCGGAGCGGATCGCTCGATCGTACCGGCGCATAGCTTCGAGCTCGCGGCCTTCTACGCGTGCAATCTCCGCGGCGACGAGATCCGCCCGGCATTCGAAATTCTCCGGGCAACTTTTCGCCCATAATTCGAGCTGTCGATGGTGCGTTAACACAGCCTCGAAATGCTGCTGCCTCTGGTCTGGAGGTGCATCATCCCAGCATGCCGCCCGGGAAAGGGCACCATAGAAGTGGTACTCCACAATTTCAAAATTTGATGGGATTGCCCAAAGGAGGGGCTGTGCTTTCAGCAACGAATCGAGAGCGGAAGCACAGTTTCCGGCAAGGAACTGGGCTTGCAGCTTTCGGATCCAGTAAAAACATTTAGGCAGGGCGGCTGGATCCTCTTCCAAGTGACGCTCGAAGTCCAGCTCATCAAATTGACCATCATTGAAATCGCCGAATTCAGTTGTCGAGCCACGAAGTGTCCGGACAAGCCTGAGTTGCCCGGTGAGAATGTCGGTAGCAAACCCGACCCGAGCCCTGCGCGCAAATTCGAGTGCGTTCTCGCCGTCAATTTGCACGTCTTCAAGCGGATCCCCCGCCGCCAAGCGATTCGTAATTATGTTATTGCGGGTAGCGGCCGCAAAGGGAAGGTCGCCGATTCTGTTCGCCGCCTCGAATGCACGATCGAGTAACTCACCACTAGCCTTCACGTGCTTCGTCCACGGTATTACATGACCTGCGAACAGCATATAAGTACTCGCTTGGAATCGTTTCAATCCTCGTCTTTCGACTAATTCGTACCCCAGTCGACCGAACTGAAATCCTGCGTCGTAGTCCCCGAAATATGGGCCGGCTATCATGCCTAAATACACAAATGTGAAACATGACCCGTCGCTGACGCCATGCTCGAGTGTTAGGCTCACCGCTCTGCTGATAGCGAGCGATCCAAGGTTGGGGTCCGTAAATATGGCAGGCATGACAGCTTTTGTGAAGACATCTAGAGTAGCCAGGGATCCGGGATCGGTCACTAACGGCAACTCGATGAGCTCCGCGATAGAGCGGGAACCTAACTGCCGCCAAATCCGATCATATTCTCGCCGTGCATCGTCTTCGGCTGGACGCTGAGGCCAGTTGATACCCAGATGTTCGATGTACTCAAGGAACACAGCAACCGCTCGATCGCTTTGATACAGAGCGGTGTACAGATCAATGCGCAAGAAGGCAACCTTCGCCAGTTCGAGGGTGGTTGCAGCATTGGATGAAAGCACGATCAGGCGTTCCTGCGCAGCTTCCGGTTGTCCCGTCAGGAACTCGCATTCGGCGCGGTACAATTCGAGCGAAAAGATCAACTCATGCTGGCGTTCCCAAGGCTGGTCCACCAACAGAGCCGTACCGGCGGCGAAATATTTGAGCGCCGAGGTATAAGCTGTTGAGGCTTTGGCGCGCTTGCCAGCCATCAAATTTAGCTCGGCCAGATGCTCACGCTCTTTCCTCGAGGTAATCAATGCCGCGCCGCGGTTGAGCTGGTTGACAATCTCGAATATCGTCTCCTCGTGCTTCTTCGGAGATGTTTGTGCTTCGAGCAGCCTTCCGATGCGGAGATGGGTTTCTGTGCGCGATTCTTCCGGGATTAAAGAGTAGGCGGCTTCCTGGACACGATCGTGCAAGAAACTATAAGAATCCTCCGAATGGAAGATCAGGCCAGCTCGCACTGCTTCCCAAAGCTGGCGATGCATTTTCTCGGCTGATTTCTCATAAATCATCTGGAGTATTGCGAAGTCTGCGCTGTTACCCAGGCAGGCAAGCTGCTTTAATGCGTTCTGGGTTTCCACCGGTAAGCGATTCAACTTCCCAACCATAAGGTCGACCACATTATCGGTATGACCTTTGGCGTGGATGCGATTCAGGTCCCAGGACCACCGTCCATGGCGTTGATCGAAAGTGAGCAACGCTTCCTCGGCAAGTGCATAGATAAACTGAATGGCGAAAAATGGATTTCCGCCTGTCTTCTGTTGGATCAGTTGCACCAGCGGGGACGCACGTCCCGGCTCGCAGTGGAGAGCATCGGCAATTAACTGTGCTAGGTCTTGGCGGGCGAGTGGCCTAAGAACAATTTCATGCACTGCACCGCCCGCATGCCGGATCGCCACCAGTTTGCGTATCAGAGGATGAGCAGAATGGACTTCATTGTCGCGGTACGCGCCGATCAACATGAGGTGCTTCACATCCGGCTGGGTCAACAGATCCTGGAACAAATCGAGTGTTGCTGCATCCAGCCATTGCAAATCATCGAGGAAGAGGGCGACTGGATGTTCTGGCCGCGCAAATACGCTGATAAATCGCCGGAATACCAGCTGGAATCGGCCTTGCGCGTCCTGTGGCGGAAGCTCAGGGACGGGTGGTTGTTCTCCGATCAGGAGTTTTAATTCTGGAACCAAGTCGACAATGAGACGTCCGTTCGGGCCTACTGCCTCACGAATGGCATCGCGCCACTTGTCCAACTCTGGTTCGCGCTTACTCAGAAGAGGACGGATAAGGCTCTGAAAGGCTTGCGCCAAAGTGGCATAAGGAATGTCGCGCTTATACTGCTCGAATTTACCCGAGGCAAAAAGTCCTCGGGGCGGAACAAGACGTTTGTGGAGTTCATTGACCACGGTGGACTTGCCGATACCTGAGTACCCGGAAACGAGCACCAATTCCGGACGACCGCTGTCCATTACGCGATCGAAGCAGGCGAGCAGAGTATCGATTTCGCATGCTCGCCCGTACAATCTCTCAGGAATCAGCAGCCGGTCTGGCGTGTCCTGTTCGCCAAGCGGAAACTCGTTGATGCGGCCCTGAGTTTCCCATTCAGCGAGGCAGCGGCGGAGATCGTTTTCAGCGCCGAGAGCGGTCTGGTAGCGTTCCTCAGCAGTTTTGGCGAGCAACTTCATGATGATTGCAGAAACAGAGCCGGGTACATTATTCAACCGGTCCCGTGGCGCGAGTGCCTCTCTTGCGATGTGGGAGTGCACCCATTCCATCGGATCGGAAGCCGAGAACGGCAGGCTGCCGACCAGCATTTCGTAAAGTGTGACACCGAGGGAGTAAAGATCGCTGCGCGAATCAATGGAACGATTCATTCGTCCCGTCTGTTCAGGTGCCATGTAGGCTAGCGTTCCCGCGATGAATTCGGGAGGATCCGCGGACTGCCGTTCCCGCCTGAGGCGCGAAGCGAGTCCAAATCCCGTAAGCCATACTCGACTGCTTTCAGGTGAAACTAAGACGTTTGAAGGGTTGATGTCCTTGTGCATGACATCCCGCGTGTGTACCTGGCGAACTGCGTTTGCAAGAGCGATCGCCAAGCGCAAAAACGGCGTTGTTTCCATGGGCCCGCGGATCAACCGGCTGAGAGGCTCACCGCCCAAATCCTCAAGCACCAGCGCCTTCTTATCGTCCCACATCGACACGCCGAGAGGTCGAACTGCCCAGGCGGCGTCGAGTTCGCCTTTCAACGAGTATTCGTGATCGATCTTCCTGAGGGTTTCGATCGAGGGTCGGATGGAAACAGGAGAAAGCAGCAAAACGGACGACGGCTCTAGCTCTTTCGCCCGGGCCCGGTACAAAACGAACTCCGGGTCTTCACGGATAGGCTGGACCACGTACGCAGAAAGGTCCACGATGAGGATCCTCCACGTCCTCGAGGCACTTTATTGGAATTGAACGTGAACCGCCGCAACCTGCACGATTGCTCGTAGTGCCCCACGGTTGAAGAAAATTCTAGACTGCTATTCTAGTAGCAAGCAAGATTTCAGGATCCCACTGGCGCCACAGTGAACGAGGACGGTCTGAGCTCAAAACTCGCTCACTCAGTCGCGGCCGCCGATTCCGTTGAGGTGGGCTTTCGCTGAGCAAGGGATGTAACTCCTCCCAGAACGCCAGCGACGAGTGCTGCCAAACCCCACAGCCAGCCACTTTCATCATAGTTGAGCAGTGCGTCAATCGAAAGGGTGCCGGAACCCGTGAAAGCGAGTGCCAAGGCGGCAACAGCCAGCAACAGATTGTATTCATATCCGCCGTTGTGTACGAAGAAGCCCTTCTGGATGTGGACGCTAAAAACGGCAACCAGCATCACGCTGATAACAGATGCCGATCCAAGGGGGATGAACAACCCGAGTGCCAGCAGAAGGCCCCCACCGGTTTCCGCCAAGCCAGCCAGAGCAGCATGCCGCCGAGCAGGACGGAAACCCAGCGTTTCAAAAAAATGACCTGTGCGCTTCAACCCGGGTCCACCGAACCAACCGAATGGCTTCTGCGATCCGTGCGCGGCCAGTGTCAGTCCGATTGCCAGCCGCAACATGAGGAGACCAATGTTCATAAGCGAGCACTCTCTTCCCGAGAGTGGTCTAAAACACCAGACCTTGATTGGGCGATATCTTTCGTGCAAATTGAGAGCGACCACATACAAATCCTTTAGTCAATGGAAACTCCAACATCAAGGAGAATCACCTGTCGCAAAGCATCCATGCAAAAGTCATTTCTAAACAATTGCTTTCACTAGCCCCCACCGCGTTTTACGCCGGACGCTCTTCCTCATCGATGCTCTAAGTCTCATTCGGGCTCTCGCAAGGCGTGCCTTGACCGTTCCAGTCGGCACTCCGAGGAGATCGGCTGTTTCACGAATGCTCAAGCCCTGAATATCGCGCAACTGGAATGTAGTGCGCAGAGTTGGCGATAGTCGCGAGATTGCATGACTCAGTGTTTTTGCAATTTCTCGATGGCGATATGCCTCTTCTGGGCCGGGGCGCGTATCCGCCACAGTCTCTTCCGGTCCCATATCTGGCTGCCCGTCGGTTTCGCGGGAAACGACCTTCACCGTCGATGACCGCTTACGTAGTTTCATTCGTGCAGAATTGATGACGATCGTTGTTAGCCAGGTGGACATCTTTGCTTGGCCCTTGAACTGTTGGATGTGTGTCAGGGCCGATACCAGAGCGTCCTGCACCGCATCTTCCGCATCGGCGACGTTACTAACATGACGCAGCGCAATTCGGAAGAAACCTTGCGAGCGGCGGGCAATAATATCTGTTAGCTCCTGAACTCTGTTCTCACAAGACCCGACTACCATTGGTTCTGGATTCCTTTGTATAGCCGTTGCTGCCACGGATAGAACTCCTGCTGATTCTTCTGAGTGTGAGTGCAAGCTGCGTTCCAAATAACATCCAGGAGCTTCATTCGGTAGAGATCCGCCACGTCCGCCACTATTTCGTGGATGCTGACATTTGTATAAGCCAGTATTGCGGGCTTTCCATGAGGTAGTTGTGGTTTTCGTGAAGGGCCCAGTGAACCGGGGCTGCGATGCTATAGCGACAAGCGACTGCTGAACGACATGCGTCGACAGCGAAAGCCAAATGAAATGAGAGTGATTTGGCAGAGGTCTAGTTTTTCGGCCCTTGGTCTGGGCTTACAAAATGGACTTTTCCTTGTTCACACTTTTTCTCGTCCCACTTGCTGAGACTGGTATCGTTTCGAACAAGCTTGCGATATTTGTTCTCACGACTTCGGCAAAGGCCTCCAGAGTAACTTAATCCACGGCGAAGCAGCATCCCGAAGCTCATGCGACCTTTTTGCTACTTTGCTGCATGACTTTCTAGCGAATCGGCGGAAAGAGTCCGCAAGTAGTTCACGAGATCCCAAATGTGATCGGGCGTCTCAACCTTGCCGTAGCCCGGCATTCCCGTGAACCTGATGCCGTTGTTGATGATCCAAAACAGCTCCTGGTCGGAGTAGCCCTGCACTCGCTTTGCTGGTGAGATCTGCAGCACGCGGGTACATCCAGTGTCCCGATGGAGTTTGAGCCCGGCCGTCGACACCGTGGCATATGGTGCACTCCAGGCCGTATTGTCTACCACCGGCTTCAACACTGGCTTTTGTGTTTGCCGGCGGCGAAGGACTTCCGTGCCGGCTAGCTCGGCTAATCACAACGCGTTTGGCCAGATTCGCGAAATGTGTTTCAAGAGGACCCGGCTCTTGTAGTGCGGTCAAACTGAAATGCATCAGTGCAATTCCCATCAGCAAGATACCAGTGGCAAGAATGCTCCGAATGATTCGCGACCGCATTAGGCTCTTTACCGTGGCAGACCATCGGCCATCGTGTTCAGGGCTTTCTTATAACGATATTGCAAGTCGGCGCCCGAACCGGAGGCTAGGCCATTGAGGAATGGCCAGTCGCGATCGTCGGACACTTGTACGCTCCGCATTGACCGTCATCAAGCAATAATCGACGGCAGTGATTGGGGGATCCGAAGTCCAAATCAACACGGAGATGAAGCCAGTCTCGCAACTGAAATCGCGGACCGCGTTACGCCGTGTCGATATCGCAACGCGAAGGCGTCCGCAGTCGCTATTAAGTCATCCCGTCGGCTTGCACATCCTCATCACAAGCGTGATGAGTTCACAGCTCTCGCTTTGCGAATCCCACACATGCATGAAAACAGCGCTGCAAGAGGAAATCAGGCTGCCGTTTTCCGCAGAAACGTGTTTGGACAATCGCTTGCTTAGATCAAGCACGCAGAACACGCGCCGCGAGGAATTCACAGTGACTAGAAACGTCCTGGCAGTTGATAAGAACGAGAACATCGTCATGAGGGCAAAATGCAGCCTGGAGCCGTGTTGCTATCCGCCGACAGATTTTGGATTTTCCGAGTTTTTCGGCGGCGGCTCCGAATTCTCGTTGTTTTGGAGACCCGCCTCCAGCCTGATTCGTTTCTTTGAACAGGAGCATTACTAGATGTCCGGTCGCATTGCATCGCTGCTTGTTGCCTTCGTTTTCATAACCACCCAGCAGCCGGTTCGTTCTCAGAGTAAGGGCGGCGGCAACGGTTTCGATCTTGTCGACAAGACGGGAAACATCTGCAAGCCAGCCGATGTTCGGGATCTTTACCAGCTACTTGGAACCTACACCGTGGAGCTTCAGCCCAAAGGAGAGGAGATGCATGTCACGTACGCATCTCCGGATGCAACCCAGTACTACCGAAAGAATGGGAAGTTCGCCGACGGAACGGTTCTGGTGAAAGAGGTCTTTGGAACCGACCATGCTTCCATGACGACCGGTGACGCACATTGGGCCTCGGAGACGAAAGTGTGGTTCGTAATGATCAAGGACGAGAAGAATCGTTATCCCAATAGCCCGCTCTGGGGCGATGGATGGGGATGGGCACTCTTCAAAGCCGACGCTCCCGACAAACAGGTCGCGACTGATTACAAGAAGGATTGCTTGGGATGCCACATTCCAGCTCAGTCCAGCGACTGGGTATACGTGCAAGGTTACCCCGTCCTGAAATCGAAATAGGCGCAACAGTCTTGCAGGGACTTATATCGGAAATCGTTTAGGAGGAGAATTGCAATGCAAAAGCATCTGTTGACGATCATCGTTGGACTGGGGCTGACCGCTTCGGCTGTATATCTACTCGCCACAAAACTTGTTGCGGCTTCACAGTCTGACCAGTCGAGCGCCGTTTTTGATTCTGATGGCAAATTGAAACTGATCGATCCCTCTGCTTTCCGCAGGTGGGTGTTCGTGGGTGCTCCACTGACGCCGAACGGCCTCAACAATGGAAAGGCGAATTTTCCGGAATACCACCACGTCTACATTGAACAGAAGAATGTCGATGCCTATCTAAAGACAGGCGAATTCCCAGAAGGAACGGTGATTGTAAAGGAGCTGACTCGCGTTCTCGATCCGAAGTTTCCCGACGGCTCTCGGAGCGAACCATCCGGACGCGGATATTTCAACGGCCAGTACAACGGAATTGACGTTACCGTGAAAGACAGCAAGCGGTTCGCCAAGACAAACAACTGGGGCTTCTTCACCTTCGGGCATCATCCGTTACCGTACTCCCAGTCCGCTGAGGAGGCTCCCGCCAGCGAATGCGCCAGCTGTCATCAGACCTTCGTGGCCAAGACAGACATGACTTGGGTGCAGTTCTATCCATTGCTTCGCGACAAAGACCCAAAATGATTGAGTGGATTCTGTCACTTTCGGCCAGGGCAGTAACGAACTCGAAACTAATTTCAATTCAACGAAAAGGAGAAATCAAAATGGCAAAGGAGAATATGAGTATGGCCAGTGATACGGGTATGTCTGGAAAGATGGGCATGAATGGTCAGGGCGGTCATCTCTACATGCAAACGAACGAGATCAAAAACATCATTGTCCACTATCAGCGCTCTCCGAACGGAACACTTACCGAGGTGCAACGAGTGGCTACAGGAGGCGCTGGTTCGGGCACCTTTAAGCCGATCAGCGGGCAAGAGAGTGCGCCGAACGCGTTCGAAGGCGCCGGGAGCGTGATACTTACGCCTGATCGTCGGTTTCTGTTTGCCACTAACGGTGGGGACAATTCGGTTTCCAGCTTTGCTGTCGGCGAACAGGGGCAGCTTAAACTGATCGACACCAAGCCGACGGGGAATCCTGTCGAAGGCAAAAGTGGCACCGCCAAATCGTTGGCCTTCGCCCCCTCAAAGAACATCCTCTACGTGCTGCACTCCTTCGGCCCCGACCATCTCCGGCTCATGTCGGTCGACGGCGAAGGAAAGCTCACAGCGCGCAAAGAGCAATACACGGTGAATACGCAGGACAAGACCGACCGTGTTCCCACTATGGCCTTACTCTCGCCTGACGGGAAATTCCTTTTGGTCGGCACCACATTCGATCGTCCGATTGCTCATGTGGGTACATATCCAGACGGCTCGCCAATACTCTGGGTCGGGCAGCCAGATGGCTCATACAAAGTGATTGCATCGAATGCGCCAGATCCCGACGGCCTCATAGTATTCCCCTTGCGCGGCGACGGCACGCTTGGCGCAGGCAAGTTTCAAGACGCGAAGGCAGGTTCTCCCTTTTATCTCGCCTTTCTGAATGGCCGGCCGGATACTTTCGTCATCGGATATGCCGTCGGTGATGGATGCGCGCTAGCGACCATCGACGGAGACGGCGAGATCAGCGTCGGTCCGCTGGTGAAGATTGATACAAGCGCGGGCCTGCCGTCCGAGCTATGTTGGCTGGCGGTTTCTCCGGATGGCGAGTTCGTGTTCGCGACCAATTTTGGTTATAGCTACATCACCAGCTACCGCCTTAACGGCAAGGGACTGGAAGTCGCGAAGGATCCGGCGTGTCCCAAGGTTCCGGGAGATGGCACCGCCCGAGGCCTCAACACAACAGTCACGAGCGGACCCGCGGACAACTGGGTGACGCCGGATGGAGGTTTCTTGTACCAGATTTATGGAAACGCCTCAAAACTGATCGGCTACGCCACCCAACCGGATGGCTCGCTGAAGGAAGTGACCAGCGTCAAGATCCCGTATAACAGTCCGCAAGGGCTCGCAGGGTTTTGATCGTCCACCGACATATGCGATGGACGGGCCGCTCCGGGAAATTACTTGTCTACGTTGCCAGTACTATTCCGGACGCGGCCCCTCAATGCCCAGCCTCATTTCTCGACAAATGAGACGGGTTAAAGCAAATGAGACGAGTTCAAGCACGATCGGTTGCGTGCCGTACTCATGGGGGAAACCATGCAATTCCTGACACTCGACAACACACCGCTTGGGCGTTGGACTGAAATCGCGAACGCTATCGAGATGCCGGCGCAGCATACAGCGAATTCGTCGGACAAAGATCTTCAGAGAGCGGAGGGTATCTGCCGAATCGTAGTCGGTGGATCCGGGAAAGGCACTCGCATCGTGGACATATACCAAAAATCTCCGACAAGGGTCCTTTTTCCTAAAATCGGCGACGACGTGGCGCAAGAGGCGGTTTTTGTGAACACGTCGGGCGGAGTGGCGGGTGGCGACCGTCTTGAATCAAGCGTGACGGCGTTAAGCGGTGGTTCCATCGCCGTCACTACCCAGGCAGCGGAGAAGATCTACAGGGCCCTCGATAAATCCGGGCATATCACCACGAAGCTCAACGTGGGTAATGCGGCAAGACTTGCGTGGCTGCCACAGGAGACCATCGTATTCAATCACGCTCGTCTTTGTCGCCGGACTGAGATCGAGCTTTCATCTGAATCGGAACTCCTCGCCCTGGAATGCCTGGTTCTCGGTCGATCAGCGCGCGGTGAGAAACTGTCGGCCGGAGCCGTCATCGACGCTTGGCAGGTTAAGAAAAACGGCCGGCTCCAATGGTGCGACACCTTCCGCCTGACGGATGAAGTTTTCTCCCATCTTTCTCGGAAGGCCTTGCTTTCGGACTCGACAGCACTGGCAACCCTCCTCTATTTCGGCCCCGACCTCGAGGCGCCGTTGCAGTTGATCCGCAGCCAGTCTGTTTCATTCGATTGTCAATGCGGCGCATCACGGGTTGGTGGAATGGTGGTTGCTCGACTCGCGGCAAGATCTTCTTTCCAGCTGAAGGCTGCGTTGCGCAATCTACTCGAAGAACTCGGCAAGACGCTGGCGCCCGGGCCTTTCCGGGTGCCGAAGATGTGGTCGTGTTAAATACAGCTTTGGATCGCAGACCGACATGAACCTTACGCCGCGGGAAAAAGACAAGCTGATGATAGCCGTCGCAGCACAGGTGGCGCGGGCCCGTCTGGGAAGGGGCCTCAAGCTTAACTATCCGGAAAGTATCGCGCTGATCACAGATTTCGTGCTCGAAGGAGCACGCGATGGCAGGTCCGTCGCCGAACTCATGTCGGAGAGCGGCAAGCTTCTGACGCGAGATCAGGTGATGGAAGGCATTCCGGAAATGATTCACGAAATGCAGGTGGAAGCCACGTTTCCGGACAATACAAAACTGATTAGCATCCACGATCCAATTCGTTAAGGAGAAAGAGATGGTTCCGGGAGAGATTTTTGCTGCGCCTGGAGAGATCGTTTTGAATAGCGACCGCCGCGTAGTTTCCCTAAAGGTTGCAAACACCGGGGATCGACCCATACAAGTCGGCAGTCACTATCACTTTGCAGAAACGAATAGCGCTTTGACGTTTGATCGAAAGGCGGCGCTTGGGTGTCGCCTCGACATACCCGCAGGCACGGCAGTGCGATTCGAGCCAGGACAATCGCGGGCGGTATCGCTCGTCCCCTATGCCGGCGCGAGGCTGGTCTACGGTTTTAACCAGAAGGTAATGGGTCAACTGGCGGTTTGGGAGTCGGAATATTGGTCGCGTGAGGGGTAACCGAGCATGCCTACCAAAATGAGTCGAAGTGCCTACGCACAGATGTTCGGACCAACCGTGGGCGACAGAGTGCGCCTTGCCGACACGGATCTGGTGATTGAGATTGAACAGGATTTCACGACGTATGGCGAGGAAGTGAAATTTGGAGGTGGAAAGGTCATTCGCGACGGGATGGGGCAATCGCAGCGAACACGCAGTGAGGGGGCGGTCGACACCGTGATCACCAATGCGCTCATTCTCGACCATTGGGGAATTGTGAAAGCGGACGTCGCCATCAGGGACGGGCGAATTGCAGCGATAGGCAAAGCCGGAAATCCAGATGTGCAGCCGGGAATCGACATCATCATCGGGCCGGGAACTGAGGTGATTGCGGGTGAGGGAAACATCGTAACCGCCGGTGGTATCGATACACATATCCACTTCATTTGCCCACAGCAAATTGAAGAAGCTTTGTTCTCGGGTGTAACTACGATGATGGGAGGCGGAACCGGACCAGCTGCCGGGACAACCGCCACGACGTGCACGCCCGGGCCCTGGCACCTCGGCCGGATGCTGCAAGCAGCCGACTCCTTTCCCGTTAACCTCGGTTTTTTCGGCAAGGGCAATGCAAGCACAGCAGCCGGTCTGGTCGAACAGATTGAAGCCGGGGCATGTGGCCTGAAACTCCATGAAGACTGGGGCGCAACGCCAGCGGCGATCGACTGCTGTCTTTCTGTTGCTGACGACATGGATATTCAGGTCATGATCCATACCGACACCCTCAATGAAAGCGGCTTTGTCGAAGACACGATTGCGGCTTTCAAAGGCAGGACGATCCACACGTTTCACAGCGAGGGCGCGGGCGGGGGACATGCGCCCGATATTATTAAGGTATGCGGTTCGCCAAACGTAATGCCAGCTTCGACCGGTCCGACGCGCCCGTATACCGTGAATACGCTGGAAGAGGCACTCGACATGGTGATGGTTACACACCATCTCGATCGGCGCATTCCCGAAGATCTCGCATTCGCGGAAAGCCGCATCCGGAAGGAAACGATCGCGGCAGAGGATATTCTTCATGACCTAGGCGCGATTTCAATCATGTCTTCCGACAGTCAAGCCATGGGGCGCGTGGGAGAAGTGATCCTTCGAACATGGCAGACGGCGGACAAGATGAAGAAACAATTCGGCCGGCTGCC
>Ga0126373_10000060_pt1 | contig 96021 bp, 89 predicted proteins | sample PanSoiMetPlot_11_FD_92545 | JGI IMG/M metagenome (GOLD analysis project Ga0126373, IMG submission 92545) | Tropical forest soil microbial communities from Panama - MetaG Plot_11 | ecosystem: Environmental > Terrestrial > Soil > Tropical forest > Bulk soil | place: Panama | collected 2016-02-17
CAAACAAGTAGAATGGAAAGGCTTCCTAACTGAGGCGGAAAGGAAAGAAGAAAATCAAGACCCCAAGATTACGCGCTATAGAAGAAGACATTCTCTCCGACTATTGGCCGGTTAATCACTCAATGCAGCCTGGATCATTGGCGTCGAAGATCACGTCGGCTCAATTGATGTTGGCAAGGACGCTGATTTGGTGATCTGGGATGGATACCCACTCTCCAGCTATGGTGTGCCCAACAAAGTTTTCATTGACGGCGATGTGTATTTCGACCGCTCACTCCCGGCTTCGGCATGCCGCACTACAAGGAGGGAATGTGATGCGCACCAATAATTCCATTTTGCCACTGCTGAAGTTTGCGCTGGCAGCGCTTGTCCTAGGTGTAGCCGTGGCTGCTCAACAGAAGCCTGTAGCTCTGCGCGGCGGCAAGCTCCTTACCGTGACTCACGGCACAATCGAAAACGGCGTGCTCATCATCGAAAACGGAAAAATTGCAGCAGTCGGCGCGCCGGCTTCCGTGAAAATCCCCCAAGACGCGCGCCTGATTGACGTTAGCGGGATGACCGTGTACCCGGGACTGATCGACTCGGAGACGCAGCTTGGACTCACGGAAATCCCGGCGGAAGAAATGACCAATGATTTCATCGAGCTCAGCGATGAGATCATGCCGCACATGCATGTGTACGATGCGTTTCATGCGGAGTCGGAGCTCATCCCCGTAACCCGCTACAACGGCGTCACGAATGCCATCGTTGCGCCCGGTAATCTCGACACGCTTCCCGGCCAGGATTCGTTCGTCCAGCTGGCTGGCAAAACACAGGGAGATTTTCTGCTGGTGCGCGATATCGCGATGCCGCTGAACTTCAGCGGCGAGCAGCGTCGCAATCAAGGCCCGTTCGACCGCAGAAAGTTCCCCTCTACGCGAATGGGTCTCGCCGCGCAATTGCGGCAGGTATTTCTTGATGCCCAGGATTATGGCCAAAAGTGGACGGATTACGAGAAAAGAAAACAGAATACGAGAAGAACAAAAGCAACGAAGCCGCGAAGGATCGGTCCTCTAAGCCAGACGATAAAGATAAAGAGAAGAAGCAACCTCCCACGCCGCCCAAGCGCGATCTCAAGCTCGAAGCATTATTACCCTACTTGCAGGGCAAGAAGCAGGTTGTCCTGGGGGCCGAGCAAGCCAACGATTTGCAAACCGCGGTCGGATTGGCGCATGAATTCAGTCTGAAGTTCGCTCTGAACCACATCAGCCATTCGCAATCCGTACTCGATTACGTTGCCAGTCTCCATGTCCCGGTAATTGTCGGCCCAATCTATGAAGACCCCAAGCCGGACGAGCGATTTGACGCCGTCTATAGCCTGCCAGCACAACTGAACAAACGGGGCGTAAAGATCGCATTTGCTTCCTACGATGCTCACAACTCGCGAAATTTACCGTATCAGGCCGGTTTTGCGACTGCGTTCGGCCTTCCTTCCGACGAAGCACTAAAAGCCATCACGATGAATGCCGCAGAGATTTGGGGCGTCGCTGATACTTTGGGATCTCTCGATGTGGGCAAAACGGCGAACGTGGTCGTAGCCAATGGCGATCCCCTCGACATGAAGACTGATGTAAAACAGGTATTCATCGAAGGCAGGGAAATCCCGATGAAAAACCGCCAAACAGACCTGCGCGATCGGTACTGGAATCAGTGAGTGAAATGGTTTTCGGGCGTGGTGGCGGGGGTTGCCAGAACCAGCGGACACCTCGGCCAGCGATTGCGGCTACACCAGCAAGATTAGCGGATTGATACCGGGAGTTCTCACGAGGCTCTTCGGACTACGCTGCGAAAATCCAATTCGGCAAATTCGGCCAGAAGTGAGGCCCCAGTTTAAAACTGTGGGAGCAACGAGGATTCAGAGCGTGAACGCCTCCCTTCGCCTTTGCTTAGGGCGCGTGGCGGACCAATGGCTCCGCCGCTACACAATCGTGTGTTAGCCGTCCCAGGAGGCTTTTGACTTCCCTCGACTACAGCCTTAGCATGGCGACGGGGTTCCGGGGTCCTTTTTTGCTCGAACAAAACATTTCACATTACCGGATCGTCGAGAAACTCGGCGGCGGGGGGATGGGTGTTGTCTACAAGGCGGAGGACACCCGTCTGGGACGCTTCGTCGCGCTGAAGTTTCTGCCCGAGGATCTGGCCGAGGATTGGCAGGCCCTCGAACGCTTCCGGCGCGAGGCCAAGGCTGCCTCGGCACTGAATCATCCGAACATCTGCACGATCTACGATATCGGCGAGGACACCGGGAAGACTTTCCTGGTAATGGAGTTCCTCGACGGCTCGACGCTGAAACACCTGATCTCCGGGCGCGCCATGGAGATGGAAACGATCTTGTCTCTCGGTATCGAGATCGCCGACGCGCTGGATGCGGCGCACGCGGGCGGCATAGTTCACCGCGACATCAAGCCGGCGAACCTGTTCGTGACCAAACGCGGACACGCGAAAATTCTCGACTTCGGACTGGCGAAGGTGAAATCCGCGGGACGCGATCCGGCCGAGATTCCGGATGTGACCGCGCCTACGGCCATGGTCCTGGATGAACATCTGACCAGCCCCGGGTCAACGCTGGGGACGGTCGCGTACATGTCGCCCGAGCAGGCGAAGGGCAAGGAACTCGACGGCCGTACCGATCTGTTTTCGTTCGGCGTCGTGCTCTATGAGATGGCGACTGGACAGTTGCCCTTTCGCGGGGATACGTCGGCTCTGATCTTCGATGCCATTCTGAATCGCGCGCCGGTGTCGCCGATACGGCTGAATGCGGATCTGCCTGCGAAATTTGAAGACATCATCAATAAGGCGCTGGAGAAAGACCGGAATCTGCGGTACCAGAGCGCGGCGGACATCCGAGCGGACTTGCAGCGGCTGAAACGCGATACAGACAGCGGACGGGGCGTGGCACACAGTTCCGGGGCGGTGCCTCATGTCGCGGAGTCCGGTAGCGGGGTTGCCGCCTCAGCGAATCAGACCTCGAGTGCCGACACGGCCGCTTCTCGGCCGGGGCGGGCGCATTCGTCGGCCCCCACACTGGCTGTCCCTACATCGGGCTCGGCGGAAGTGCATCCCGCTACGGTAACGCGGAAACCGTGGCACGTTTGGCTACCAATTGCGGCGGGAATTTTGCTTGTACTGCTCGGGCTCGGGATGTATTGGCGCTCGACCCGCGCGGCGAAGCTCACAGAGAAAGACAGTGTTTTGCTCGCTGACTTCGTCAATACCACGGGCGACGCGGTGTTCGACGGCACGCTGAAGCAGGCTCTGGCGGTCCAACTGGAGCAATCGCCGTATCTCAACATGGTTCCGAACTCGAAGATTCGCGACGCCTTGCGGTTGATGGGGCAGCCCGGGGATGAGCGGATCACGAACGATGTGGCGCGGGAAATCTGTCAGCGGCAGGGGATCAAAGCGCTGCTGACCGGGTCCATTGCCAGCCTCGGGAATCATTATGTGCTCACATTGTCCGCGCTCAACGGCTCGACTGGCGATAGTCTCGCGCGCGAGCAAGTGGAGGTCGACAGCAAGGAACAGGTGCTGAAGTCGTTAGACAAGGCGGCGTCGAGCCTGAGGCAGAAGATGGGCGAGTCGCTGGCTTCGGTGCAGCAATTTGCCAAGCCGCTGGAGCAGGCGACAACATCGTCGTTGGAAGCACTGCAGGCGTTTACTTTGGGCCAAGGCGAACACCTGAAAATGCGTGACGACGCCGCGATTCCACATCTGAAAAAAGCGATCGAACTCGATCCGAACTTCGCGACAGCGTATGCGACGTTAGGAGTCGTCTACTTCAACCTGGGCCGCATCCCGGAAGGGGCGACTGCCCTGAAGAAGGCTTATGAATTACGGGATCGGGCCGGCGAGCGGGAGAGGTTCTATATCGAAGCTCACTATTACGACGAAGTGACGATCGATCTGGAAAAGGCTATTGCCGTCTATGCGCAGTGGTCGCAGACGTATCCGCGTGACACAGCTCCTTATAGCAACGCAGCTCTGGCCTCATCCGCCTTGGGCCGGCACGAGAAAGCACTCGAATTCGCCAGTGAGGGACATCGGGTGGATCCGCAGGATGCATATTCCTACGACAACATGGCAAGCGCCTATCAATCCCTGAACCGCTTCGACGAAGCGAAGACTATCGCCGAGGAAGCAGTCGCCAAAAAGGTGGATGGCTCGGGAATCCACTTTGTGCTGCTCGACCTTGCCTATTTTCGCGGAGATCGCGTGGCGATCCAACACCAACTCGATACGGTGAAGGGCACTTCCTCCGAACCATTCCTCGCGTTCTTCAACGCTGCCTGGAATACTTCCTTGGGCCAGGTGCAGAGTTCTCGTGAAATGTGGAAGCAGGCGCAACAGGCCTTTATCGGGAGGGGCGCGAAAGAGCTTGCCGCGGAACTGATGGCGCTCGAAGCCTACGACGAGGCGAGCCTCGGATACGAGAGCGAGGCCCGACAGAAAGCATCACAAGCTGTGGGCATGTCCGACAATCCGGACACGCGCTGGGAAGCGGCTTTGGCTTACGCAGCCGCAGGGGACACCGGAAAATCGGTATCGTTGCTGGAAGGCGCGATGCGCGACGCTCCCGGCTATCACTTTCTGCAGGCGATGATCGGCAACGAGGGGCGAGCCATGCAACAGCTCGCCAGTAACCAGGCAGCACAAGCCGTGAACACGCTCGAAGCAGTTCGTAACTATGAGTTTGGGACCGGGCCGCGATCGCTTGGCGCCACTCCCGTCTATGTTCGTGGTCTGGCTTACCTGAAACTGCACGATGGTGCGAAGGCGGCGGCGGAGTTTCAGCGCATTCTCGAGCATCGTGGCGCCACAAGCTGGGGCATCGAATATCCGTTAGCCCAGCTGGACTTGGGGCGGGCGTATGCGATGCAGGGGGATACCGCAAAGGCGCGCACCGCGTACCAGGACTTCTTCGCGCTGTGGAAGGATGCGGACGCGGATGTTCCTGTGCTCAAGGCGGCACGGGCGGAGTATGAGAAGTTGAAGTGAGCCATCAGGCCAGGCGTCGAAAGGCAAACATCGTTTGGCGAACCCGACGAGGTTTCTTGCGGCTGCAAGCGGATGCGGTTCGCTGCCCCTTCGAATTTCTCTCAGGGCGGACAGCCGACGCGGCTGTCCTTACGCGAGTTTTTCGAATCGAAGAGGCCTCCGATGTACTCTCATAGATTGTAAGTTCCCAGTTTCCCATCACTTTATGCAGGCTGCTCAGCACCCAAAACGGTGGATGGTAATTCTTGCCTTTGGACTGGTGTATCTGTTCTGGGGCTCCACTTATCTGGGGATCGATATTGCGGTGCAAACGATTCCACCGGCACTTATGTGCGGGCTGCGGTTTTCGGTGGCGGGGGTGGTGATGCTAGCGGTGTGCGCCGCTACCGGACACCGTATGGTTTATTCCCCCCGGCAGATTGCGCTGGCGGCTGTGGTTGGACTCTTGCTGCTGATGGGCGGAAACCTCACGCTCTCGTATGCGGAGCTGACGGTGTCGTCGGGGTTGTCGGCGCTGATTATCGCGATTACGCCGCTTTGGTTTCTCGTGCTTGATTCCCTGCTGCTGGGGGACCATCACATTTCGGGACGCGGAAAGGCAGGGCTGGCGCTTGGGATGGTTGGGTTATTTGTGCTGGTGTGGCCTGACTTACAGGCGGGCAGTTTGGGTCGGCGCGAATTATTGGCCTCACTGAGCCTGATTGGCGGATCGTTCAGTTGGGCGCTGGGATCGGTGCTGTCGAAGAAGTGGCAATCGGGGATGGATGTGTTCGGGGCGACTGCGTGGCAGGTGACGGCCGCAGGAGTCGGGAATTTTCTATTCGCGTTCGCAAATGGCGATCTGAAGCACGCGACGTGGGCTCCCCAGAGTCTGGCAGCTGTGGGCTATCTCGTCGTGTGCGGATCGTGGATTGGATATACCGCGTATATCTGGCTGCTGGAACATGTGCCCACCTCGAAGGTCTCTACTTACGCGTACGTGAATCCGGTCGTCGCTGTGTTTCTCGGGTGGCTCATTCTGCATGAGAAAGTAGATCGATTCATTCTCATGGGAAGCGCCATTGTGGTGTTGTCGGTGATTCTGGTGACCAGCGCCAAAGTGAAAGAGAAAGTCGTGGCCGAGGAGATGGCGGCTGTGGAGGCGGCGGGAGACTGAAACGAAGCAGGCGTGGGCGACTTCTGGCGTCCGGAAATCGCAAGCCACGCTCGTCTGATATCGATTGCCGTCCGACTCCTTATCTTCTTCTTCGCTGATGATGCCTGCCATGGGGCCGCGGATCGCGAGCGTTTGCTTGGGTTCGCCGTGCGGTTCGAAGCTTACTCGCATGGGCGAGCGCTGCCAGACCGGGGCGGGGGCAGGCGGGATCGGGCGCTGCGTCATCGGCAATGGCGGCGGTCAATGCTTTCTTCCGGACTGGTTGCGACGGTTCCGTTGGGCAACTAGCGCGCAGCTCTTCTTGCCTTCGCCGGAGACTCCGCAAGACGCGGCATAATCGCGGTACCAGGTGGCGGGGGAATGGATCACGTCGAATTCCCGGAGGTTGATGGGGGAGATTCGTCCGGTGAAGCGATCTACGAGCAACCCGCCGCCGCGCTACCACTGCCATCGCGGAGTGGAATCGTCGGCGAGGCTGTCGTTCACGCGAAACATACGGCGGACTGTAAACAGCCGTTCGGTGATCTCGTGAGCCGGACTGGTGACCAATTGGAATGCACCTCGGCGGCTAAAGCCGCTTTCTTTAATGCTCGATTCATCGCAGCGCAGTAGCGCTGCGCCACCTCCGAGCATTTGGTGGGGCTGGAGTACCCATGTCTTGCAATAACGGCGAGACATGGGGCACCCCGTTTCATTTTGCGCTTCATTTTTTGCTTCGGGATAAGGTTCCTCTGCATGACGGCAGAGAAGGCGGAATAGAGCTTGGGGACAAGGACTGCGCGCACATTTTTCGGGGCAAGTCTCAATCCGGGAATGGCAAGAAATGGCACTTCATGGAGCGGTTTAAAAACTCGACAGCGGCACCGGAAAAGTGCAAAATGGCGGTAAGATTTGGCAGGAAAAACGATTTTGGCTATGAGTAGAGTTCCTTCCTCGACTACCCAGGGTCCCAGAGAACGGACAACTACAGGGGAGGAAGCGGCTTCTTATCAAACCATGGGTGATTTACTCCCCAGGCGCCGAGCGCCTCGTATTCTCGTGGTGGACGACCAACCCAGTATTGCTGGGTTGATGAGCCAGCTTTTGACTATCCGGGGCTATACCGTGATCACGGCCTCGAACGCGGAACAGGCGGAGGCGGAAGTGCGACGACAGCCGCCAGACCTGATTCTTTCCGATGTGATGATGCCGGGGAAATCCGGGTACGATTTGTGCCGGGTGTTGAAAGAGAATCCAGCGACGCGGCTGATTCCGTTTGTGCTCATCACGGGGCTCAGCGATAGCAGCGATCGGGTGCGCGGGATTGAAGCGGGCGCGGACGATTTTCTGAACAAGCCCGTACTCGCCGAAGAGCTGATCGCGCGAGTGAAGTCGCTGCTCCGGTTGAAAGAGTTCACCGACGAGCTGGAGACGGCCGATTCCGTGTTGTGCACTCTCGGGTTGATCGTAGAAGGTCGCGATCCGTATACCGAGGGACATTGCGAGCGGCTCTCAGTGCATGCCGCGGATCTGGGACGGCATCTGGGGATGGATGACGATTCCCTCCAGGCGCTGAAGCGCGGCGGTTATTTGCATGACCTCGGGAAGATCGCGGTGCCGGATGAAATTCTGAAGAAAGGGAGCGATTTGACTCCGGCGGAATGGGCAGTGATGAAGCTGCATCCCATTACCGGGGAGAACATCTGCAAACCGTTGCACTCTTTGCGGCTGGTACTGCCGATTATCCGCCATCACCATGAGCATTCGGACGGATCGGGGTATCCGGACGGCCTGATGGCACCGGAGATTCCAGTATTGCCCAGGGTGCTGCAGGTAGTGGATGTGTACGATGCCCTGCGCACAGCACGCTCGTATAAACCGGCCTTGAGTCATGAAGCGGCCGCCGAAGTCATGCGCGAGGAAGCGGCGCGTGGCTTGTGGGATGCGGAACTGGTTGCCGAGTATTTCTCGATGCTGGAGCAGAAGCGGCAGGTGGCGTAAAGGCGGGCTTTAGACGTCAGGACTCCTCCAAAACCCAAATTCCCCTTTCAACTTACAGACTTCTACTCTTCTTTTTGCAGGAATTTCTGATTTTCGAACCCTGTGCCCCGCAACGTACAATGGCCATGGCGAAACAAAAAGCTTGATTGGGCGTTTATATATAGCGAGCCAAAAGCCAACGGCTGAAAACTTGGACGAGAACTGATTTGACGCCGACTTACAGCATTGTCATCCCTGCTTATAACGAGAGCGCGCGGCTGGGCGCCAGCCTGGAGAGGGTGGTCGCCTATGTGCACTCTCAGGGTTGGGATGCTGAGGTCATCGTCGTCAACGACGGGTCGCGCGACAACACCGCGGAGATCATTCGGGAGTTTGCTGCCAAGGATCCGATCGTTAAACTGCTGGACAATCCTGGAAACCGCGGCAAGGGATATAGCGTGCGCAACGGGATGCTGCAAGCGCAAGGCCGAATCCTGTTGTTCAGTGATGCCGACCTTTCGGCGCCAATTGAAGAAGCTCCCAAACTTCTGCAGGCGCTGGAGGCGGGAGCGGACATTGCGATCGGGTCGCGGTGGCTACGAGCCGAGACCCAGACCCAGCGACAGCCGCTACATCGGCAACTGTTCGGAAGGATTTTCAATCTGCTGCTGCGGATGTCGCTAGGGCTGCAGTTTGCCGATACGCAATGCGGATTTAAGGCATTCAAGCGGGCGGCCGCGCAGGCGATTTTCCCCTTGCAGAAGATCGAGCGGTGGGGATTCGATCCGGAGATTCTTTTCCTGGCGCGCAAGATGGGCTTCAGAGTGGATGAGGTTCCGGTAGCTTGGGGACACAGCGGCGGGGCGCGGATCAATCCCGTCGTCGATGGCGCGAAGATGTTTCAGGAGATGCTGCGCGTGCGCTGGTACTCGATCATGGGAGAGTATGACAGCGCAGGGGCGATCCGGCCTGATGCACGATCATCCGTTCCGATCACCGGCGAGAGCCATAAAGAGAAGAGAGCGTAATGGTTCCGCGGCTCCTTTTGACTTCCGTTACCAAGGTCATTTTTTCCAGCATGGTGCGCTTGTCATACTTCCCGCAGTCCAGCTAGTTGCTCGGGAGACTGGTTATCCGTTTGTCCTAAACAGCTCTTCTCTCAATTTAGCTGGAGTGTGACTGAGAAGGATCCCTCGCCCAGGCAGCCTCCGGGTTGATGCACCGAGACAGGCGAAACGCACGACGAAAACGGACCCTGATCCACCGGCTAATCTTTCTCCTCGTCTCCTTGGTGAAGCTGTTGCGCGAGGTAATTCTCGATTCCCGTCTCCTGAATCGCGTGTAGTTGTCCTTCCAGGTGATCGACGTGCTCTTCTTCGTCGGCGAGGATGTCTTCAAAGAGGGCGCGCGAAGCGTTATCGCCCAGTTCCACGCTGGTGCGGATGGCATCATTCAGGTGTTTTACCGCGTGGAGTTCCAAGGCTAGATCGCTTTCAAACATCGCCTTGACGTTGGCTCCCACATTAATCTTGCCAATGTCACTCATATTCGGGGTGCCTTCCAGGAAGATAATGCGGTCGATTAACTTCTCGGCATGCACCATCTCCTCGATGGATTCCTTGCGATAATCCGCGCCGAGGCGGAAGTAGCCCCAGTTGTCGCACATCTTTCCGTGAAGGAAATATTGATTAATGGCGGTGAGCTCGGCTTTCAATGCTTCGCCCAGGAACTTGAGAACTTTTTCATTGCCACGCATGGGGAGGGATTGTAGCTGGCGGAGGACTGGGATTCAACTTGGATCTGCGAATCTTGAACGACTCGTGGATCCTGAGCGCGGCTCATAACCGAGGATGTAAATCCGGCGCACGTGGCGCGATCCGGAAAACCCAGGGTCCCTCGACTGCGTGCGGCGGATCGCTTCGCTCTCCGACGCACTTCGCTCGGGATGACAGAGTTCGCTTTACGCTCTTTTTACAGATTCGACTACTTGCCGACCCATCTCCGAGGTTGAGATCGACTTTTGCGACGTTCTGACCAGGTCTGCGGTTCTTGCACCTGCGTCTAGGACCGTTGAGACTGTTTGCTCGACGCACGCCGCTTCCTGCTCCAAATGGAACGAGTGGCGGAGCAGCATGGCTGCAGAAAGGATCGCGCCCAAGGGATTTGCAATTCCCTTGTCGGCTATATCGGGGGCTGAGCCATGAACAGGTTCGTACAGGCCTACCTTGCCGCCTATGCTCGCCGAGGCCAGCAGGCCTAGAGAACCGACGACGCCACCCGCCTGGTCGGAGAGGATATCGCCGAACATATTCTCTGTAAGCACCACGTCGAAATCTGTCGGACGCTGCACTAACAACATCGCAGCAGAGTCGACGTATTGATGAGCCAGTTTGACCTCAGGATAGTCATTGGCGATGCGTGTCACCACTTCGCGCCAGAGGCGCGAGCATTCCAGCACGTTCGCCTTGTCGACGGAGAGAACTTTTTTCTTGCGCTTCCGCGCGAGATCGAAAGCTACGCGGGCGATGCGTTCGATTTCGTTTTCGGCGTAGCGCATGGTGTTGATGGCTACGCGCGAGCCCGGGTCTCCTTCGATGGAGCGCGGCTGCCCGAAGTAGGCTCCGCCGAGAAGTTCGCGAACGATCAGGATGTCGGTGCCGCGGATCAGTTGGGCGCGCAATGGCGAAGAATCCTCGAGCGCCGGAAAGAAGACCGCGGGGCGGAGATTTGCGTAGGCGCCCAGTTCGCGGCGGATGCGGAGCAAGCCGGCTTCAGGGCGTAGATGGCCCGGATTTTTGTCGAACTCGGGGCTCCCTACTGCGCCTAACAGGACTGCGGTGGACTTCAGGCATGCCTGCAGGGTGTCGGGCGGCAAGGGATCGTTTGTGGCTTTGAGTGCGGCGCCGCCGATCAATTTCTCCTGAAGCTGGAGTTGATGGCCGAAGCGATGGGATACGGCCCGGAGAACATGGACGGCTTGTTCGGTCACTTCGGGACCGATGCCATCGCCGGGGAGAACTGTGATGTCTAGCAGCATCTTGGGAATCGAATGATCGAGTGGTCGGGTAATTGGGTGATTGAGTGCTTTCGGAGCGAAACCGACATTGTATGCGGTCGGGAGAAAAGGCGCTACCCGCACGGCTAGCTTTGAACGGGGGAAGTTAACTACGGGGCTCAAGCGGTAGAGGAGTGCCGGTTAGATTGCGTTCTGACTTTTGGAGGGAAAAAATAGCGTCATCTCATCCACGGAGCCGTAAATAGATCAGAGCCTTTTGGCGCGTTGTGGCATCATATCGTCGAACCGTTGCAGCAGCATTTTTCGCCCAGCGCTCAATTCGGAATAACCCGCGCGAAAGGCGAGTGTTGGACGAGAAGATGGGATCACAGCGTGAAGCTCGCATTTTAGTGGTCGATGACTTTGCGGCGTGGCGGGATCAAATCCGCTCGCTCGTGGAGGCCCGTCCGGAGTGGAGCATTGTCGGCGAGGCATCGGATGGGCAAGAAGGCATCGAGAAAGCCACTGAAATCCAGCCTGACATCATCCTTCTCGATGTTGCAATGCCCTCTCTGAACGGAATTGAAGCCGCCAAAATCCTCCGCCAGAGATGTCCAAGATCAAAAATTCTGTTTGTCACCCAAGACGGCGACGATGACATCAGGGACGCCGCTATGCGGTTAGGCGCGGCAGCTTATCTGCTCAAGAGAAATGTAGGAAATGAGCTCTTGGACGCCATCGCCACCGCCCTGTATGGCTAGACAGCAGGCCGGTCAACGAAATCGCGATAATCCCTATCTGCAAGTTCTTTCCGTTGAGCTTCGGGAATCGTAAACTGCCCCGTACCACAATCCATGCAAACCAAAATTGCTGGGAAAGCCCAGACAGCGGGAACGTCAAGACCCTTCATTCCCGAAAAATGGATGTTCATCTCAGCCGTAAACTCACGTTGATTGGCTGAGTGGCATGACAGACACGAGTGATGAGACATCATTGACCTCTGCAGATTCATGATGACGGCGCGGTGGAAGCCGCGTCGTTTGAAACAAAATTTGCAACCTCATGTTCGGTCTTTTACACGCCCCAGAGATAGTCTTCCTGCTGCGTTTGCTCCTGATGAGCTTCGCCGTGGGCGGGAATGGGAACGCCGAAAGGATTGGTCTCGGCGACGGTCGGGAACGGTTTTTCCGGGTCCAGCGGTGGAGCGCTCACGACGGCGGCATTGGTGGCGTCGATGACTGGTTCAATCAGCGGAGTAGCTGCCATCGTGGGCTTGTGCGTGTCGCGGATCAATTCGAGGAGGTGATGATCCTCGACGTGCTTGATCTTGTCAGCGAGGCGAACGAAGCGGCGATAGATGTCGTCAAGCGCACGGCGGTCGAACTGATAGCCGAGTTGCTCGCATCGCATGGCCAAGGCGTGGCGCCCGGAGTGCTTGCCGAGGACCAGCTTTGAGTCAGGGACACCGACTGATTTCGGCGTCATGATTTCGTAGGTGAGCGGATTCTTGAGGACGCCATCCTGGTGAATGCCGGCTTCATGGGCGAAGGCATTGCGTCCGGTGATGGCCTTGTTGGGCTGGACCGGGACTCCGGTGATCTCGCTGAGCATTTGGCTGGCGGCGAAGATATGCTCGCTGACAATGCCAGTTTCATAGGGATAGCAATCGGGGCGTACACGCATCGCCATAACGATTTCTTCGAGCGAGGCATTGCCGGCGCGCTCGCCAATGCCATTAATGGTGCACTCGACCTGGCGAGCTCCAGCGGAGACCGCGGCCAAGGCATTTGCGACCGCCATGCCCAGATCATTGTGACAGTGCGCGGAGATGGCGACGTTCTCGATTCCCTTCACGCAGCGCCGGATCAACGCGATCAGTTCGCCGAATTCTGAGGGCACGGTGTAGCCGACGGTATCGGGAATATTAAGCGTCGTGGCACCCGCTTCCACCACGGCATCCAGCACGCGGCACAGGAAATCCGGGTCGGTGCGGGTGGCGTCCTCGGGAGAGAACTCGACGTCGTCACACAGAGATTTTGCAAGGCGAATGGATTCGCGGGCCTGCGCGACACACTGATCCCGCGTGATGCGCAACTTGTACTGCAGGTGAATGTCGGAGGTTGCGAGAAACACGTGAATACGGGGACGGGCAGCATGCTTGAGAGCTTCCCAGGCGCGCTCGATGTCAGGAGGGCAGGCGCGGGCGAGTCCTGCGATTACGGGCCGGCGGACGACTTCCGCGATGGCCTTAACCGATTCGAAGTCACCATCAGAGGCGATGGGGAATCCGGCTTCGATGACGTCGACGCCCAGCCGGTCAAGCTGATGTGCCAGACGGAGTTTTTCCTGCTGGTTCATGCTGCAGCCGGGGGATTGCTCGCCATCTCGAAGAGTCGTGTCGAAAACCGTAACTCGCGCTTTTTCCATAAGAAATACCCATCCAGGCCGAAGGCGTTGGCCTGCGGAAAACACCTTTTCCTGATCTTGTTATCGTACGGATTTTGGGAGTAGAAGCAAAACTTATTATTCTTTAGGAAGGATTAGTGCCCCTGCTAGTATTAGAATGTCTAATAGTAGTGATCAGTACCTTAAGGAGCCCGCGTGGAACTGTCTCAACTGGAGGTTTTTCTCGCCGTGGCGCGCGAACGGCGCTTCTCGCGGGCGGCGGATAAGCTGTTCCGCACGCAGTCGGCGGTGAGCCAGACGATCCGTAAGCTGGAACAAGAGCTGGGAGAGGCGTTGTTCGACCGTTCGTCGCGCGAGGGCGTGCTGACCGACGCCGGCAAAGTTCTCTATGAATACGCCGAAAAGCTGATCAACTTGCGGGGCGAGGCGGCGGAGTCGTTGTCAGAATTGAGGGAGCTGCAAAAGGGCAAGCTGGTGATTGCGGCGAATGAATTTACGGTTTTGTATTTACTGCCGGTGCTGGCGGAGTTCCGGCGCGTGCATGCGATGATCAAGATCACGGTGGAGCGAGCGTTGGGCAGCCATATTCCCGACGATGTTTTGCGGCATGCGGCAGAGTTTGGTGTGCTCTCGTACGAGCCGCAGGAAGAAAATCTGCATTCGGTGGTGGTGTACCTGGATGAACTGGTGTTTGTGGTGCCGCCGAGACATCCCTTGGCCACGGCGGGAGAGGTGAGCATCCGGCAGATGGGGGCGGAGTCGTTTGTGGCGCACATTGTGCCTTCTCCGTACCGGGAGAAAGTGATTCAGCTGTTCAAGTCGCACAAGACGCCGCTGCATATGGATCTGGAGTTGCCGACGCTGCAGGCGATCAAGCAGTTTGTGGCGATGGGAAATGGCGTGGCCTTGGTGCCGGAGATCAGCGTGGAAACGGAGATTGCACGGGGAGAGCTGGTGAGGATTCCAGTCAAGGAGTTGCAGCTGAAGCGGAAACTGCGGCTGATTTATCGCAAGAGGGCAAATTTGTCACACGCGGGGCGGGCGTTTCTGAAGGTTGCCGAAGCAGTCGCGACGGAGCGGAAGGGGCATTACCGGTTTCAGAGGGAGAAGTAGCGGAAAATTAAAGAACCCTCCGAAGAGTCGCAAAGATCGCGGCCTTTCGGAGGGCGCCCACGAAAAACTTGTTTAGAGAACTGTCTCTGTCACTCGCTCGCTTCGCATCGCTGGGGCGGACCATGGGCCCGCCGCTACACCGGCTAATCTGCAGCGACGTTTTGCTCGCGGAACGATTCCAGCGCTTCATCGACACTATCGTACACATCGAGAACCGAATCCAGATTCGTGATGTCGAGCAGCGTGCGCACTACTGCGGTCGCGCCGGCGCATTTGAATTCCGCGTTGCGTTGCTGGGCCCAGGTTTCGAGCAGTACGAGTTCGCCGATGCCAGCGCTGTCCATGGAAGAGACACCGCTGAGATCGAGAACCAGTTTGGTTCCCTTGTGCAACAGTTCGCCGACTACGCACGAGAGCGCAGCGGCCTCATCGCGATAAACGATGCGACCCTCGCAGTGCACGACGACTACGTCCCCATGAGTTCGTGCTTCCACACTGAGTTTCAACTTCGACTCCTTGTCCAGCGCAAACACAGCTGGCCCCACTGGATGTTCCCATGATGCGCAGTTGATATTCATATTTTGCATGGTAGTCAATAGACGGAGCTCGCTAGGTTTTGGCACCATGAAAATCCGGTAAATTTTCGTCGATGCGCGGCCTGAAGAACGCCGAGACTATCTCCTTTTTGTATAGACGTCTGGAGGAATAACTGATTGCCGACAAATTTTGTTACGCGAGACATCTTGAGCATCCGGTACACTGCATCTAACACATTTCATTGATTAAAATGCTTCTTTTGCCGGCTGCCAGAGCCGGGGAGGAATAATTCGTGCTAAAACTCGCAGGCGCCGCGCTTGTCTTCGCCGGCCTGGTTTTCAGTTCAGTTCCCCTGTGCGCGCAATTCAATGGACTCCTTCCGAGCGGAAATGTCTACGCCGGATTTTCGTACGGGCAGCTGACGAATGTGATCAACCAGCAAAGCTACAAAGGATGGAATGCATCATTTGAAGCACTACCCTTCGTGCGGCTCCCTCGCCTTGGCCTGGTCGCCGACGGAGCGGGGTTTTACCGGCAAGGCGAAACGGAATATGACATTGTGGGCGGCCCGCGGTATTCGGTCACTATGGGCAAGTGGCGCCCGTTCGTGCACGCGATGGCCGGGATCCGTCACCGGAACTCCAGCGGGCTCACGTATCGTCCGCTGCTGATCGATATCGGCGGAGGCGTCGACTACAAGCTCTGGTTCAAGAACTTTTCCTGGCGCATGCAAGGCGACTTCATGCATTCCAACTACGCCAGCGCGTATCAGAACGACTACCGCGCATCGACCGGCATTGTCTGGCGGTTTTGACCGACTCCTCGGCAAGGCTTTCCCGTACTGCCGCTTGCCGCAGGGTGAATCCGATGAGCTCTTTACTGCCCTCGATTTCCTCATTCGATCACCTTTCGTGAAGGAAGCCTCGTTATCCCTGACCCTCCCTGGCGCATCCAAGAACTTTCTGCGTCTATATGGGTTACGAAATCGAAGATGAGAAAGTTTCATGCCGGAAAACCCAAGAATCTGCAAGTGATCGAAATGCGGCGCGGTTTCGTGTTGGCGTTCTGGATCGAAAATTCATTTATGAGGAAACCATGAGAATGCTCGCGGTCGTTGCATTGATGGTCTTGGCCGCGGAAATCGCCGCCGCACAGGTCCCCACTTCGGGGAACATCTTCTTTGGATATTCGTACTACGACACCAGTCTCAACGGAAACCGTAATAGCCTGAATGGGTGGGAAGGATCGATCGAAGGCAAATTCTTGCCGTTTATCGGAATTGTCGCGGACTTCAGCGGGCACTATGGGTCAGAAGACTTCACGGCTTGCAACGGCTTTGATTGCGTGACTTTCAATACAGACCTTACGCAACACAATTACCTCTTCGGGCCGCGAGTGTCGATGTCGGTTGGGAAATTCCGGCCCTTTGCGGAGGTGCTCATCGGGGCAGCGCATGCGAACGCGCACAATTTCGCATCGGATACTTCGTTCGCCACCGCGGTGGGAGGCGGGCTGGATTACAAGTTCCTGAAATTGTTGGCTTGGCGTTTTCAGGGCGACTACATCCATACGGATTTATTTAACGATCACCAGAACAATTTGCGGTTGTCGACGGGCATTGCGCTGCATTTTTGACAGGCCAAAAACAGGGTTCAGCTGGTTGGCTGAACCCTGCCTTCCGTGGCCACTACAAAACCCAGATCGGGGAGTGATTCCCTCGCCGGCTAAAGCCCAGATTGTTTGCGCGTCGGACGGGCTAAAGCGCCGCTCCACCACGGCGAGTCTAAACGCGCCCCACACCGCGATTGCAACCCGGATCTGATACCGCGATCCTACCCGCACTCAATACCGCGATTTAAGTGCATCCGAGTGCTATGCACGCGGGAGGCTGTCGGCCTCGTTGGCCCAATACTTGTGGTCGCGCAGGAAATGGCGCTCGTTCCAGAAATTCATCGCCGTCCAGAGGAAGAGCCATCCTACGCGAAGGTGGCCCATCCGTTGGAAGCGGCGGTTGGTGGTAAAGACACCGCCGCGGACGATCGAGAAGCGCTTTCGCTGCACCCTTTGGCTCAGGCGGTAGTCTTCGGCAAATTGGATCTTCTCGTGGAATCCACCGAACTCCCAGAATTTTCGGCGATTAAACAACATGAACATGCCGGTCGCAAACGGACGATGCAGATAGGACAAGTATTGAAAAAAGTCGTTGCCTGCGTACAACAGCTTGTCGACCCAGGTTCCGTCTTTGCACAGGATATTGGTGGTGACACAGTGCAACTGCCGGGTCTGCGCCTTGTCCATGCAGCGGCGAATCAGGGAGTGGTCGGCGAGTTCGATATCGGCGTCGAGGAAGAGGACGTATGGCGTATCCGCCAGCGCTGCGCCCTGATTCCGGCCATAGGCGGGCATGCCGCCTTTGATCACACCAACATTCAGGCGATCGCAGAAGCGCATGACAATTTCGGGGGTGCCGTCGGTGGAATCGGCGTCAGCGACCAACACTCTCGTACTCGACATCTTCGAATAGTCCTGATTCGTCAGCGAGGTCAGCAAACGCGGAATCAGCCTCGCTTCGTTCTTCGCCGGAATCACGATGGTCAGTTCGCTTTGTGTAGTCATGGATTTGTACCCCCGTTTCGTCGATCGTCAGATACGTGAGCCGGTAATCGACCCAGCCCCCAGAGTTGTAGTAAGCGATACCGTCTCTTTCTGCCTGCAGGGCCTGGTGCGTGTGCCCGCAGAAGATGCGCTGCGCTTCATGGTGCTTCGCGAAGGCCATGGCGCCTGCCGAGACCTTGCTCGACATGCGCAGCCAGCGCGTGTTCAGGCGGTCAATAAGGCGCGCAATCGGTTTGTTTTTGAAGTCGAGTTTCTGCAGTTGCAGGTAGAGCGATGTACCCCAGCGGCTCAGGCGCAGATTGTTAACCTGGAATCCATCGAACTGGTGGCCATGAATGGCCATGTGCCGCTGGCCGCGGTAGTCCCAGGTGTAATGCTGGTAAACACGCACGCCGACCAGGTGCGACATGATGTTGGCGAGGCCGTGGTCGTGATTGCCTTCGACCCAGACAACTTCAATGCCGCGCTTGGGATTGGAGAGCTTGCGGATATAGCCGAGGAACTTCCAGTGATCCTTGGTGAGTCGTGCGAAATTGAGATCCGCAAAAATATCCCCCAGCAGGATCAGGCGCTGGAAGCGGGTTTCTTTGAGCAACGTGGTCGCTTCCCGCGCATGGCTCGTTTCCGCGCCGAGGTGCAGGTCGGAAAGGATCAGCGTGTTGTAGACATGCGGATCCATGAATTGGATTCTGGCAGGCGATTGTTACGGGGTGATTAATGTTGCATCAATATTGGTGCATAGGGTAATCAGGAGGTAATACTGGAAGTAGGGTTTTTCCCGGGCTCCTTCTCAGAAAAACCGGGCTGACTCTTTTATGCATCCAACGTTCGGCGGAGGTGCGGTATGGATGCTCACATGGCGCAAGAACTGCTGAACGAACTGGGGTCGGCGCTCGAAAATCTGGAGACCCGGCAGGCTGCCCTACTCCGATTCCTGAAGGACCAAGGCATCGTGACGGACGAGCAACTCGCTCCCTATCTGAATGAGGCTGGTAATGCGAGCAGCGTCCGATGGCGGGCGGCACACGTAAGACTGGAGCACCTGTTTTCTGCGGCAGCAGAGAAGGAACAACCGACGGCGAAATCAGAAGACCACCCGAGTTCCGGAACACAAACGCCTCCTAATAAACAGAAGGATCGCCAGGAAACAGGGAAACCCGACAAATCCCCTATGGAGGCAGCTCGGGGAGAGAAAACACCCCAGGAAGAAAAGGCTGAGAGCGCAGAACCAAAACCGCAGGCGTCAGAAAGGGAAGCGAAAGCACATGAGGCGGGACACGAGCCCGCTACTCAACGCCGGGAACAGGATGCTGCCTAGCTTGAAGTCCCTAGAACGACTGCATGACTTATCCTCACGCACGGGGCTCCAGTTTAATTCGCGTTTACAGCAACAAAGCTGTCCATCAGGGACGTTTTTCTTTGAGTGCCCAGCGCACCCGATGCTAGCCTGCCCTTCCCGCGCCCAACAAGCATCGGTTCAGCAGGGAGACGGTGCCGTCTGAGTTGGTTGGGCACGGACACGCCAACAGCCGTGCCCAACTCTACTCCAACAGGCAGTGGCTAGGTTTTTCTCGGTGCAAATCGCCGGTCGCGGATGATGATGCGTCCCATCATAGTGCTTTGCGACTCGGGGACTATTCCACAAATCCCTGCCTCACGCTGTGAATAAAATCCGTGTAGGGGGGCGTGTGTCCGCTCGAGCGCATGTAACTGGCAATCTGGCCGCGGTGATACGCGGAGTGCATGACAACGTGCGTCAACACATCGATGATCGCGCTGGTCCACGACTCACCTTTTGTGTTCTTGTACGAAATCGTCTGAGAGATGTCGCCTGCGGTCGCTAACTCCAGATACTCATGCCATTCCCGGTTGAGTTTGTCGGCCTCTGTTTCGCAGTGTTCCAGATTCGCTTCCGGCCAGATCGGTACACTCTGCGGCGCTTGCTTCAAGCGTTCGAGCCAGACCCGCTCTGCCGCCAGGATGTGCGCCATCAGTTGCAGGGAGCGGCCATTCTCGCCACCCGCAGCTCGAATCGCGGCCAACGTCTCCCGGTTCGCCCATATGTCATAGGCAAATTCCTTCCGCAAGTAATCCGCAACGGTCACGGCAAGCCTCCCGCAAGGTCCAAATGGTGAGTCTACTCCGGGCACTGGCCAACCACCCAGTCTTGTAACTATCCCTTCACATTGGGAGAATAGACTGCGAGTTGACGTGCTCGGGACCAGATGCCACGAAAATTGCCAGTTCTCAAAAAGTCTGAGGAACAGAACTCTGCCCGCGGGCGCGCCATCAAGGTATCTGCAAGCAGCGACCCGGATGATCTCGCCAATTTAGCGCTCAAAGCCTGCCTCATTGCCCGCGATGCGGCTTTCAACGTCCATGACCTGCTCACAAATTCCTCACGCATGGCCTTTCTCGCCATCAAGGATTGCGAGAAGGAACTCGACCTGATCGAGCGGCAAATCGATGAACGCCTGCCCGAAGCTATCACGCGCGTCAACGAATCGCGCGCGCGCCAATTACTTTCCAGTCTCAAATCCACAACGGATCTGGAACGGATCGGCGATCTGGTTATGAGCGTAGCTCTTCGCGTGCAGGCTCGCACCGCGAAGATTCCCGCCTCCGATACTCGCCAACTCGTCGAAATGTCCACGGTTCTGCGTGACATGCTTGACCTGATTCATAAAGGGTTCTCCACGCTGGATCTCGAGTGCGCACGCAAGGTACTGCAAATGGACAAAGAGATCGACCGCGTCTGCCATGCGCTTTTTCAGAAGCATTTGGCGGAAACCGTTGCCCAAGGCGACACCTCTGGATTTGAAATTCTCCTGATGGCACAGGCCCTGGAACGCGCCGGCGATCACACGACCAACCTGGCTGAAGATTTGTATAGCCTGATCGAAGGACGCAGCCTGCGCCACGTGCCCAAGAAGAAAGCCGCCAATTGAGCAATGGCCTCGCTGGCTCAATGCTGAAAGTTCACTGCCGACCGCCTTTACAAATTCATCAATCATTAACAAACGGGAAACATTCGCGCAACATTCCGCCCATAGAGTTTCTGAGTATCAATCTCATTCATACTGCGAACACCCTAGCCGACTAAGGCTCTGAAGCACAAATGCATCTGCCGGCAGAACCCTCAGAACGGAACGCTTCGGGCACGTCCCTGCCTTATAGACCCATGATTTTCGTGGTAGAAGACGACGAGGATATCGCTCGGCTGATTTCCCACAATCTCCAAGCCGCCGGGTTTGAAGTGCAAAGTTTTGTGAGTGGTGTTTCCGTTCTGACCGAGGCCGTACGCGATTTGCCGTCGCTGTTTCTATTGGATGTCATGTTGCCCGGAATCGACGGCTTTGAACTGTGCCGCCAGATTCGGCAGACGCCCGCTCTGTCGGCCATTCCCATCATCTTTCTCACCGCGAAAACCTCGGAAGCTGATCGCGTGAAAGGGCTGGAACTGGGCGGCGATGACTACATCACCAAGCCGTTCAGTCCGCGCGAACTCGTGGCACGCATTCGAACTGTGCTGCGCGGACTGGGTCACTCGACTTCCGGGACAGAGGTGCTTCGCTTCGGCGATCTCGAAATCGACGTCTCCAGCATGACGGTTCAGGTCGGCGGACACAATGTCCTGACCACCGTGCGTGAGTTCCGTCTCCTTGAGTATCTTGCGTCGCATCGAGGCCGCGTCCTCACCCGGGATCAACTGCTCGATGCAGTGTGGAAGGAAACTCCATTTGTTACGCCGCGCTCGATCGATGTTTACATCCGCCGCCTGCGCGAGAAAATCGAGCGCGATCCTCGCCATCCCCAGTATCTGAAGACCCTGCGCGGAATCGGCTACCGCTTCGAGGTCCCGAAGTAGATCTCGGGCTTTCGCAAAGCCTGTCAGCGCTCTCTGCGAATCCTTGGTGATCTTTGGGTTCGAGCTTTTGTCCCAACTCCTCTCGCTCATTTATTCTGTTCAATATCCCCTTTTCTATGCCGAACAAGTCCAAACTCTTGTGGAAGGTGGACGACCAGCAGGCTTGGCTTGCTGAACTGACCGCCAGTTCCGAGGAACCCGCGAAAGATAATCCGTTGCGGCGCGACGTTCGTTCGCTAGGCGCCATCCTCGGCCAGGTGATCGCGGAACAGGCAGGACAAGAGTTATTCGAATCGGTCGAGAACCTGCGCCGGCTTCTGATCGAACAGCGCGAGAGCGCTCGCCGCGCTCCCGGCGACAATTCCTCCGAATTGATGCGCCAGATTCACGAGCTGATTTCTACAATGGATCTGCCGCACGCGTATCAGGTGACGAAGGCCTTCGCGACTTATTTCGAGCTCACGAATTTAGCCGAGACCAATCACCGCAAGCGACGAAGGCGCGCCGGGAAATTGGATCGCGATCACTCCGCGGTTCCAGGTTCGTTTCGCGGAACGCTTCTGCGCATGAAAGACTGCGGCATCTCCGCCGAGGGCGCCCTCGCGGCGCTGGAACGAATCCGGATCACACCCGTTTTCACCGCGCACCCGACCGAAGTCGCGCGCCAGACAGTTCTTCTAAAGCGTCGCCGCATCGCCAAAGAACTGGAACGCCTTGACCGGCTTCCGCTCACCCCGCAAGACGCCGAAGATTGTGAAAATCGCATCCGCGCCGAGGTCACCTCCCTGTGGCAAACCGACGAGGTCCGCCTCACGAAACCCACGGTCGACGATGAAATCCGCATGGGGTTGCGCTATTTTCGGCTTTCGCTGTTTGAGACGTTGCCAAGAATCTACGACGAAATCGTGGAATCGTTCCGCGATGTTTATGGACTGGAACTCGATGAGTCCAGGGTTCCGAACATCATTCACTTCGGCTCGTGGATTGGCGGCGACCGCGACGGCAATCCCCTCGTTAAACCCGATTGCACGCGCAACGCGCTCGCCATGGCGCGCGATCTGATCCTGCGCGAATACCTGGACGATGTGGAAGCTCTCAGCGATCGCCTCAGCTCATCCAGTCGCCAAACCGCTATTTCCGAAGAACTCCTGGCTCGCCTGAACCATTACGAGCGCAGCATCCCCGGCGTGCACCTCGCCTGGGGACCGCAAAATAAGGCCGAAAGCTATCGTCGTTTCCTCGCTTACATCTTTTACAAGCTGCAGCGCACTCGCGAGGCCGTCGATGCTCCACAGTCCTATCGCAGCACCGAGGAGTTCGAAACAGATCTGGTGTTGATCCAAGCGAGCCTGCAGTCGAGTCGAGGAGAACGTCTCGCCCATGTCTACATTGCCTCGCTCCTCAGAAATGTTCGCAAGTTCGGATTCCATCTTCACACGCTCGACATTCGCCAGCATGCCCGTGTGCATGCGCAGGTGATCGATGAACTCGGCCCGGAATTGAAAAACGATCCGCGGTCCGACGTCGCTCGCGAACTTCTCGAAACTTTCCGTACCGTTGCGGACCTGAAACGCACGTATCCCAGCCAGTCGATTCGCCAGTACATCATTAGCGGAGCGGAATCCGAGGAAGACGTAATTAACGTGCTCCGGCTCGCCAAGGTCTCCGGCGTTCAAGTTGCCGGCACCGCCAACGATCCGGGCCTGATGCCTGTTCCTCTCTTCGAATCCATTGAATCGCTTCGTGCCGCGAGCAAAGTGATGCGCAACCTATGGATCCGCGGCGAGTACCAGCCCCTGCTCGATTCCTGGGGACGCTGGCAGGAAGTCATGCTTGGCTATTCCGACTCGAATAAAGACGGAGGCATGCTCACCAGCACGTGGGAACTTTATAAGGCACACCGGGCTCTACACGAAGTCGCCAGAGAAATGGATGTGAAGCTCCGGCTCTTCCACGGACGCGGGGGCACGGTCGGACGCGGCGGTGGACCAACTCATTCCGCCATTCTCTCGCAACCACCGGGATGCTTCTCGGGCCAGATCCGAGTGACCGAGCAGGGTGAGGTCCTCAATTGGAAATACGCCGATCCGGTGCTTGCCGAGTGGAATCTTGAATTGATGATCGCAGCCAGCCTCGAAGCCTTCACCCGGCCTGCGCCTGGCGGAGAAAATCTGCCCTGGGAAGAAGCCATGGAGGAGCTGTCACAAGAAGCGTATCGAGTCTACCGCCGCGACATTGCCGAAGATCCCGACGTTCTGGAATATTTCGAGCAAGCCACTCCCGTCAATGAGTTGGACGCGGCCCGGATCGGCTCACGCCCGGCACGACGCTCCAAGGGACGCCGCCTCGAAGATCTACGCGCGATTCCGTGGGTCTTCGGCTGGATGCAAAGCCGCCACGCTGTGCCCGCCTGGTATGGCATTGGTCACGCGGTAGAAACGTTCTCTGAAAGAAAAGAAGGAAACGAGCAACTGCTGCGACAAATCGTGCGCGGATTCCCCGTGTTCTCCGATCTGCTTCGCAACGTTGAACTGGGGATGGCGAAAGCCGATCTTGGCATCGCCCGCGAATACTCCACCCTGGTCAAGAACTCGACTCTGCGGAAACGCATATTCTCCATGCTGGAAGCGGAATTTCTCCGCACGCGCCAGATGATTTTGCGCATCACCGGTCAGCGTGAACTGCTGGCCAGAAACCGAGTGCTGGCACGGTCGATCCGCCTGCGCAATCCCTATGTCGACCCCATGAGCCTCATCCAGGTCGAACTGCTGCGTCGCAAGCAAGGCCAGCAAACATCCGAGCTCGAGTATCCCCTCGGCGCCACCATCAACGGCATTGCCGCAGGACTGCACAACACTGGCTGACATCTTTCCTTCTTCTCCTGCGCATGCGCTTGAGTGCTGTCACGTTCCTCTTATATTTTGTGACCGTGGCTCGCGCTAACGGCGCCCACCGCGGGCCGTCCATTGATAATGCCGTGGACGTGTGCTCGGAACTGGAACCCGTAACATTGCGTACAATTCAGCAGAAACAGCTCAATTCAGCAGAGGATCCATGTCAATCACTCGCTTGTTTAGCGCGGTAGTGCTGACGCTCACCGCATCCGCAGCTTTTGCCCAGGTTTTCCCTTCTCCGAGCGTTCGCCCTCCCTATCCCGCAGGCGGCGCCGATCAAACCAGCGTCCCCAAACTCGAGCACTTCCAACCCGATCTTGTCGACAAGACGCTTGACCCCTGTAATGATTTCTACAAATACTCCTGCAGCAAGTGGATCCGCACCAATCCCATTCCGGCTGACCAGGTCTACTGGACTACGGGTAGCGGCCTTCAGCTCTGGAACGAAACTGTCCTTCGCGACACCTTAGAAGCCGCCAGCAAAAGCGATTCGAACCGCACGGCCGCCCAGCAGAAGATCGGAGACTACTGGGCCGCGTGCATGGACGAGGCCGGCATCGAAGCTGCCGGACTTAAAGCTCTCGAACCGGAACTCGCCCGGATTTCGGCATTGAAATCGAAACAAGACATCACCCTCGAAGTTGCCCACCTGCAGCACGCTTTGCCGGGCGCGTGGCAGGCTGGAGACAACGAAAGCAGCTCTCCGCTCTTCGGTTTCACAGGCACGCAGGACTACGATGATGCCTCGATGGTCGTGGCGCAAATCGATCAAGCCGGACTCAGCCTACCCAACCGTGACTACTACCTGAACCCCGACGACAAGTCGAAGGAGATTCTGTCGAAATACCGAACCCACTTGCAGAAGATGTTCACGTTGGTGGGCGAATCAGAATCGCAGGCGGCGGCCGACGCTGGCACCGTGATCGAGCTCGAAACCGCTCTGGCACAGGCGCAGATGGATAACGTCAAACGCCGCGATCCTAAGAACGTCAACAACAAGATGAGCCTGGCGCAGATTCGGCAGTTGGCACCCTCGATCGATTGGGACGGATACCTGAAGGCGGTGCGGGCGCCTGCCAGCGATCACTATATCGTTACGTCCCCCGATTTCTTCCGCGCCGAGGAAAAGCTGCTGAACGATCACCCGCTCGAGCATTGGCAGACGTATCTGCGCTGGCAACTGATTCACCGCGCCGCCCCGAATCTCACCAAGGCCATGGTGGATGAAAACTTCAACTTTTTCGCCCACACGCTTGCGGGGGCTGAAGAGCAGCGGCCGCGCTGGCGCCGTTGTGTGGCCGCCGCCGATCGCGACCTCGGCGACGCCCTGGGCCAAGCCTATGTCGATCGTGCGTTCTCGCCCGAGAGCAAGGCCCGCACCATTGCGATGGTTCACTCCATCGAGGGCGCTTTGAACTCCGACATTCGAAGCCTGAGTTGGATGTCTCCGGAGACCAAGCAACAAGCGGTGATCAAGCTGAAAGGGATCGAAGACAAGATCGGGTATCCATCCCGCTGGCGTGACTACTCGAGCGTGAAGATCACGCGCCACAGCTATTTGAATAACGTTGCGCAGGCAACATCATTCGAGTTCCAGCGCTGGATTGCGAAAATCGGCAAGCCCGTGGACCGCGCGGAGTGGACCATGACGCCTCCCACCATCAACGCGTATTACGACCCACAGCTCAATACCATCAACTTCCCGGCGGGGATTTTGCAGCCCCCGTTCTTCGATCCCAGCAAGGATGACGCGGTGAACTTTGGCGCAATCGGCATGATCATCGGACACGAGATCATCCATGGGTTCGACGATCAAGGCCGCAAGTTTGATTCAAAGGGAAACTTGCGCGACTGGTGGACTGCCGACGATGCGAAGAAGTACGACGAGCGCGGCAAGTGCATCTCCGACGAGTACACGCAGGAAGTCCCCGATGCAGGTGCTGGCGTCAAACAGAATGGCTTACTCACACAAGGCGAAGATACGGCAGACAATGGCGGCATTCGCCTCGCGTTAGCCGCTCTGGAGTACTCGCTGAAGCAGCAGGGCAAGTCGCTGGACGACAAAGGGGAAGACGGCTGGACCTATCGCCAGCGATTCTTTCTCTCGAACGCCTATTCCTGGTGCGCGAATGTCCGTCCGCAGATCGCCCGTTTGATTGTGACCACGGACCCTCATTCCATGCCGGTATTCCGCATCAACAATGTGATTTCCAACATGGCAGAATTCGGCCAGGCCTTCCACTGCAAGCCGGGTCAGAAAATGGTAAGAGCCAACGCCTGCAGGGTGTGGTAACAAGCCCTCGGCCACGGTTGTCATGCCGAGCCGAACAAGCAGCGCCTAAAAGCGCTGCTTGTTCGGAATCGAAGCATCCCTACGCTCTGGCCTCTCCCGCGGTGGCCCATTCGTAGACTGAATGTTGCCGGCGAGTTGCCTAGATCCTTCGCCGCGAAAAACGCGGCTCAGGGTAACAATCAGGGGTTACAGATTAACCAAACCGACCTACTCTCATTTGTTGATATCGTCTTTCGCCTCCAAGCGCTTCGAATATGCTTCCAGTGCATTCTTGTTGGCATCCGGAGCATCTTTCAACGACAGCCTCACCTCTTTCACTGCGTTATCAAAATCTCCCTTCGCGCTGTACACGCGGGCCATTCCCAAATGCGTTGTCCAGAAATCAGGAAACTTCTTCGCCGTCGATTGATAGATCGCCAGCGCCTCATCCTGCTTCTTATCGCCCTGCAGCTGCCGGCCATAGACATAGAGTTGCAGAGCGTTGGCCTTGTCGAGCGCCTTGGCGCGGAAAGAGTCCGCATCCTGCTTGCGTCCCATCGCGTCGAGAATCTTCGACTTATTCATCAAATTGTCGTAGCGCTCTTCCGCCTGGATGGATTGATCTTCATACTTCAGCGCTTCATCCAGATTGATCTTGTTCACGAGAAAGTACTGCGCCGCGTCATCCGGTCCTTCCCAGTAGTACTGGTTCATCCCATGAATCTGCTGATGGATGCTCGCCGTCACGATGTCGTTCACATTGACATGCACCTTGAACGGCACCGCAACTTTTTCCCATCGCATGGTTACCACAGCCGAATCTGCCTTCACGTCGTCGAAGTCGTAAGCCAGCGCGTCATGCATCTCGCCTGCCTGCGACTTTACCTTGACCCGCAGCGCGTCTTCATCCGGCTTGTAAGTGAAGCTTCCCCAGGCTGTGGAATTCTTGGAGAAGATAATCGTCCACTCCGACTCGGACGGGATCATATGCAGCCCATAGGTCCCCTTATCGAGCGCCTGCCCTTCGATCGTCACCGGGTCGCTAAACGTGATGATGGTGTTCTCGTTGGCGCCGGCACGCCACACTTGGCCGTACGGTACCAGCTTTCCCCAGACCTGCCGCCCATTCGCCAGCGGCCGGTGATAGTTGATGGTGATATCGGTAATCCCGATCCGCTGCGACACCAGCGCATGCTGGCTCGCCCGCGGCAAATTCAGCATGAGCGTCTCGCCGGTAGCCGTCTGTGCATGGCAAACACCGGTGACAGACAAAACACCTGCCAACACTACGAACAGACTCTTTTTCATGGAATTCTCCTTCCGCAGCGCCGGATCACAGGCGGGATTGCGGCGCACTCTGCAGAACCTGATTTTGGAATTTGTGAATGGAGCACACGCAATGCTGTTGCCCTTAGACGCCCGGCCCGCAGCAAGGTAAGCAAGGGTAGGGGCGAACGCAGCCTGCCCCGAGCCTGTCGAAGGGTCCGCCCCGCGAGGCGGAGCGAGTGTGGGTTCTGTTAAGTTACGATGGATGCGGACCTGAACTTATGCAAATCGACGAACTAAACGACTTGGAATGCCGCGAGGTCCTGTCCCGCGCCTCCGTCGCACGGCTGGGTTGCTCGTTGAACGATCAGCCGTATGTCGTCCCAGTCAGCATTGCCTACGAAGGGGATGACATTTATGTGTTCTCGACCCTGGGACAAAAAATCAAGTGGATGCGCTGCAATCCGAAGGTCTGCGTCCAGGTCGATGAGATCCGCGGCCAGTCCGACTGGGCCAGCGTCATCGCCAATGGAGAGTTCCAGGAATTGCCCGAGCCACAATTTGAAGACGAGCGCAATCGTGCGCGCAAACTCATGCAACAACGCCATCACTGGTGGCTCAACGCCATGGCCGAGCGCCGCATCCGCCTGCGTGATGAGGAGATCAAGCCCCTGTTTTTTCGGGTCCGGATCCGTGCAGTGACCGGACTCCGTGCCTCGGAGGAGCCGGTAGACTAAACGCAGCGGACCGCGGGGACTCGAGCGCCATCGCGATTTATCGCCACTCAGTTCGGGCCGTTCACATTCTCTTCCTACGGCTCCCTGAATGAGTTTAGTGGGGCAGGCGCCGGAATTCACAAAATATTCATGTTCTGGAGACATCCCGCTCACAGAACCTCCGCTAGACTTCCCGGGGATTGCGGTCCGCTACGGGTCGAAGGACCGGTCCACAATAGAAAGAAAAGAGAGGTGGTTGCACATGAAGGGATCTCCTCATCTACCGAAATATCACAGTAGCGCCACGTGGCGCCTGGCGGCGCTTGCAGCTCTATCGTTTCTTGTTTCCACCCACGTTCTCGGACAAGGACAGCGTCCGGATCCGCAGCTGCGTCCCATCAAACACATTATCGTGATTTACCAGGAGAACTGGAGTTTCGATTCGCTCTACGGCCTGTTTCCGGGCGCGAACGGCTTGGCCAACTCGTCGGCAGCGTCGCTAAATCAGACGGACCGGTTCGATAATCCCCTGAGTGGCCAGACCGGACAGGCGTTTGACCTGATTTCGGGCTCTGTGCCATTAACCACGCCGCCGCAGCCCATCGATACGAATCTCAAACCCCCAGCAGTGGACACGCGCTTTAACGCCGGGCTGAATACGCTGCTTCCCTACGACGTGCTGGCCAATTCGACTCTCCAACCCAACGATAAAACCGGCGATATCGTCCATCGCTTTTGGCACGAACAGTCGCAGATCGATCACGGCGCGATGGACTGGTTCGTCACCTGGAGTGACAATCCTGGCTTGGTCATGAGCTCCTTCGACGCAACCAACATGCCGGAAGGCCTGCTGGCTCAGAAGTACACCATGTGCGATAACTTTTTCCACGCCGCCTTTGGCGGATCGTTCCTGAATCATCAGTTCCTGGTCGCTGCCGCAGCCCCGGTCTATCCCAACGCGCCGGCGAGCATGCAAGCGACATTGGACACCGACGGACAGCTCCTGGTGGACTCCACGACGGGCAAAATCGTACACGACGGCAACATTACCCCGATCGGCGGTCCCTCCTTCAGCGTTGCCGGAGCAACATTCGACAAGAATTACGCTATCAATACGATCTTTTCGGCCAATCTGGTTCCGACGACCTCCACGGTAGGAAGTGCGAGCCTGCTGCCCTCGGTCAACGACAGCAATCCGTCTGACCCAGTCCGGCCCTACACTTCCAACATCGGAGACCGCTTGAGCGCCAGCCGCGTAAGCTGGAAGTGGTACTCCGGCGGATGGGACAACGCGCTTGCCAGCACGGCCAGCAATCCTGCCAACAACGGCGTGGTTCCGACGAATCCGCCTGTGGACCCATTGTTCCAATGGCATCACCAGCCGTTGGCATACTTTGATAACTATGCTCCGTGGGTGGGTGGCGTGCGCAACCCCGCTTCGGCGGCGCACTTGCAGGATGAAAATGATTTCTTCACCGACTTGAAGAGTGAGCACCTGCCTTCGGTGGTGTTTATCAAGCCGCTGGGGCCCGACAATGAGCATCCCGGATATGCGGGCCTGCAGCAGGGGCAACAGCACGTCGCGGACCTGGTTAATGCCGTGAGGCACAGCGATTACTGGGAAAATTCACTCATCATCGTCACCTACGATGAGCACGGAGGGCGGTGGGATCACGTCACCCCACCGACGAGCAATGGCATTTGGGGCGACGGTTCCCGCGTGCCAGCGATCGTGATTGGACGCTTCGCGAAGCGGGGATTCGTGGACCATACGCAACACGACACGCTCTCAATCCTAAAGACAATCGAACAGCGGTTTGGACTGGCGCCGCTGAATTCGATGGACGCACAGGCATCATCCCTCAAGAGCAGCCTGAAGCTGGACAATTAGGGCCGAGGTAATCGCAAGGTAGCTAACCGTGGACGGCTTGGCCGCCCACGGTTTTTCTTTGCCAATGGTTTTGTCCGACGATCTTCCTAAGTGCCATAGGCGCGGAATAACGAATCGAGCAATGGACGCGCAGATGAAGTTAATCTTCCCGCCATGTTTCACGACCCTCTTCAGGCTCTGAAGCGACAGTGAGTGCGTAACCGTCGCTGGTTTGGAACGGCCCCCGGATTCGCTTGACAAATCCCGCCTGCTCACGGACAATTTCAATAGGCGAATAAAAAGCGAAAATAGATCGCCTCCGCGGCTCACCGCGGCGTTCCCTGAAATTCCTTGAGGTTCTTTTATGTCTACCGCAGTGGTTTCCACTTCGGCGGCCCCGGGCCGCCCTTTTCTTTTTGATAACGAATCCGAAACCGACGGGCATTGTCATCCTGAGCGGAGCGGGAAATGCGTGAAACGCATTTCCCGCGGAGTCGAAGGATCCCTAGGACCTCTAACTGACCCCAGATGGGCCAGCATCACCCCCGCCTCGCGCCTCGAAATCCGACCCGCGCCGGAAATGGTCCCCAGCGGCATCCCCGCTCTCGACGCCCTCATGGGCGGCCTGCCGCGCGGATGCCTCACAGAAATCTGCGGCCCCGCGTCCTCCGGCCGTACCAGCGTCATGCTGGCCGCCTTGGGCTCCGCCACCCGTCGTGACGAATACTGCGCGGTAATTGATGCCAGCAACTCGCTTGATCCTCACTCAGCAGACGCCGCCGGGATTGATCTCGATCGCCTGCTTTGGGTTCGCTGTGGAGAGAATTCACCACGGAGAGACCCTTCGACTTCGCTCGGTCGAACCCCACTTCTGGCAAACCCGGCCAGAAGTGGGGCACCCAGTTTCATTTGTTTGTCTCAAGGTACGGTGGACTTTGAGGGGGGGAAGAAGCCAAAAACTTTGAGAAGTTCCGAATCCCCCCTCGAGCAAGTCCTCCGAGCCACGGACCTTCTGCTTGAAAGCGGAGGCTTCGGCTTGATCATCCTCGACCTTGCCGACATCCCACCACAATCCGCGCGCCGAATCCCGCTGACTACGTGGTTCCGCTTCCGCCGCGCCATCGAGCACAAACCCACAATCCTTCTCGCCATCGAGCAGCTGCCGATCGCGGGAAGTTGCTCGTCGCTTCTGCTGCAACTCGGAGTCCACAGTTCCCAGTCCGCAGTTCTCAGTTCAAATCAATTTTTTAAAGATCCCCAGGATTGGAGACCTTCTCATGCGCACTTGTTCACTGAACTCAAAATCGATGCCGAGCTGATCCGTTCGCGCCTGGACCGCAAACCTGCACGTTCGATCACGTTCGCAACCAAAACCGCCTGGGCGGGATGAAACGAACTGGGTACTGGGTACTGCTGCATGTTCGCCTGCATCTACGTTCCGAACTTCTCCGTCGCCGCCGTGCTTCGCGCCGAGCCGGAACTGCAGGCCCGTCCTGTCGCGATCTTCGAAGGCAAGCCTCCCCTAGAACAAATCGTCGCTGTGAATGAACAAACCCGCGAATACGGCATCTCTCCCGGTATGACCAAGGCGCAGGCCGAACTCTGCCCCGACCTTGCCTTGCGCCCGCGGTCCCCGCTGCAGGAATCGGCCGCTCACGCCGCGTTGCTTGATGGCGCGCAGTCGTTTTCTCCCGTCGTGGAAGACATGGCCCCCGACACGCTTGTACTCGACCTCGTCGGCCTGGAATCTCTCTTCGGCTCGCTGACGAAAATCTCCCATGCCATTTTCGACCGCGCCAAAGAGTTAGGCCTGAAAGCAAATGTCGCGACAGCCGTAAATCCGGACGCCGCTCTGTTAGCCGCGCGCGGCCTGGCGGTAGTGCGCGGTGAAGCAGAAAGCCGCAAGGTCCTGGTAATTCCCCCAGGCAAAGAAGCAGAAAGATTAGGCCCGTTGCCGATAGAAGTTCTAGTTGACGATCATGTCGAAGGCGATCAGAAAGAAGAGTCCGCCAGCCTACTGGAAACCTTAAACCAGTGGGGCATCCGAAATCTGCGCGCACTCGCCGCATTGCCGGAAGTTGCCCTCAGCGAACGTCTCGGCCAGCAAGGCCTCCACTTGCAGAAATTAGCGCGTGGTACCTACACACGGACTTTAGTTCCGGTCGAGCCTCCATTGATATTCGAAGAAGCGATCGAGTTGGAGCAACCGATCGTCCTGCTCGAGCCACTGGCCTTTTTGCTGAATCGGCTGCTCGAGCAAATTTGCGCCCGCCTCGCCTCCCGCGCGCTCGCCACCCAAGAACTTCGCCTAACGCTGGAACTCTCCCATCTCACCGGAGTCGGCGATGAATTCGAAAACCCAGGAATTCCCAGTGAAAGTGATGAGTCATTAAATACTGGGAATCCTGAGGGCACCCCATCCTTGTCCCGCCGCATTTTGGCGGGACAGGGTGGGGATTTTGACTTCCTATCTAATCCCAACATCGAAACGACAATGCGAGAGAACGAAGCTCCGCAGCGTTCCCGACGGCCAACACAATTCAGCCGCAAGCTGAGTCTCCCCCTGCCCATACTCGATGCCAAAGTTTTTCTAAAACTCCTGCAGTTGGATCTGAACGCGCACCCACCCGGCGCGCCCATCGTAAAAATTCATCTCTCCGCCGAACCTGCTCGTCCACGTTCCGCCCAGGGAGGCCTATTCCTTCCTCCAGCACCAGAGCCTGAGAAACTGGAACTCACCCTGGCCCGCATCGCCGGAATTGTTGGCGAGCAAAGAGTGGGAGCCGTGGAGTTGCTAGACACGCACCATCCTGAGGGTTTCCGCATGCGGCGATTTGTCGCAGAGGTCGCGCGCAAAACTCCGCAGAAGAAAACTCCCGGTACGGCGGAAGCGCAAGCCGCCGTCACTGCCCTGCGCCGCTTCCGGCCGCCGTTGCGCGCTAATGTCACACTGCAAAACGGCCGGCCAGTGCGGCTGATGTGCCCGACGAAGAAAGATGTCCAGGGGGATGTGCTCTGGAAGGCAGGGCCCTGGCGTTTCTCCGGCGACTGGTGGGAGCGTGATGCCTGGTCCCGCGACGAATGGGATTTAGCCGTACGCAACGGTGAAACCATCGCCTTCTACCGTCTGGTGCACGACCTGCTCGGCGGCGGATGGTTTGTGGAAGGGGCGTATGACTGAAAGGGGTCAGCGATCAGTGGCCTGTGGTCAGTAAAAGCTTCTTCTGACCACTGACCACTAGCCACTGACCCCTGATGTACATCGAACTCCACGCTCGTTCCGCCTTCAGCTTCCTCGAAGGCTCTTCCCTGCCTGAGGAACTTGTTGGAGTGTGTCAGCACTTTCAGATGCCCGCCATGGCGCTGCTCGATACCAACGGTGTGTACGGCGCCCCGCGTTTCCACCTCGCCGCGAATAAGGGCAAAATCAAGGCCCACATTGGAGCCGAAATTTCTTGTGCGCCGCTACATCCTCTCGCCCTGAGCGGACATCATTCCCCTGTCATCCTGAGCGGAGCACGTTCTTCACGAAGTGAAGGACGTGCGGAGTCGAAGGATCCCTACACCCGGCAATCCGTGCAGGGAGCAGGGATTCCTCGCTTCGCTCGGAATGACAGAGGAGAGTCGGCATTCCGCCTCCCACTTTTAATCGCCTCCCGCCCTGGCTACCAAAACCTCTGCCGCCTGATCACCAAGATGAAGTTGCGCGCCAAAAAAGGCGAAGGTGCCGTCGCGCTAGAAGAACTGCAAGAACACGCCGAAGGCCTGATCTGCCTTACTGGCGGAGACGAAGGCCCACTGGCCGCAGTCCTCAAACACGGCGGCCCGGACGAAGCGCGCAAGGCCATCGATCAACTCATCGGAATCTTCGGACCGAAGAATGTCTACGTCGAACTCCAGCGTCACTTCCACCGCGAAGAAGAATCCCGCAACCGCATTGCAATCGATCTAGCTCAGGCATTCCATCTCCCGCTGCTGGCGACCAACGGCGTCAACTATGCCATCCCCAAAGCGCGCGAACTCGCTGACGCCTTCACCGCTATCCGCAATCACAGAACGCTCTCCACCGCGGGACGCCTGCTCGCCCAAAACTCCGAGCGTCACTTGAAATTGCCCGATGAGATGCAACACCTCTTTGCCAATCTCCCGGAAGCAATCTCCAACACGCAGGAGCTTTCCAATCGCCTCGAATTCACGCTTAACGATCTCGGCTACGAATTCCCGCGATATCCAATCCCCGAAGGCGAGACCATGGATTCCTACCTGGGTGAGCAGGCCTGGCTCGGTTTCCGCAACCGCTACGGCCGCACCTCGCCAGACATGCAAGTCAAAGCCCGTCGCCAGATCGAAAAAGAACTCGCGCTCATCGAGAAACTCAAACTCGCCGGATACTTCCTCATCGTCTGGGACCTGGTCCGCTACTGCCGTGAGCAAAACATACTCGTGCAAGGACGCGGTTCGGCTGCCAATAGCGCCGTCTGCTACTCGCTCGGCATCACCGCCGTCGATGCCGTCGGCATGGAACTTCTCTTCGAGCGCTTTCTCTCCGAAGAGCGCGGGGAATGGCCCGACATCGACCTCGATCTGCCCAGCGGCGACGAGCGCGAAAAGGTCATCCAGTATCTCTACAAGAAGTACGGAGAACGCGGCGCCGCCATGACTGCGAATGTCATCACCTATCGCAACCGGATGGCTGCACGGGAAATGGGCAAGGCCTTGGGATTTGATCCCGAAACGCTCGCGAAAATTTCGACCGCCGTCGCTACCTGGGAATTCCGTGACGAGAACGACGCGCTGGACCGCCGTTTCCGCGATGCCGGACTCGACCTCAACCATCCTCGCCTGCGCAAATACTACGAACTCTGTCTGGCTGTGCAGGACCTCCCGCGCCATCTAGGCCAGCACTCCGGCGGCATGGTCATCTGTCAGGGACAACTCGATTCCGTAGTACCCCTCGAGCCTGCTAGCATGCCCGGCCGCGTCGTAGTGCAGTGGGACAAAGAAGACTGCGCCGACATGGGCATCATCAAAGTCGACTTGCTCGGCCTCGGCATGATGGCCGTGCTCAAAGATTCCATCGAACTCATCCGCGATCACTATCACGAGGAAGTCGATCTCGCGCACCTTCCGCAAGATGACAAGCAGGTCTACTCCACGCTGCAGCAGGCCGACACGGTGGGAATGTTCCAGGTGGAAAGCCGCGCGCAGATGTCGTGCCTGCCGCGTCTGCGGCCCATACGCTTCTACGACGTAGTTGTGCAGGTTGCGATCATCCGCCCCGGGCCGATCGTCGGCCAGATGGTGAATCCATTTTTAGAACGGCGCCAGGGACGCCAGAAAGTCACCTACGCGCACCCGTCGCTCGAGCCGATTCTGAAACGCACGCTAGGCGTACCACTTTTTCAGGAACAACTCCTGCGCATCGCAATGGTCGCCGCCAACTTCACGGGAGGCGAGGCCGAAGATCTCCGCCGCGCCATGGGATTCAAGCGCTCGCAGGCCCGCATGCGTGAAATTGAAGCCAAGCTTCGCGCCGGCATGACTGCCAACGGAATTTCTCCCAAAGCGCAGGAAGAAATCATTCTCTCGATCACATCCTTTGCTCTCTATGGGTTTCCTGAGTCTCACGCCGCCAGTTTCGCCCTGATTGCCTACGCCAGCGCCTATCTCAAATGCCACTATCTCGCTGCCTTCACCGCCGCATTGCTGAACAACCAGCCGATGGGCTTCTATTCACCCGCAACCATAGTCAAAGATGCACAACGCCACGGCCTCAGACTTCTGCCGATCGATGTAACGAAATCAGAATGGAATTGCACGTTGGAGCGAGTTGTGGGTCCCGAGTCCCGAGTCCCGAGCGAAACGGTTGTTAGTACGCGGTACCCAGTTGCCGGTTACATCGTTGGTCATCAGTCATCGGTCGTTGGCTCAATGCAGGGAAACAATTCGACTCTCGAATCAACTCAAGGCCAGTCCCCTAAGGGACGAAATTCGTTAGCCCAGGGCGTAAGCCCTGGGGAAGCATCTGAATACTGGTACGAGTCCCGTAGGAACGTCACTGACGGCACCGAAGCTGTCGTTTCCGAGCAAAAAAATCGTGCCGAGGAACCCCTGTTGCAACTCGGGGCTCGGGACTCGGGACTCGTTCGGGACTCGCAACTCGCTCCTGCTCTCCGCATGGGCCTCCGCTACGTGCGCGGTCTGCGCGAAGAAGCGGCACGCTCGCTTCTACGTGAACGTATGCTGGATCCTTTCACGTCCATTCACGACCTGACGCGCCGCATCCCCGAACTGCGCCGTGACGAACTCACAACGCTCGCCGAAATTGGTGCGCTGAACGCAATCGGATCTCAGATTGCAGATTTCAGATCGCAGCTTCCGAAATCGCACCAATCTGAAATCTGCAATCTAAACTCTGGAATTTCTTGTCGCGACTCAGGACTCGGGACTCGCGACTCCTTGGGGACTCGCAACTCGCCACTCCACCGCCGCGACGCGCTTTGGCAAGTCGAAGCTGCGGTCCGCCCCTCCGGCCCACTGCTCGAACAACACGCCGAACCCGATGCCGCGTCCCCGCTGGCTCCGATGAACCATGAAGAGCGCCTGGTCGCCGACTTCCATGGCACCGGACTCACCGTCGGCCCGCATCCCATGGCCTACAAGCGTGCCTGGCTCAACGCCATGGGAATCCGCCGCGCCAGCGAACTGCGCGACTTGCCCACCGGCAAGCGCATCCGCATCGGAGGATGCGTCATCACTCGCCAACGTCCTGGCACCGCCAAAGGATTTGTTTTTTTAAGCCTGGAAGATGAAACCGGAGTCGCCAACGCCATCGTCCGCCCCGATCTCTTTCACGAAAACCGCCTGTTGCTGACGAGCGAACGATTCCTCGGGGTCGAAGGTATCTTGCAGAATCAAGACAACGTCATCTCCGTCCGCGCCGAACGTGTGCAGCCACTGTTCGTCACCCAAGCCGAAACCAGCTCCCACGACTTCCACTGATTACAGGTCAAAGACGCGGTATACCCGCGACGGTGTCTGCGCCTGCAAGAGTGAGATCGCTACATTGTGTACCGGCACGCCCCCTCGAGTTTGACCATCGGGCTTCCCGTGATGCGCGTGGCCATGCAACACCAGATCGGCTCCGTGCCGATCAATCACTTCCGCCATTCGCGAAGTCCCAAGAAATGGAAATATCTCCGGAGCCTCGCCCTGAACGGTCTCGGCAATTGGTGAGTAATGCACTACGATTACCCGCTTAGGCGCGCGCAGTTGCGCAATGCCGCGCTCCAGCTTCAGGGTCTCGTCAATGGCTGCGCGGACAAACTCCTTGATTTCCCGCTCGCCAAACGCGGTCAGCACTCCCCGGCCAAATCCGCCGACAAAGCCTTTCGCCCCCGCGAATCCCACCCCATCCCGCTCATAGCCACTGCCGTCGAGAACCTTCACGCCGCCGCCGATCATCATGCGTTTCAGTTCCTCTTCTCTCCCGCTCTCATAATCGTGATTCCCCAGCACGACGATGGTCGGCAATCGCAGGCGAACCAGTACGTTCAGCAGCGGCTCCATCTCTTCCGGTTGCCCATAGTTCGTCAAATCCCCAGCCAGCACCAGAACGTCTGCATCGTCGCGTACGCGCTCGAACTGATCCTGCAGCTTCGCGTAGCTCTGAGGAGTGAAGTGCAAATCGGCGCTGGCGGCGATTCTCACGCGCTGTTCCTTTTCGCCTTGCGACGTGGAACAGGAGATGACGCTGCGGTTCCACCCGCTTGCGCCAGTCGTTGCACTCGCCGCTCCGCCAGCACGTTCGGCAATTCCCACTCATTCACGTCAATCGCAAACATGTTGTCGTCTACAAGGCTGCCCCGAAACTTCGCCTTCGGATCGGGATTCTGCACCGCGTGCTCAAATCGCTTCAGCAGTTCACGCCAGACTGCCGAAGGAACATAGTGCGACTGCCCGGGGTATATATAGCGAAACAGCACCAGACACCACAGCAGCATCTCCCAGTGTTCGCCGACCAACTCCAACTCGCGCCGCCAGTCGAACTCGCCATAAGTGCCGTAAATGACATGCGCGATATCGGCCCCATCGAATCGCTCGCGCCGCGTCACAAAGATCTTCGAAGCCACCAGTTCCTCAGGTGCCAGCACGCGCGTGGTCACGCCATACACTACCACCGGGTGCGAACGTTCGATCCATGAATCCTCTACTGTAATCAGCCCGTTACTCATCCCGGTGATGAGATCGACAAAGTAATCACCGCGTCTGGCTTTCGCCAGCCAGACGGGGTCGACGACCTCGCACTCCATCCCTTCGCTGCGCAGACATTCCAGCGCCGCCTCCGAGTTCGCTGCGGTCACGAACAGGTCCAGGTCTTTAGTCTGTCGACCAATGCCGGTATGCTGGCGCAATGCAAACGCCCCGGAAACGGTGTAGGGCACGCTGCTGCGCTCGAGCGCTTCGAGGACATCGCGAAACAGCTTTATCTGCTCTTCCGGCGCCTCGGCTGGCAAGGACGAAGTTTTCGGTGCTTCTTCGGGATTGAGCGGATGAGGCACGCCCCTTGGATGTGGCGCCTTCACCCGCGGTTGTTAACCTGTTTACCGGAATGCCGTTTAGCAACTCACTTGCCGGTGTAACTCACTCTCCAGATCGAGTTCGATCCATCGTCGCTGACAAGCAGCGACCCATCCGGAGCAACCGTAATACCGACAGGACGCCCCCAAACCTGCCCATTCGGCAGGACGAATCCGGTCAGGAAGTCCTCGTAATCTCCACTGGCATGACCGCTTTGATGCAGAGGTACACGAATCACCTCATATCCCACGCGAGTCGCCTTATTCCAGGAACCGTGTTCGGAGGCAAAGAGGTCGCCCTTATACTCTGCCGGAAACTTGTCGGCCTCGTAGAATGTGAATTCCAGCGAGGCATTGTGCGCCTGCAGCAGCACATCCGGAACGATCGCTTTATCTTTTAGTTCCCGATGTTTCCCCTGATGCCGCGGATCCTGATGTCCGCCGAGGTACCACCACGGCCACCCGTAAAACCCGCCTTCCTGGACATGGGTGATATAGTCCGGCACCAGGTTATCGCCGAGCGCGTCGCGCTCGTTCACCGAGCACCACAACTCCCCTGTCTTTGGATTGATGAGGATTCCTCCGCCGGCATTGCGAATCCCGGAGGCATATACGCTCAGTGCGCAGTTCGCCGGATCGCACACCTGAATGTTGGCCCGATTTCTCTCCTCGGCGTTCGTATCGGGATCATCCACGTTGGATGCCGAACCCACTCCGACGAAAAGCTTCTTGCCGTCCTGCGAAAACTCCAAGGCACGAGTCCAATGCCCGCCACCACTCGGCAAATCCGCCACATGCTCGGGCGAGCCGCTCGCTTTCACATCTCCGTTCTTATATGCAAAGCGCACAATTTCATTCTCATTCCCCACGTAAACCCACTGCGGATCCGCTCCTGGAGGATAAAGCGCAATCCCGTAAGGCCTCTTCAATCCGCTTGCAAAAATCCCTGCCAGTTCGGGCTTGCCGTCCGACGTGATGCCGCGAAACACACGGATCCGCCCCGGCTCGCTCTCCGCAAGAAAAATATCCCCATTGGGCGCGGTTCGGAGGAGTCGCGGATTGTCCAGTCCGCTCGCATATAACTCGACCTTGAATCCGGGCAACGTGACGGGCCATGCACTTTCCGGCTTTGTAACCACCTCAGCGCCGTTCTCCGCCGACTTCGTTGCGTATGGTTTCGGCAAATCATTGACGGTAATTTTGCGAACTGTCCCTGGTTTCTCGTAACGGAAGTCGGTAAAGGGAGCATTCGGAGAAGGATCTTTCAATGCGGCCCCGCTGGTCGATGCTGCCGGCGCGGCGCCGCTTCCACTAGCAGTCACCTTTCCGGATTCCACCGCTTGCACGTAACTCACAACTTGCCATCGCTTCTGCTCGGGCATGAAAGCCCAGGACGGCATTCCATTAGGCTTGTCGCCCTTAGTGATGAACCAGAATATTTCACCCGAAGTCACACCTTTCAGCTTCCCATCCACCAGCGAAGGCACGTTCCCCGTACCTTTCAGGGCCTTGCCATGACACGAAAGACAATTGCGGGCATAGACGGTCTTACCCGCATCAATTGCGGTCAGCTGTCCGGCAAGTGGGTTCTTGGTTGCCTTGGCCGAGGCCGGAGCATCGTGAAATGGGTTATCTGCGGCCCGTAGAATAAGGAAAGGAAGAACAGATAAAACGGTCACTACACACAACCGGTTGACGCTCAGACGCATAGGGATCCTCGCGGTAGGTTTGATCAGTTGTTGCTTAGATTATGCCTGAAGAAAAAGGGAAGCAGACATTTCTCTGGCGCAGTCAAACGGGGGGCATAAAGATTTCTCCCATTTTTCGGACCGCAAGGTCTTCAGAGCAGCCCCGCGATGAGCATCGCGGCGCCGGGACAAGATCTCCTGTTGGCGAAATTCTAATAGCTAACCGCTAAGCACCTAGCAGTCCACCGGCTTGATGTCGACCACCGGTGTTCCATCGATCACTTCGATGGGGCCGATTCGCAACCGATGAACCTGAACCTCACGCACGGTTACCGAATGGATCCCGATAGGATTCGGGCGGTCAGGAGAGCGCGTTGCAAACACACCAGTCAGCGGGCGTTGCGCGTCCGAGCGCGGATGGACCTTCAATACGTCACGGCGAGCGCGGTGTAACCAAGTCAGCACAATGATCTCGTCTCCCCGTGCAATTCCATCGAGAGCATCGGCGACGGACTCATTCACTTCGAGCCACGCGTCCGGAGCGCCCTCCGCGCCCTGCATGGGAGCCTCAGCCCGCGTTTTGATCGTGGATCGGATTACACCGATCGGATTTAGCCTCGCTTCACCGTTGGCGTCGCTGATCGATTTTGTCCCGTCGGCCATCATTCACTCACATGCGGCGGCGCCATCGCGCTTCATCAATCCGTCCCAGTCCGCGCTATTGAAGTTCCCAGAAAGTCGGGCTTCGGTGCAGAGCACACCGACTCCAACCAGCGGCTGATGTAGACCTGTGCGTGCGCCTCTCCGCAATAGTGCCGCGCACCTTTCGCGTTGGCCGACTCGCTATTCCACTTGATAACCGTGAGTTCCACATTCCCGCATTGAATGACAAACCAATGCGTAGGATTCTTCGAAACGGTTCCACAAATCTCGCAGCTGTATTCCCGAATGGATGTCATAGGTGATTTCCTATTGTAAGACCACGGCGTGGGAATGCGACACGCCTGGAGTTGGCGAGCGGGGTTTGCAGTCGGGCGGTTTGACCTCCGCCGGGGACTTCATAGATATTGGGATGGATGGACGCGGAACAAACCATTTCCGAAATCGAGAGGCTTGAGCGTATTTTCGCGCTCCCCGATAAAAGACCACTGAGCCCCAATGACCTCTCGGCCGCCAATCGACGCCACGATGAACGGAATGCGCACAGCCCCTGGTTCCGACTGTGGCAACGGTATGGAATCTGCTGCCGACCCGATTCCCCCGAAGAACTCGGAATCAGCGAAAATGTCTAGACCCGGAAATGCTCGCTGAAGGGCAGCTATGCTTTTGTCGTTTCTGGATAGGGGTAGGGCTACCGGGAAACGTTACGGGCACCTGCTATAGAGACCACGTTATTGCGTGGCCTAAAGAAGTGGGTCGGTCGATTGACTATCTCGAAACTCTGCCCGACCTCGATCATGACAAGTTGGCATATGAGGGATTCAGTATGGGTGCACCTTTCGGAGGCCTGTTCCCGGACATCGAAGATCGGTTTAAGGTGTTGGTACTTATAGCTCCAGGGTTCTTCTTGAACAAGCGATTACCAGAATCTGACGTGATCAACTTCGCACCGCGAGTCGAGGCTCCGGTTTTGATGTTGAACGGTCGGTTGGATTTTATTTTCCCGCCAGGTTCGACGCAGGAGCCGATGTTCCGTTGGCTGGGAACTCCTGCGCAGCAAAAGCGCCGTGTTGTTTACGACAGCGGCCACGATATTCCTCGAAATGAGCAGATCAAGGAAGCCCTTAATTGACTCGACCGGTATCTGGGTCCGGCCCAATAATGTCCCCGGCGGAGTTCGCCAGCAGATTCCTACCGTGAAGACCCACAGTTTCCAGATCGCCGTCTTTACGTGCAGGCCCAGCGACTACCTGCTCCCGAGCGCACTGGTCCCCCAAGGTAGCGCCGTTTATGCGGGCGCCGAGCGGTCAAAACGACTGTTCGGGAAGCACTTCATGAAAGGGTGAGGGCAGGTCGGCCCCCGGCACGCTGGGTTGGCGGCGAATCGCCGGCTGGGTTTCTTGAGGGTAATCGCTGTTCGACAGTTGATATATTCTGTGGCTATCATGTTGCTTGTCTCACACAGCACGACAATGGCTCCACCACGATTTCGTCTGCATACCAAACACAGGCCAGAGTTGCTATTTGCGATGATGCGAAGCCTTGCTCACGAGCACGCCAGAGTCTCATTCGAAGGGCGACTGTCGGATACAGAACTGCACAAGATTGTAGGCGCATCTTTCGACGAAACCGAAGTCCTTAGGCGGAATACGACTTCAGCTAGGATGGATTTCGTTGTGCTGCCGCTGACGCCGGGAACAGTTCCAAAAATCGAGAAAGCAATCGTCTCAAAAGTTGGCTTTAAAAACTCTGCGGGTATCGTTCACGTACAGATGGAAGCACACAGCAGGTTGGCGTTCGTTTGCGTGCGATAACTTTCACGAGGAATGTGTCTGGGTGTCGGAAGCTGTTCCGGCCACGTTCTTGGCGGAGCTAGTGAAAAACCGAGTTCTCTATTCCTACGCCCCCGCATAGACCGGGAACCGAGTGTAATCTGGTTTCGTCAACCATACTTTCCGGACGGATGGCGAGTACTTGTTCGGTCTGTAGCTTTGACCAAGTTGCTGAACCCACATCCGACAACGCGGGATGTCCGAAGCCGTTCGGATTTTGACCATGAATACTTACCGAGACTTGCTGGAGCGGATCCAGGATCACCTAAGAAGTACGAGGTGCCAGGATGGCCTGCTCGGTTGGACAAATGGGGTCGTGAGCTTGATCAACTCGAATCGGAGAAGCTGAAGGCACATCTTCTTCGGACACGGAAGCCGCTCGGTGGAATGGGTTCAATCAGCGACATTGTGATCTGCCCCGAGGCCGGCTACAACGTTCCTAACGGCGAGTCGGTGATCAAAGCTGCGAACGACGTGCTTCTCAGTCTCGTTCGCAAGCTGGACGCTGAAGTATCGCACCTGCTATCGACGCTTCCGGGCTGACAAGCCATGATGCATGGGTTCGGCGTGAAGCACGTCCTGTCCTGCTCGTCAGGCGCAGCAAGGTTTACTCCTAGCGGTGTTTTCAGACGATTGATGAAAAATCACTTGCACTCATTCTCGCGCTGAGTGCTCGCGGGCAACGACACTTGACTTCCGCAGTGCGATGTTTAGATCGGCTCAGTACGGTTTTTTCCCATCGGCTGAGGGGGGCGTGCCGGGAGGGCGCGCTGAAACTCAGGGGTGACCGGGCTGAGCCATCGTCGCGTGTCGAAAGAAACTGAATCTGAACGAATCCTGATGCTTGTTGCTGAACAATCCGATTACACACAAAATCCAAGTCAGGGGTTTTTCAGTGTCAGCCTGATTCCAGGGAAACTGTGCAAGGCGGCGTATTGCACGCGTTCCTGTCGTGATGACAGACCTGTCCGTCTACAACAGGACTTGGAGGACCTATGATGCATCGTTGGCAATCTCTGCTCATCGTTTTCGTGTTGATTTGTGCCTCCGTAACTTGGGCACAGAATCAGCCTCAACCGAAGACCATCGCTGAATCAGTCAATTTGATTTGGAAAGATGTCGCTCGCGACTTCATCGCCCTAGCCGAGGCGATGCCGGAAGACAAGTGGAACTTCACCCCCACGCAAGGCGAATTCAAGGGAGTGCGCACATTTGGCGAACAGATAAAACATGTGGCTTGCGGAAACGAGGCGTGGGCAAAGCAGATGGCGGGCGAGAAAACGCCGGAGCGGTGCGACCTCGGTGGACCCAATCCAGCGAAGACGAAAGCCGAGATCCTTAATTACCTGCGCGAATCGTTCGCAATGATTGACAAAGCCATCGCCGCTACCAACGCCGACAACCTCTTGCAACCCAACAAAGGACAGTACTGGGGACCGAACCGTCTCTCCGCCATCACCGCAGCGGTGTGGCACGTCTCCGACCACTATGGCCAGTTGGTGGAGTATTCGCGGATGAACGACATCGTGCCCCCGGCCAGCCGATAACGAGACACTAAGTTCCTCGCGTCAGCGCAGCCGCACTGATGCACTAGAGAGTGTGTGCCCAAAGCCATCGCCAGGAATGCGATTTCACTTATCTACCCTCAGGAAAAATATTTTCCTCTGGCTTGAAGAGCGATAACGTCTGGTTGCGACAGTTGAAGCTTGACTAGGCGATACAATCAGCCATCTGCACCCATGACATCTGAGCCGCACGAACTTCCGACGTCTCCATTGCCGGGCGGTATCGGCCGCTATATTCACGCAGGTGGAAAGGTTGGGGTTCTGGTCGAATTAGCGTGTGAGAGCGAGTTTGTGCCCCGCACCGAAGAGTTCAGCCAACTTATGCACGACATCGCCATGCAGATCGCAGCTTCCGACCCTAAATTCATTCGCAAGGAGGACGTCACGCGGGAAGCCTACGAGCGCGAAAAAGACATTTGCCGCGCTATCGCCAGTAGCAAGCCAGCGCACATCGTGGACAAGCTGTTCGAAGGAAGGATGGCAAAGTTCTACGAGGAGGTCTGTTTGTACGAGCAACCCTTTATAAAAGACCTGACCATGTCTGTCTCGCAGCTCATCGCGACGATGGTTGCCAAGCTGGGCGAGAACATCTCTGTCCGGCGCTTTGCGCGATTCGAAGTGGGAGGCACGACTCGCGAATCAGAAGGCGGAGACGAAGCTGGCATCGCTGTCAAGAAGCCAAAGGGACCAAGGCTGGACAGCGCCACCGCCGCCGTCAAGCTGGGCGGAGAGGACGAGTAAGACCTAGGACAGTCGTGGACACTTTAGACAGCGGTTGATTGGCGAAACATCTCCATTGCACGCATCCGGTTTTTTGAAGAACTCAAGATCGAATCTGGCAGTCCATCGTTTCCATAGTTTGCACTGTCAGAATCTCCCCACAATTCAGGCTATTGCCTGCTATCGAGGATCATCAGCCATTTCTGAGGAAAACAAAACCCGCTGATTTAGCGGGTCTTAGCGGGTGATAGCTGGTAGCGCTACCGGGAATCGAACCCGGGTTTGAAGATTGAGAATCTTCCGTCCTAACCCCTAGACGATAGCGCCACTCGATGGAAGAATTCGATTATAACATCCTCCGCTGCAGTCATTTGCGCTTTCGAATTCGCGCGGCAACGGACCTGCACTCAGTAACTCCTGCACTGTGTTTCCTTTCCGAATTCCCGCACGCAGAAATCCAAACTTTTTATGCAAATCGTCTCCCTCCACAGGCGGACTGGAGATATAGTAAAGGGTACTGAATCAACTTAAATTCTGAAGGGCGACGCTTAATGGTGTCTCTTCATTGCAACACCAACCCAACTCATCCCTAACCAGGAGTTCAAGGAGTAAGAAATATGGCAAAACCCAGAGTCCCCAAAAAGGCTAGCGAGGATATCACTGTTGCACCTACGCCCGATGCCAATTCGAGCGAAATCCTCGCGGCTGAATCCAACGGCAACGGCGACGCCACCAATGGCGCCAAGAAAGCGGTTCGGAAGAAAACCGCCGCCAAGCCCGAGATCGTCAAGTCCGACGCGCGTGCCACCATTGTGCCGATCAATCTGGAAGAAGAAGTCCGCCGCCTCGCCTATCTGATGGCTGAGCGCCGCGGATTTCAGCCAGGCCACGAAGCCGAAGACTGGTTCGCTGCCGAACGCGAAGTCCGCCAGCGTTACCATCAACACAGCGCATAAGGGCGCCTCCATTCTCCGCCTGGCGGCCGAGCCCCGGCCGCCGTTGCGCGGCGGAAAAGTTTACAAGTCCTGTCGATTAAGCGTTTTACTCAAAAATCGTTCGGACAGGGATCCCCGGGTCCCTTCAGCCTTTGTCCTAACGTGACTTGTTTTCTTGGACCGCACGGTTGCCTGCCCCGTGAGTTTCTGAAAAAATGAATCGGGGTCCTCCCGCATGGCGCAAATTGGTAGTTTCGCCTTGCTCTTCGCCTTGGCGTTGAGCATTTATTGCTTTGGCATCGGACTGGTCGCTCTTCTCCGCAAAGGCGACACCGATTGGACTCGTCTCGGCGAAACCGCCCGACGCGCCGGCGTGGTCATCTTCGCCGCGGTTTTCCTGGCCGCTCTTGCGCTTGTCGTCTCGGCGTTCCGCGATGATTTCAGCATCGCCTACATCTTCCATCACAGTAATCGCGATCTTCCGGCTCCCTTTAAATTCGCCACCCTTTGGTCCGGTCAAGAAGGTTCGCTCGTCTTCTGGTCACTACTTCTCTCCGGATACGCATTCGTTCTCCGCCTCCGTTACAAAACTGACCCGCGGCTGTTCGCTTATGCCTCGGTCGTTCTGGCGGGCATTCAGATCTTCTTCCTCTCTCTCGTGAATTTCGCGGCGAATCCGTTCGGCCTGCTCCAGGGCCCGCTCCGCCCCGACGGCACCGGCCTCAACCCGCTTCTGCAATATCCCGAGATGGTCATTCACCCACCCATGCTCTATCTCGGATACGTCGGCTTCAGCGTTCCCTTCGCCTTCGCGCTTGGCGCGCTGATCATGAAGTACCCGGGGGAGAAATGGATCCACATCACCCGTCGCTGGACCATGGTGACCTGGGGATTCTTGACGATTGGAATTTTCCTCGGCGCGCACTGGGCCTACGCGGTGCTCGGATGGGGCGGCTACTGGGGATGGGATCCCGTTGAAAATGCCTCGCTGATGCCGTGGCTGGTCGGCACGGCATTCCTGCACTCCGTCATGATGCAGGAAAAACGCGGCATGCTCAAAGTGTGGAACATGTGGCTGGTGTTCGCCAGCTTCTGGCTCGCGATCCTGGGTACATTCCTCACCCGGAGCGGCATCATCAGTTCGGTCCACGCCTTCGCGCAGTCTTCGATCGGTCCGTGGTTCGCGTGGTTCCTCGCCATCACTTTTGCGGTATTTGTTTTCTTCTTTGCCTTGAATCACAAGCACCTGCGCAGCGAACACAAACTGGAAGCCATCGTCTCCCGCGAGTCGAGCTTCATGTTTAACAACCTGCTTTTCTGCGCGCTCTGCTTCACTGTGCTGTGGGGCACATGGTTCCCAAAAATTTCCGAATGGGTGCAGGGGAATAAGGTCACGGTCAACGCCCCCTTTTATAACCGCGTTGCAATTCCGGTCGCTCTCCTGCTCATTATCCTGACCGCCATAGGCCCGCTGCTCGCATGGCGAAAAACTTCTTTTGAGAGCTTGAGGCGGAATTTCAAATGGCCTACAGTCGGGGCGGTTATCGCGGCAGTCTTTCTCATGATCACTCCTCCCAGCTGGGGAGGTGCATTCGGCTTACGTCCCTGGGTGGATATTTCGTATTTTTATTCGCTGATGGCAATCAGCCTTGCCGTCATGGTCACGTTGACGATTGCCAGCGAGTTCTACCGCGGCGGCCGCGTGATCTCAGAAAAAAGCGGACAGGGCATGTTCGCCTCGATGGTCCAACTCACGCATCGCAATACACGACGCTACGGAGGCTACATCGTTCACTTCGGCGTTGCGGTGGTCCTGATCGGTCTGGCCGGCTCTGCCTTCAATCAGGACAAAGAGCAGGAAATGGCGTATGGCGACAAAATGGCGATAGGGCCCTACACGCTGGTCTGCCGCTCTTACACCTCCGACGAATTCCCAAATTACGAAGCCGAATGGGCAGTCCTTGATGTTTACAAAGACGGCCGACAGATCGATCAACTGACACCCGAGCGCCGCTTCTACAAGGCCAGCCAGCAAACGTCGACGATGCCCTACATCCGCTCGTCGCTGAAAGAAGATCTTTACGTCGTCTATGAAGGCCTGAATCCAGATAACGGCCATCCGATTCTGAAAGCGCACCTGAATCCGCTCGTGATGTGGATCTGGCTCGGTGTGTGGATCATCATCGGCGGCACAATCCTGGCGCTGGTGCCCAACGCCCCAGCCCCGGTGGTCGTACCTGTCCCTGCAAGGAGACTGGAGCACGCCGCTCCAGTCCCCGCCGGCGATTAGGAATTTGAACGTGTAGCGGCGGACCCATTGGTCCGCCCGCTGCGCCAAACGCAGCTCTTGAGGCGTATGAAGGCGCCGAACCATAAAATGAAGCCAAAACCCAATCCGATTGTCCGCCGAGCTCTCCAATGCGCCGCCCTGGCGGCCGCCGTGTTCGCCTTCTCCGGCGCCAGCGATCCCAGCGCGCGCTTCAGCGAACTCGGCCATCAACTGATGTGCATCTGCTCCTGCGGACAGATCCTGCTCGAGTGCAACCACGTCGGCTGCCCCGATTCCGACATGATGCGTAACGAACTCATGGCCGCCGTCGGCCGAGGCGATAGTGATAGCCTCGTTGAACAAGCTTTCGTGCAGAAATATGGGCCCACGGTTCTCGCGGCTCCTACGACCACGGGATTCGATCGCACCGCCTGGATCATGCCCTTCGTGGCTTTGCTGGCAGGCTGCGGCATTCTGGTCTACATCGTGCGCTCCTGGCGGAACCGGCCCGCCCCCGCTCTGGCCGATGGCATCACTCCCGTGCGCGGCCCCGAACTCGATCAGTTCCGCGAGCAAGCCGAAAAGGAGACCGACGTATGACGTTTGAATGGGCCTGCTGCGGGCTGTTCTTGGTCGCCGCACTCTTCTACATCTTTTATCTACCGGGCGATCTCTATCTTGGCCCCAAAAAAACTCGCGCGAGCTATCTGCGGGAAAGGAAAGACGCCGTCTACGAAAACCTGCGCGACCTGAATTTCGAATACCGCGCCGGTAAAGTCCCCGACGCCGACTACCACAGCCTGAAAGCCTCGTTGCAGGATGAAGCCGCGGCGCTCCTGGCCGAGATCGCGCGCCTCGAATCCCGAACCGCATCAGCGCCCACCAAAGCGAGATCATGACCTTAGCCAAAAAATCAAAGTTGATGCATGTCATCCTGAGCGCAGCAAGTGCGAAACGAAGTGCAGCACTTGCGGAATCGAAAGACCTTGTGTTTCGTTGCGCCTGGTTAGTCGGATTCGCGTTGCTTCTGGCGCCAGCCGCAGCAGCCCAAACCCTAACCGGGACAGTGAAGAACTCCACTACCGGCAAGCCCGCCGCGGGAGACGAAGTAGTCCTGATCACGCTAGGCCAGGGCATGGAAGAAGCTGGACGCACCAAGGCCGATTCCAAAGGCAACTTCTCGTTCAAGCTCAACGAACAAGGTCCCCACCTAGTCCGCGCCATCCACCAGGGCGTGACCTATCACCGCATGGCCCCTCCGGGAACCACGTCGGTCGAAGTCGAAGTCTTTGACGTCGCCAAAAAGCTCGATTCGGGCCTTGAGGTAGTCGCCGACATGATGCGCGTTCAGGCCGAGCAAGGGCAGCTGGAAGTTCAGCGCATGTTTGCCGTCGACAACAAATCCAAGCCTCCGCGCACTCAGATGAACGAGCGCAACCTCGAGTTCAATCTTCCAGAGGGCGCCAAGATCGTCGAATCCTCTGCCATGACCCAGGGCGGCAATCCGCTGAACAGCGCCCCCATCCCGGTTGACGACAAGAAAACGCGCTTCGCCTTTAATTTCCCGCTGCGTCCTGGCACTACGCAATTTCAGGTCGCCTACACGCTGCCCTACACCGGTAGCGCCAACATCGATCCCAAGAGCCTTTATCCCCTGCAGCACTTTGTCGCCATCGTCCCCAAGGCGATGCAGTTCGCCCCGGCTTCAGGCACGAACTATCAAGCGGTGAACGATCCGCAACAGCCGGACGCTACAGTCCAGGTCGTAAGCGGCGCCGGAGAGGGACAGTTACTGGCGTTCAAGGTTTCCGGAGAAGGCACGCTCGAAGCGCGCCAGGAGAATGGCGGAGCCCCCAGCGCACAAGCTGGCGGATCGGCACAAGCTAGTGGATCGGCACAGGGTGATCGCCCCGGCGGTGGACTCGGTCCTCCCATCGACGCTCCCGACCCGCTGCAAAAATATCGCTGGTGGATTCTCGGAGCATTCGCCGCCGCCCTGGTTATCGGAGGCATCGTCGTGGCCACGCGCCAGCAATCCGCGCAGCGCACCGCGCGTGCGACTGGGGGATTGTCGCAAATCGAAGACGCGGAAGACTTCGAAGTTCCCGCTCCCGCCCGTGTAAGTCGGCCGCCCGCCCCTAAGCCGCGACCTGCTCCAGTCACTCCGGCCGAAGAAGCACCCGCTCCCCGCGGTTCGTCGAAGTTATTGGAGGCCCTGAAAGACGAACTCTTCGACCTGGAAGTCGAGCACAAACAAGGCCGCATAAGTCAGCAGGAGTATGAAAAGACGAAGGCGGCTCTCGACCAGACGTTACAACACGCCCTAAAACGCGAAGCGACAAAGCAAACCTAGCTGCGATGCAATTGACGATGGCGGCCTCGCTCTCCAAAAGTGCGGCCGCAATGAAACGGCGAGCGCTGAACTTGCACTATTGAAGTTCGGGAAAGCTGGCCTTGGCGCAGAGAAGTCAGCGATTTTGCGACACCTTACTCGGATCATTGCAAATGTACATACAAATTCCGTAAAACAAATGTTCCTTCAAGAACACTATGGAAAACTCTCGGATATAGACAGCAACCTCTTCAGCCGCAATAACTTCCAGCCCATCTCCATCCGCGGCGGGTAGGGCGTGCGGGTTAACGCATCCCCACCCGTGGCAGCCTGAAGAATGCTGCTTCGTCAGGTTATTTTCTGCTTTCCTGACCTCAGCTCACCAAACTTTGCCGCTGTTGCCGTCCCCCGTGATCAACGACGACCCTGACACGCAACAGAAGCAGGCAACGGGAAGCTCCAGGCTCAGATCTGCAGCCTGGCATGCGAACTGCTTTCGACGTCGGACTATTCCGAATCACTGCAAATCGCCCCAGACCTCATAGCGGCCATCCACACGCTCCTCGAGGCCCGTAGCCGGTCCGACTAGCGAAACCTAAAGTATCTCGACCGCGAAAATTACAGGCAACCTCTAGCACACGATATAGCTCTGAGTTGGCAATTCGAGCAGTTTCAGTTTTGGCTTTTCACGGCTATGGTGCAATGCAAGAATCAAAGCTGTCCTTTTCGGGGATGTCTGGCCGTGACGGGCGGGAGGCGCTTTGAGGAAATTTCGAGTTCTGCTTGTCGATGATTACGAGCCCTGGCGTCGCTTTGTACGCTTGAAATTGCAACAGCAAACAGAACTGGAGGTTGTTGGCGAATCCGCAGACGGCCTGCAGGCGATTCAGCAAGCCCAACAATTGCGACCAGATCTGATCTTGCTGGACCTCGGACTACCTTCAATCAACGGAATCGAGGCGGCTCGACAGCTGCGGAGACTGTTGCCTCAGTCCAAAATACTGTTTGTCAGCCAGGAGTCCTCTCCCGATGTGGTGCGAGAAGCCCTGAACACCGGTGCGCGCGGCTATGTCATTAAACAGCGCGCCAATGATCTCTTGCGGGCTGTAACGGCCGCCCTGATTTGACATCCCGGCCCCCGGAGGGGTGCCCCACGCCCAAAGCCGCCAGACGTGGGACTTCGTACTGTCGATGAGGTTTTGTTTTCCGAAGAGGTAAGGCAGCCTTGTCGGGCGCCATTTTTGGCGAGGCCGAGCCTCGCAGATCGCGGGACTATGGAGAGCGGTTCTTAGCCGTTTCCAGCGCTCTCGGCTTCAGACTTCCAGCCGCCTAATTTTAGCTTCTCCTCTTTATCGGACCGTGCCGCTTTCAGATACTCAAAGATGTAGCTGACGTCGAGCAGGGCATGTTCCACCCGCTCTCGAATATCCGCATCGCTGAGCAGCATCGTTGCGTCGTTGTGCCACTCCCGCAGCCGACTGAGGAGATCATCAATCTTTTTCAGGGTGGGATTGTCAATGGGCGACGTCATGGTGGCGCACGTCCACCGGCACCATAGCATGGGGTCATTACCGCCTCTTTGCTTTTGCGCAATCCCGGGCAGATCATCGTGGGCTCCCCGGCCTCCAGGGCATCCGGACAGGACCCCGTGCTTTGGCAGGCGAGATCCGGTCGCGCCGCGGTCCAGTCGCGGGCACTTCAGCCTGCCAGGAGGCTTGGGGAGTGGTTGCGGGAACAGAATTGACTTGCGAAGTCAGATTTCTGACGGTCTTGATCCGGCTGCTTCGTCCTGGCGAACGGGGCTGCCGCCGTATGGTTCTTCGTCATTCTCCATCAACACAGCGGCACCATCGACGGGAATCCCCGTCTGGAGCACGCGAAGTTCTCTGTCCGGAACGTGAAAGTGCGCGATACCGCAGGCCAGACACAGGCTTACGTCCGGAAAGACCCAAACGAGGGCTTTGCTGAGTCCCTCGATGCCTGCAAAATGAACGGCAAACTCGCCTCTGAACTCGCGAACATCTGGGGATGTGCAGGAGTTGCACCTCGGAGTGATATTGGCGACCGTACCGTGCACGATGACCGGACCTCCATCTTCGACAAAGCCCAACTGTAGTGCTACCGCAGTCCGTCGCGAATACCAGGAGCGTGCGCCAGACTGCTGTCACAGCCAACCCGCGGCTGCTTCGCTCCTCGCCCCCTGGGTGCGGGATCGCTGGCGTTTGGTAGGGCGCCCTATTGATCACCATCACATAGATGGGCGAGGTATCGCCCGATGACAATCAACGTGCCTGGGCTCCCGTTGCCCGTAACAGATCCAGCCATCCGTAAAGACCCCCAGCACAAAGTTCCCGCGCTCCACGATCACTCGCTGCGGGATTCCGAGAACTAATGTGAGGAGAAGGAGTTTCATGCCGCCTCGGCACTACTTGTACCGAGAAGCCGGTCGGGGCGTCATCTGGCATTTCTGCCAGTTCCGACCCAGTCGCGGTAAGCCTGGGTGGCACACTCCAGCTTGCCTCTGGCTTAAGCGCGGAAGTTCAGAGCTGGACGGGCTCTAATAGGTTCGCGGTGCTCTGGGTCAAGATGGAAGAACTAAAGAAAATCTAAGGACAGAAACGCTTGTTCAGCCTGACGAGTGAGCTTCACTTTTGCCCGGCGACGCTTCTCTTCTGGCGCACGTAGAACCGCTTCACCTTCGCGCGATTGCCGCACTTGGTCATGTCACACCAGCGGCGCCGATGGTTCTTGCTCTCATCCAGAAAGATCCACTCGCATGTCTTCGACGCACACGCGCGCACATATTCCACACGCTCGGAGGCGAGCAGTTCCGCCGCATCGCGCGCAATCGGCCACAACGGTGCAAACAGGTCGTAACTGTCCGCTTCAAATTTCCACTGAAAGCGCTCCTTGCTTGCGACCAGCACCAGATGCTGCGCTGATTCCTGCACATGCGAATTCAAAATCGCGAGCGCTGCAGCCGGCACAGGCTTCTTCCTCGCCAGGGCATAGAAAATGTCACTGATCGCCTCCCGCAACTGAGTTGCTGATGCGAGCGCACGCTGCGCCTCATCGGGATACGACATGCTCTTCGTCATCAATCGATCTACCTGCTGGTCATTCAGAAGGCCCGTGTCTTCAGCAAACCGAGCCAGGTCGACGTAGTGTTTCAGCAACTCCTTCGCGTCCGGCGTGAAGCGGTCGTCCAATGTGTTGACGAAGTCGAGACACGCGGCTCCGGCGACCAACTCAAACCACGGCTCTCGCCGTCGTTTTATCGTGTCCGGATAAATTGTCCACCTCCACTGACTCCTATTATCTAACCTTTAAAACAAACTTGACAAGTTAGCAATGGCAATATAGTCTACACCTAACTTATGAAATATGTTTTGGAGGTTAGCAATGTTCCGTGAACAGCCGGCCCAGATCCTGGCCCTCCGCCGCCAAAAACTCCAACCTCCAAAGCTGATAAATATAGGAGGCAGACCGGTGATCGCACCCGCGACAACTCGAAACGAACCTAGCGACTCCATCAAAATCGCGCTTGCGTTTGCCGCGATCTACCTGGTGTGGGGTTCAACGTACCTGGCGATTCGCTATGCGGTTGAAACCATCCCACCGCTTGTTGCTGCGGGCATCCGCCACACGATCGCGGGAGGAGTGCTGCTGGCCTGGGCGTGCCTGCGCGGATATCGTCCGCGGCGCGAGCATTGGGTCGCAGGTGGCGTCTTGGGCGCGTTGTTCTTCCTGGTTGGGCACGGCACGCTGCATTGGGCGGAGCAGCACGTGGCCTCCGGCCTTGCCGCGCTGCTTATCGCGACCGAACCGATGTTCATTCTGGTGCTCGCGTGGCTCACGGGACAACAGCGTATCAGCCGCATTAGTGCCCTCGGCTTGGCGCTCGGCATCGCCGGCGTCGCCATTCTCACCGGCGTGGAGCTCTCGACGAAAGACGCGAGCCTGCTTGGATTACTCGCCGTGCTCACTGGATCATTCGCATGGTCGGCAGGCGTGGTGATCTCTCCCAGGCTGAAGCTGCCCTCAGACGCATTGGCGCGCACAGCCGTCCCGCTCGTGTGCGGTGCGGTGATGCTGCTCGCGACTGCAGGCGTCACCGGCGAATTTCACGCGCTGCAATGGTCGCAGGTGTCGCTGAAATCCCTTTTTGGCTTGGGATACCTCATCACGTTCGGTTCCATCGTGGCGTTCACTGCGTACACCTGGCTGCTGCAGCGCTGCCCGCCCGCTGTCGTGGCGACGCACACATATGCCAATCCTGTCGTGGCGGTGCTGCTCGGATGGCTGCTGGCCGGCGAACAGCTAACTGGCCGAGTGGGCCTGGCGTCGGTTGCGATTCTGGGGGCGATCATGCTGATCCGCAGGGGAGAGCGTGCTCCTGTGCGTCCGGTCGTGGCATCTGCGCCGGCAAAAGTGAAGTCGGCGCAATGCGCTTGAAGCGTCATCGCCGGGGCAACACGAGCCGGCCGGTAATAGGTTTCCCTGGCTGCGGATGATAGTCTTACTCTCCGCATGGCCCGCCGCACTGAGCCTCTACGCATTGCCATCGATACCGGTGGAACCTTCACGGATTGCGTGTGGATCGATCCTTCTAAGCATCAACTTCGGATGCTGAAAGTCTTTTCGACCCCTGATGATCCAGCGCGCGCGATCGTGGAGGCAGTCGAAAAGATTGCGCCGGCTGCAGAGTTCATTCTCCTTCACGGAACCACCGTGGGCACCAACACGCTGCTCGAGCGGAAAGGAGCGCGGACCGCGCTGGTGACCACCGCCGGATTCGAAGATGCGATCGAAATCGGACGGCAGGCGCGGCCGAAACTGTACGACTTCTTCTTCGATCGCATTGAGCCGCTTGCGGCCAGGGAGCTGCGCTTCGGAATTCAGGAGCGCACGGCGGCTGACGGCGAGGTTCTCGCATCGCCTGACATTGCCGAGCTGAATAGCCTCGCACAGCGTGTCGCGCGGGCCAATCCTGAAGCCGTGGCGATCTCGCTGTTGTTTTCGTTCGCCAACGCCAAAAACGAACGCGCCGTGGCCGAATCGCTGGCTCATCTGCGAGTTCCACTCTCCGTTTCCCATCTCATCGTGCCCGAGTTCCGCGAGTATGAACGCACATCTACGATTGTGATCAATGCTTATCTGCAGCCGGTGATGGGGCGGTATCTTAGGAGTTTGCAGAATGGGCTTGGGGCTTCCGGCCTTCGGCTTCCGGATCACAGGAAGGCGAGCGGTCAGAGTAAAGCTGTGGGGATATTTGTCATGCAGTCTTCTGGCGGGATTACTGCCCTGGCGACTGCGGCGCAGGAACCGGTGAGGACTGTGCTCTCGGGGCCTGCGGGCGGAGTGGTGGGAGCGGCGGCAAGCGCGCGGCGCAGCGGGTTCGACAACATCATCGCCTTCGACATGGGAGGCACCTCCACCGATGTCTCGCTCGTGGAAGGCAAGATCAAAACGGCTAGCGACGCACAGGTTGCCGGGCTACCCATCAGTGTGCCGATGCTCGATATTCATACCGTAGGAGCAGGTGGAGGGTCGCTGGCGCGATTTGATGCTGCTGGCGTGCTCCGCGTCGGACCTGAATCGGCGGGAGCGGATCCGGGTCCGATTTGTTATGGACGCGGAACCCAGCCCACGGTGACGGATGCCAACTTACTGCTGGGCCGCTTGCAGCCAACTAAATTCCTAGGCGGCGACTTCACACTCGATCTGGAGCGCACGCGTCAGATCACGCGTGAATGGTTGAAGAAACAGGCATCGACTCTCAGCCTGGAGAAGTTTGCGGCGGGAGTGGTTCGCGTCGTGAACTCCGTCATGGAGAAAGCAATTCGCGTGGTGTCGATCGAACGCGGACGCGATCCGCGTCAATTTGCTCTCGTCGCGTTTGGAGGTGCGGGAGGACTGCACGCCTGCGCCCTGGCGCAGGGCTTGAGCATCCCGCATGTGATTGTGCCGGCATTTCCCGGGGCACTCTCTGCCCTTGGCATCTTGTGGAGTGATGTGGTCAAGGATTACTCGCGGACGATTTTGTGGCGCGTTGCGCGCGAAATTCCGCAAGGGAAATTGAACCGCGAATTCGCGGCACTCGAACGGGTCGCGAGGAGAGACTTCGCCGCCGAGAAATGGGATGGCGCGGTGCGGTTTATCCGCACGATAGATCTGCGCTATCGGGGCCAGGGATACGAGCTCAATCTGCCCGCCAGCGAGAACGTTTTGCGCGCGTTCGAAGCGGAACACAAGCAACGCTACGGGTACACGCACGCGAATCGTGAAATCGAAATCGTTACGCTGCGGTTGCGAGCCGTGCTGCCATCCTCTTCCCGGGCGAGGACACAACCCGCGCCGAGCAACCTGCGCAGCAAAGAGCCCGGACCGAGCGAAGCGGCTACCGTTTTCGACGGTCAGAAATTGAGTGCGAAAGTTTACGAACGCGAGCGACTTAGCGTGAAGAAGAGCTATCGCGGCGCGGCGATTGTAACGGAATACAGCGCGACAACGGTGATCCCACCCGGCAAACGATTCCGAGTGGACCATGCGTCCAATCTGACCATCGAACTCTGATTTTGCAGCCTCCCTTCCGCAGCAGGCCGGCGCACGAGGGGGGAATTTGAGAAAAATGCTTGACAAGGGCGAAGAGTCCTCCTATATTTAACCCGTCGGTTATTTAACCTACTGGTTTATTACAGATGCAAGATCTGCTCAGTTCGACTTTTGCCGCCCTCGCCGACCCCACTCGACGCGCGATCCTGGCCCGGTTGGCTCTGGGCGAGACTTCGGTAACCGAACTCGCCAAGCCATTCGAGATGTCGATGCCCGCGGTTTCGAAGCATCTGAAGGTGCTGGAGCGCGCCGGACTGATCTCGCGGGGCCGTGAGGCGCAGTGGCGTCCCTGCCGCCTGGACGCCGGCCCCCTCAAAGATGCAGCCTCCTGGATCGAGGAGTACCGGCGGTTCTGGTCCCCTCACCTGGATGCTCTCGAACGCTACCTCGACCGGATGGAACCAGCGGCACCAACGAAAAGGAAGACAAAGAAAGCCCAAGGCGGTTCCAACCGCGACAGTGACAAAGGAGAAACCCAATGAAGATCAAATTGACTAGTGTGTATGTGGACGATCAGGACAAGGCCCTGCGCTTCTATACCGAGGTATTGGGATTTGCCAAGAAGGCCGATTTCAGTCAGGGGCCCTATCGCTGGCTGACCGTGGCCTCGACTGAGGAACCGGAGGGTACTCAGCTGCAGTTGGCGCTCAACAACAACCCGGTAGCAAAAACGTATCAGCAAGCGATGTTTCAGCAGAACCAGCCCGCGGCTATGTTCTTCACCGACGACGTCAAGGGCGACTACGAGCAGATCAAGGCCCGCGGCGCCGAATTCACGATGTCGCCCACCGAGGTGACCGGCTCGACGATTGCAATGCTGAAAGACACGTGCGGGAATCTGATTCAGCTCACGCAACTCGCGCGTTGGTAGGGCAGACATTAGCGGAGAAGAAGATGACTAGTCACGCAGAGTACATCCCGGGGCCAGCCAGCGGGGCGCAGATGCGCAAGGAAGAAGGAGAGAACTGGACGCTCATTCTCGTCAGAGAGCTGCGCCACTCGCCGGAAAAAGTCTGGCGGGCACTGACGGACCCGGTGCATCTGCGCGAGTGGGCTCCTTTTGACGCCGATGAGAGCCTGGGTACAGTTGGAAACAGAGTGAAGCTCACCACGGTCGGAGCACCGAGGCCACATGTCACCGAAACCATCGTGACGCGGGCGGACGCACCCCAGACGCTTGAGTATAAGTGGGGTAGCAACGATATGCGCTGGGAACTCGAGCCGGTTGGGGGCGGCACGCGCCTGACCCTGTGGACCAGCATCAATCGCCGCTTCATCGCAATGGGCGCCGCCGGGTGGCACATATGCTTCGATGCGCTCGATCACCTTCTTGGCGGCGAGCCGATTGGACGCAGGGTGGGTCCAGACTCTATGAAGTTTCCCGGGTTTCAGCGGTTGCACGCCGAGTACGCAACCCTGTTCGGGGTGGACACGCCGAAATGGTAAGGCTGGCCCACTCAAGCCTGTAGCGGCTTGAGTGGGATCCGACAGCTCAGAAAGGCGTGAGTCCAGGGACCGGAAAAAAGCGATTGAAATCAAGATCAGGGAGTGACGTCATGAACCAATCAGCCGACACAGCGAACCTCGTGAAGCGAGGCTTCACCCGTACGCTTTTTCGCTGGATCCACATCGTCTTCAGCATTCCGATACTGGGTTATATCTATAGTCCGTTCGACAAAATTCCGCAGTATGCCGCACCCACTCGCTATGTCTTCGTCCCGGTAATGATCCTTTCGGGATTGTGGATGTGGAAAGGCCATGTCGTTCGACGACTATTTTCGAAAAGACCGGCGGGTGCCAGCGCATCGTACTCTGTCCTGTAATGCTCAACTGTCATATGACGCCGTAGCCGTCGGAAGATCCCACAGATTCGCCCAAATGACCGCAGCAGACTTTCGCAGGATTGCACTGAGCCTGGCAGGGGTCGAAGAGCACTCCCACGCAGGATTGCCAGCTTTTCGTGTCGGAGGCAGGAAATTTGCTTCGCTGGCCTCGCAGGCAGAGGGCTACGGGAATCTGATGCTTACGCTCGAACAACAGGCAGCATTTGTGGCAGAGGCGCCCGAGATTTTCCTTCCGATTCATGGAGGCTGGGGGAAGATGGGGCACACACATATTCGCCTGGCCGTGGTCACCGAGGATGTACTGAGGGGCGCACTCCAAACGGCGTGGAAACTGCGCATGGACAAGAACGCAAATACAGTCCCCAAAAAACGAAGTGGGGGGCGCACTGGAATAAGAGATAAGAAAGGCGGGAAGCGACGACTATGAAAGTGTCACGAGCGCGAAACATCAATGACAATCAAGAAGGTTTGCCATTAAAACCACGGGAAGAGCTACTCAGAGCATTGAAAGCCCGTTTTGAGAAAAACATGAATCGCCACAAAGATGGGGAATGGGCCCAAGTACAAGGAAGACTGGAAGCTAATCCTGTAAAACTGTGGTCACTCTACGAGATGGAGAGAACTGGCGGTGAGCCGGACGTTGTTGGCGATGACAAAAAGACGGGGGAATACATTTTCTATGATTGCTCGCCAGAAAGCCCGAAAGAGCGTAGAAGTCTTTGCTACGACCGCGAAGCCCTGGAGTCCAGGAAAGAAAATAAACCAAAAGATAACGCTCTTGATGTGGCCGCCGCAATGGGCATTGAGCTCTTAACCGAAGAACAATATCGAGAGTTGCAGAAGCTCGGAGATTTTGACGCGAAAACGTCGAGCTGGGTGAAAACACCTTCGCCGATCAGAAAACTCGGGGGCGCTCTCTTCTGCGATCGTCGTTTCGACACGGTTTTCGTGTATCACAACGGTGCGGAGTCGTACTATGCCGCCAGAGGCTTTCGGGGGTGGCTGAAAGTCTAAAGCGCAAAGTTCGCGAGCCGGGACTATGTCCTTGCGGACGCGAGGCCGCGACCCGGAGTGCCTGTACGACCTGAACATCCGCGACCGATAAGACCGCAACCGCAAACACAGACCGGGCCAACGCCGATCTTAATCGTGGTAGCGCTGTTCGCCGGCAGGAATGGCGATGGTCAGCCGGTTCTGAGGTGGTGGCAATGGGCAGGTTGCGTACGGCGTAAATGCGCAGGGCGGATTTATAAGTTCGTTGAAATCGAGCCACAATTCTCCCGGCTGCGCCACGCCATGATCGGGCAAGTCGGTATAGAGAAAACGTCCGGCGCCGTAGGTGGTTATTTTGCTGGTCTCATCACGAAGAATGAAGAAGAGTTCCCTGGAGGCGGGATCCTCGAGCACCGGCTCCAGGCGAAGCAATTTTCCGTCCAGAGTAAACTCGGCCGCGCCCGGCGCGGGCAACTTTTCGATGGTGCCGAGGATCGTAGGAATGTCGAGCGTCCTGGGAGGATTGTAGGGAATCCATTTCGCCCGGATTCGGTACTTGGCATTTGGCGCGTACCAGCGCAGGCCATGAAATCCGGTGCGCGTCGGCGCGTCGAGGTCCTTGATGCGAAGGGCGATACGCTGATCGCGATGGATGAGGATGATCGTGAGGGTGCCAACTTTCAGTTTTGACGGTTGTGACGGCGATGCGGCGTCGTCAGCGTACAGGGGCTGCTCCTCGGGCGACTTCTCATCGACGACCAGGTCCTTCGGAAATCCGCCCGGCGGGGAGAGCAAGCGCAGGTTCCCGTTCTGGAGCCGAACGACGGCGAGATGCGCCGGTGCCTTCGTGATCCGAATGCGGTTGTCGGTGGCAGAGCCGACGGTGTTGTCGCCCTCCTTCAGCCATTCCAGGCCGATCAGAGAGAGCCAGCCCTCCGGGGCCTGCAGCTGAGCGGCGCGCTGCGAGCGCCATTTGAGCAGATCGCCTTGCCACGCGGCTGACGTGGCGGTGTCGGAGGAGAAGCTTAACGTGGCAATAAACGCCAATCCGGCAATAACTTTCTTCATCAGGGGTCTCGCGTCAATCGAGATGTTCGATTTTAGCTCGCTGGGGACAAAAGTATGGAGATACAGAATGATCGAAATCGCAGGGACCATTGGTTCTGATTTCGCGGGAAGACTGGTTCCTGCTCGCTGGGGTTGCGGGCGCCTAATGCGGGCGGAAGGTCTTTCCGGTTTCCAGCAGCGTCTTCAATCGGGACAGAATCCGCGGCCAACCGTCGGCGTTCTGAGCATAGGCTGGATCGTCATCCTGAAAGCTGTCATTCGTCACCACAACCTTCACCGCCTCGGATTCCGGAATCAACTCTACCTTTACTCGCGACATCACTGCTCCGTCGCCCATACCGAACTTGTATTCGAACAGCTTCGGTGGTTCAACTCTGAGCACCTCACCGGTTACATACCGCATTGGCTTCCCATCCTTACCCGGACCCGAGAATGTCATCGCACCGCCAGGTCTCAAGTCCACCTCAAAATCCGCCCCCATAAAGATCGTTTGATTCGCTTCTTTCGAGACGAATCCGTTCCAGACCTTCGCCACGGGGGCAGCAATGTAATAGGTGAAAATCAGCGGTGCGTTCGCCATCTCAGTGCGCCCAGGGACTTCTCTCAAATCGACGATGTGCCTGACTGTAGCAGAAAGATTTGGCGAGGTCCCCAACTCAAGCCAAATTTGAGCCTTGAATGAGCCACCCCTCCCTACGCACGAGCTAGGATGCAATGGCCCGGATCAATATTGTCCCCAGCCGCCCGATGGGTCACTACTCCCTTGCCATGAGGAACCGGTGTCGTTAAACCAGCTGGATGCCCAATTCCCGAACTGGTCACCTAACTGGCCGCCGGCGTGCCCGGCGAAGTCCTTCAGGAATGACTTTCCGGCGCTCAACAACAGGCTTTTGAGTTCACTCCCATTTGCCCCGGACTCAGCATGAACCACGGGCGCAACGGTGCTGGGTGCACCAGGCAACATCATCTGCGGTTGAAACGATGCGCCAGGAAAGTATGCGAATTGCGTTACACGACAGTGCATGCAGGTAAAGATCGGAGGCAAGGGCCCGCAATACGGGCAGTACACTCCCATGGGCCCGCCTTCCACGTATGCAGGCATGTGCGGCATGAATCGTCCGCCACAAATGAGGGTCTCAATAACGCGGCAGTTCCCACAACCAACGTAAAGCATGTTCGCCTCCTAGCTTCGAGGGTCAAAGTTATTGACCCCCTACGAACTGACTGGACCGTTGCCGACTGCGATTCGCATCGGCAGGGTGCTTCTTGTTTCATAGTGCACAGCAAGCGATAAGCGTTTCGGCGATAGGCCAGCTTTTTCTTATGGAGTCAACGAGGAACCCGGGGCGCGTGTACAATACCGCTCGAATTCCCGGTCGTCTTCCCCACGAACTTCACATAGCAGGAGACTATCCCATGCCCAAAGCGAAAAAGGGAAAAAAGCACTCGGCTGTTCGTGAGCTGTTCGTGCAAATGCAAATTAATCGAAGCAACGCCGATGCGGGCGATTCCGGTGCCACCGTCGACGCCTCGGCCATGATCAGCGTACTGGTCACCCTGGACGGTGAACCGGTCGGGGACCTCGGTGCGAACGCCGGCAACCAAACCAGTGCCATAGCTCTGCCGGCAGGCTGGACTTTGCGTGACGGATTTAATGTGCGCCCGAACGGCTGCAATGTTTCGGTGACCGAGTTTCTGAATCAGGGAGCGGGGATCTACGACATTCGCATCGTTGCTTACGTAGGTAATCCGGCATGCAAGTGGCTGTCGGGCGAGTACATCTACGGCATCCAGATCAGGACCTCGCGTACGATTGCGGGCAAAAGCGTCTCTCTGCAAGGGTCCGCGCTCGGCAAGTTGACGATACCGTAATCTGCGGCGTGGGCGTCGTCCGGGCTTGCCCCCATTTGGAATTGCCTAAGGTGGCCCAGTCAAGACCGGATTTCGGCTTGAGTGGGCTGCTTAAGAGGCGCCTGGTGGGCGGACGTAACTGCGCAAGGCGTTCGGAAGTATGCAGAGTGCATCTCAATCAGGCGCGCTTTAGAGTTGGAGCTGAACATGAAAGAGACCGTACCGGTGGAATCTGCGTCGGCAGTACTCGACGCAAGGATCAACGAACTGGCGGACTGGCGCGGAAAGATGCTCGCGAAAGTGCGCAAGATCATCCATGAGGCTGACCCTGAGATCGTTGAAGAGTGGAAGTGGGCCAAGGCGACATCCCCGGGAGTTCCCGTGTTTGCGCGCGGAGGCATCATCTGCACGGGAGAGACGTACAAGAAAGTGGTCAAACTTACATTTGCCAAGGGCGCCGCGTTGAAGGATCCTTCACATCTCTTTAACTCCAGTCTCGGGGGGAATGTCAGGCGTGCGATTGACATCCACGAAAGCGACAAGATCAAGGAGGCGGCCCTGAAGGATCTCATTCGCGCTGCCGTGGCCCTCAACCTCGAGGGCAAGAACAAACAGAAGCCCAGACCGAAGTCGCGGCCGGCGACCAGGAAGCGCGCCGACTAGCTGCGTCGTACAGCCCACACAGCGAACACCGCGTTGTGTCGGCCAGCCGACATCCGAACACCGCGACCTTTGCTTCGTTCGCTCAAAGACGCCGGAAGGCCAGCACGGCATTCATGCCACCGAAGGCGAATGAGTTCGACAGACATGCATCGACCGTTAATGGTCGGGCAGAATTCGGAATCACGTCGAGATCACAGGCTGGGTCTGGGATGGTGTAATTCGCGGTGGGGGGCAGTATGGCGTGCTTGAGAGCCAATACGGCTGCCGCCGCTTCTAATGCTCCCGCCGCGCCCAGGGTGTGGCCATGCATCGATTTGGTCGAACTGATCGCCAGGTGCTCGGCATGAGAGCCGAAAACAGCCCGTATGGCGGCCGTCTCGGTGCGATCGTTGGCTTCGGTGGCGGTTCCGTGGGCGTTGATGTAACCGACTTGCTCGCATGCCAAACCGGAGTCGTCCAAGGCCGAGCGCATGGCGCGCGCCGCGCCATCGCATGATGGTTCCGTAATATGACCGGCATCCGAGGACATTCCGAATCCTACAATTTCAGCCATTGGTTGAACCCCGCGAGCCAGGGCGGTTTGCAAGGGCTCCAAAACAAACATGGCTGCGCCTTCTCCGAGAATCATGCCGGAGCGGTCGCGGGAAAATGGCCGGCACGTATCCTTACTGACTACGCGTAACGCCTCCCAGGCTTTGAGTCCACCGAGGAACAGGGGCGCCTCGCTCCCTCCGGCGATCGCGAGCGGCGCCTGCCCGGAGCGAACCATCCAGAAGGCATGCCCTAACGCGTGGGCAGAAGAGGCACACGCGGTCGAGATCGTAAAAACCGGACCCTTGATCCCGTGACACATGGAGATGTGGCTGGCGCCCGCATTACTCATGGCGAGCGGGATGGTTAGTGGATGGATGCGGGCTCTTTTTAAGAAATAATGCCCTGTACCCGTCCTCTTCCGCGCTTCGGCCGCCCATGCACGAGCCGGTGACGACGATGGCTTTCTCCCGCAGCGGTGGTGTCCACTCCACGTTTGCGTGGGCAATGGCTTCGCGTGCCGAAAAGACGGCAAACTGAGCGAAGCGGTCCATGCACGCAAGTTGGCCGGGTGGAAACTCGGCTTCGGGAGAAAACCCGGGTACTTGCGCGACATTCTTGAAGCGGAGCTGCCCATCATCGATCGTATCGATGGGTCGGATCCCGCTGAAGCCATGGTGAAGGGCTTCCCAGAATTCTTGAGCATTCAGGCCGAGGGCGCTGATCACGCCGATGCCCGTAACCACCACTCTGGGCATGTTAGTTGCTGACAGGGATATTTCCCCGTGCAGCCAGTAGTTGCTGGACGCCCATCAAGACATCGCTAACCTGGTTGGCTCGCTTCGCGTCCTCATCGTCGATGCTGATATCGAATTCGCTTTCCAAATCGAACAGGAGGTTGAGGCGGTCCAGAGAATCGATACCCAGTTCTGCGAAAGTACTATCGGGCCGCACGGACTCCAACTGGATGCGCTTCGACCTTGAGATCACGCGCAGAATGCGTTCCTGGATTGTTTCCGAATTTGCCATAGACGCAATACCTCGCAAGCAGGAATGGAAACGGGTGGCTCGTTCGCGAGCCACCCGGCAAAGCTATTTCTTTTTGCTCGCATCCAGCACATCGGCAAACTGCCGCAGCGTTTGCGAAAAGTTACCCAACACGTTATCGGGATGCAGAGGATGGAAGAAACGCCGAGAATAGCGCTCTATTTCCTTGTTGTCCCAAGTAGTTGTGAGGGTCTTCGCATCGTGGAAGACGTTGGGCAGCGGAAGGAACGTTTTATAGTGACCAAAGTGCTGCGCCGAGGTCATCGCTGCGCTGATGGCAGAAGGCCCGGGACTCAGCTTCGGAATGGGACTCGGTGCGGTAGCCCGACAGAAAGAGGCGCCATTGGTAGCGATGTCATCGGTCTTGCTATATGTTCGCTGTACGTCCCAGGTGTTGGCGCCGACGGTAATGGAATCGGCTTCTCCGTTGCAGATATCCCCATTCTCGTCACTCGAAGGACCAAACCATCCGGTCGGGAATGCGGGATCTGTCGCCATCTCGGCAAACTCGTGACTGGTAACCTGGGTCCGGCGTTGCTCCTGCGTTTGTGAGAGTGACAGCGAGCAACCACCGCCACCACAGCCAGTATTAATCAGGCAAGTGTCGTCGAGTGCCGGAATTACCGAGTAGTAGCAGGAGTTTCCTTTCGCAGTGGTAAAGAAGAAGTGATACCCGAACGCAGTATCACCCCCCGGCTCGCACATAGTGATAGCGAGATTGTTATCTCGGACAGCGATGCTCGAATCGAGGTAGATGATAATGCAGTGAGTCTTGTTGTTAGCAGGCGGCTCAGGAATCGCACCCGAGTTGATGGCACCCTGAATAACGTTGTGAATGTCCGTGTCACTAATGTTAGCTGCCACATTAGTGATGAAAGACGCCTGGAGAAACAGAGCGGTCCCGGGACCGCTACCGACACCATGCTGACTCAGGACATTCATAAACTGGCTATTCCCAAGGTCTTGCAGAAATTGGGAGAGACGTGCAGCTTCGGCGAGGCCCGCGGGGCTATTGGTCCAGCTGGGTCCCCAGAACGTTGCATACATGAACGGGCAAGTGAGGACTGGCCCGCCGTTCCACACAAAGTCGGAATGAGCGGGTGCGGCGGGGACAGGACCGGCCCCGACATAAGCTTCGTGCGCATGTTTCCTTGCGACTCCGCCGATTCTTCTTCCTGATTTGCTGGGAGTGATTCCGGCTCCTTCCGGTTTATAGGCGGCAACACCGCCGGTCTTGGACTCAACAGGCATAGTTAGTCTCCTTTCATAAGCGAAGACGGTCGGCCATGAGGGTCGACTCTGATTGTTTGTCGGCCAAGGGGAAGATTGATTCGGGTCGAAACGGATCTAGTCGTGCGTGGGCTGCCCGAGCTATTCAGCCTCTTGTCGATCCGAGTTGGCGATTATCGAAATCCAGTTAGTGAGTGACGTGCGCACTAACTCTCGTGATAGTCAGCTTTGCGTTCAGGGGAAGGTCAGTCTAGGCCCTGCAATTGTCTCGGCTATACGACGAGGGGAAGATATGTGTCGCTTGAGCCTGTCAACGCGTTTTGAACGCTTAGTCCGAACTCATCGGCCAGTCAAGGAAATTCGAATGAAGACTAAGTAAGTAGTTCATGCTGGGCCAGTACAAACACCAATGAATCTATTAGTCTGGCTTTCACCACGGAATGGCGACTGCAGTGAACTGGCAGTTGATACGGGCTCGAGCTTAACAAATGTCAAGTTGCGATTACATCTTCATTGACGATCGGCATAGCTAAAAAACTAACGGTTTAGGCCGTGATTGACTTGCGGCATCCCGGCGCGGTGCAACTCGAGCTCCTGTTCTTTGGCCTCTGTCGCGGATATTCCGCAGGTTCTCGCAACGGTGAGCAGTCCACGATTGATCAGGCCAACAGCTCTGGATTCCGGGCCTAATGTTAATGTTTGATGAAAAACAGGCGCTGCCGAGCCGAAAGGGAGGACTAGACACTAGGTGGGGGCAGGTCTGTTCGCTACAATAAGGGCGTGAAACCGAGCATCTTCGTCGTCGAAGACGATCCTGATATTTCGCGGCTGGTCCGGCACCATTTGGAGAATGAGGGATTTGTGGTCCGGGTGTATCCCACCGGGTCCACGGTGCTGGCGGATGCAGAGCGGCAGCGGCCGGCTTTGTTCGTCCTCGATATCATGGTACCGGGCAAAGATGGACTGGAGATTTGCCGAACGATCCGGCAGACGGCTGGGCTGGCATCCGTGCCGGTGATTTTTCTGACCGCGAAAAGTAGTGAGGCGGATCGCGTGCTGGGGCTCGAGTTGGGCGCGGACGACTACATCGGGAAGCCGTTCAGCCCGCGGGAACTGGTGGCGCGTGTGAAGGCGGTGCTGCGGCGGTTTGAGCGGCCGCTGCCGCCCAGCCCGATGAAAGTCGGCGACATTGAAATTGATCCGTCGGCGATGACACTGATGGTCCGCGGAATGATGGTTCCGACTACGGCGACCGAGTTCCGGCTGCTGGATTATTTTGCGAGGCATAAGGGGCGGGTGTTTAGCCGGGATCATCTGCTGGATTCGGTGTGGCGGGATACGGCGTACGTGACTCCGCGCTCGGTCGACGTATACGTGCGGCGCATTCGGGAAAAGATTGAGCCGGACCCGGAGAACCCGCGTTATCTGAAGACGGTCCGCGGGGCAGGATACCGGTTCGAAGCGCCGAAGTGAAAGGTACCGCGGCGGCTGAAGCCCCCGGAAGATAAAGACGAGAATCGCAGCCCTGAAGCGGGGCCCGGCAACATCAGCGTGAGGGGTAGCCATTACTCTGGGCTGCGTAACGAATCAGACATGTGGAATACAGAGTCCAAATCCCCTCCCTGGCGCACAAGACGCGACAAGGATGGGGCACCCGCAAGATCCCTGTATGACTCGGAACCCGCGAACACGCCCGTAGAGGAATCTTGAAGAACCGCATCTTCTTCAAACTGCTGGCGATCTTTCTGATTGTCATCGCGGCGACGGCTGCCATTCTTGACATGATGCTCGGCAGTGCCTGGGAACGGTCGCTGCGCGCCGAAATCGAACGGAATCTCACGCAAAAGACGCTGATGTTTGCTCACCGGGTCGAGATCGATCATGAGCATTCGCTAGCCGACATCGCGGCGCAGGAAGGACAGGCAGCGGGCGCACGGGCGACGATTATCGACGCCTCGGGAAGAGTCCTCGCGGATTCGGAATCGAATCCCGCACAGATGGAAAATCACGCCATGCGGGCCGAGTTTGCCGCTGCATTGTCGGGGAAGATGGGAGAAAACGAACGTCGCAGCGCAACCTTGGGCATTCCTTTTCTGTATGTGGCCGCGCCGATCTCGGGAGGGGCAGTTCGCTTCGCTTATCCTTTGTCGGATCTTGAGACGGTCGAAGCTCAGGTGCGATGGCGTTTGCTCTGGGGATCCGCCATTGCATGCTTGATTGCGCTGTTGATCGCGGCTGGAGCTTCGATCTGGATGTCGCGGCGCCTGGAGCGGATCGTGGACGTAGCGGCGCGAATCGAACGGGGAGACCTGCACGCGCGGGTGAATGAAAATCCGATGGACGAGATTGGGCGAGTGGCCGCGGCCATCGATAAGACGGCGCAGCAAGTGGAGCGCAGCTTCGACGCGGTACGCTCGAGCCAGCGCCAGCTCGAGACCTTGCTGAACAGCATGCAAGATGCAGTCATCGCGGTGAGTGCCGACGGACTGGTGCGTTGGGCGAATCATAAGATGGATCGTCTGGCCCCGCAGCATACGCGGCTGAACGCGCCGGTGGTAGAGACTATTCGCGATCCGGATTTTCTGGCGGCGGTGAACGCGGCGACCAGCACAAAGGATGTGAAAACAGCGCGCGCGACTTCCATTGTGCCGGGACGAGCTTTTGACGTGACCGCGGCGCCGCTGCCGGATGGCGGCGTGGTGGCCGTGCTGCGCGATCTAACAGAGACGGAGCGAGTGGAAAAGACGCGCCGCGATTTCATCGCGAATGTGTCCCACGAATTGCGGACTCCTCTGACCTCGATTCAGGGTTACACCGAGACTTTGCTGGACACGAATCCGGAGAATTCTGGCTCCACCCGGGAGTTTCTCGAGATTATTCGCAAGAACACGATGCGCATGTCACGACTGACGGAAGATCTGTTGACGCTGGCGCGCGTCGAATCGGGCGAGACACGATTTGAGACCGAGCCGGTGCCTCCCGTGGAATTGCTGCACGATGCGGAGGAGAGTTTTCGCGAGATCGCACGTGGGCAAGGTATCGATCTGCTGATCATGGACTCACACAATGGAAGCGGGTCAGCCGAGTCTTTGCCCTTGGTGCTGGCAGACCGGGAGGCGATTCATCAGGTGTTCTCGAACCTGATTGATAACGCGATGAAGTATGGACGAGGCGGCGGGCGCGTGGAGTTAGGGGCGCGCACGGCCCAGAGAGGGATTGAATTTTATGTGAAGGATTTTGGGGCGGGGATTTCGTCGGAGCATTTGCCGCGGTTGTTTGAGCGGTTTTATCGCGTGGATAAGGCACGGTCGCGAGAATCGGGTGGCACGGGCTTGGGATTGGCGATTGCGAAACACATTATGCGCGCGCACGGGGGAGCGATTCGAGCGGAGAGTGAATTGAGCCATGGGAGCACGTTTGTGTTTACGCTACCGACGGCGTAAGGACGAAAAGACCCACTTCGGGCACCAGCGGCCCAACCCTTCGACTTCGCTCTGGGCAAGAGTCGGGCAACCCCAATTTTCGGCGCTCTCCCCGGAAGGAACCTCGGACGTCAAACCGCGTCGCACTCTGCGTGGTACGCTCGGCTGGGCTTTCGCGGGGCGGACGAATGCATCCGCCCCTAAACGCGCCCTCTACGGCAAAGTCCTGATTGTGGAGAGCATGTTAGGCTCCTAATGTCTGGGAAGGAACCGGAGCGCTGGTCCTCCTCCGCTTCATGCTGCACCGAAGGCAAATGCATGCTCCTGAAAGAATGGCCTCTTCTTCGCCAGATTGCCGGCGGACTCCGGGGAACGGGTCCCGAAGTTATGTCGGAGCGCACCCGAAATCTGAAAATGAAAACTGCTGGGGCGGAGGTCGCGAAATCGATCTGTCCTTATTGCGGTGTCGGTTGCGGGCAACTGGTCTTCCACAGGGGCGACAAGCTGATCTCGATTGAGGGAGATCCTGAGTCTCCAATTTCGCGCGGGCGACTTTGCCCCAAAGGCGCAGACACATTCGAACTGCATACGCACCCGCATCGGTTGAAGAAGGTGAGGTATCGCGCGCCGTATGCAAAGGATTGGCAGGAGATTGATCTCGATCAAGCCATGGAAATGGTCGCGGATCGGTTGTGGGATTCGCGCGAGCGAACGTTTCAGGAGAAGCGTGACGGACATACGGTAATGCAGACCACGGCCGTAGGGCACCTGGGCGGCGCGACGCTCGACATTGAAGAAAACTATCTCATCAAAAAACTGTTCTCAGTTGGCCTGGGGATGGTATGCATCAGCAACCAGGCCCGTATATGACATAGCTCGACCGTGCCCGGTCTGGGCACTTCCTTTGGCCGCGGTGGCGCGACGACAGCACAGCAGGATCTGAGTAATGCGGACGCGATCCTCATCATGGGATCGTCGATGGCGGAGAATCATCCGGTGGGCTTCCAGTGGGTGATGGAAGCGCGGGAGCGCGGGGCCAAGGTGATTCACGTCGACCCGCGATTCACGCGGACTTCGGCGATGGCCGACATCTGGGTGCCGCTGCGCGCTGCAAGCGATATCGGGTTTCTCGGCGGGATCATCAACTACGTTCTCCAGAACAACAAAGAGTTCCGCGAGTACGTCGTGGCTTATACGAATGCATCGGCCATTCTGCGCGAGGACTTCAAGGATACAGAAGACTTGGACGGATTCTTCTCCGGTTGGGACGACGAGAAGAAACAATATGATCCCACGTCGTGGTTGTATCGTCGTCAGGAGCAGGGCGCGAAGGAAGCGAGCGATGGTGGACAGGCGCCTAACCAAGCCTCCGGCGGGCATGGGAAAGATCGCGAGGGCGGAATGGGTGATCCGGCTCTGGGAGAGACGGATCCGACACTCGAACATCCGCGGTGCGTGTTCCAGGTTCTGAAGCGGCATTTCTCGCGGTATACACCGGAGATGGTGGAGCGGTGCTGCGGGGTGTCGCAGGATGTTTTTTTGCGATGTGCGGAGACGTTCGCAAATGCGTCCGGTCCGGAGAAGACAGCGGCGATCTGTTACGCCGTGGGATGGACGCAGCACTCGAAGGGTGTGCAGATCATACGCTCGGCAGCCATTCTGCAATTGTTGCTGGGAAATATTGGACGGCCGGGTGGTGGCATTCTTGCGCTGCGGGGACACGCGTCCATTCAAGGGTCGACGGACGTTCCGACGCTATACGACATTCTGCCGGGATATTTGCCGATGCCGGTCTTCGAGGCGGATGCGAACACGCTGAAGGATTACATCAACAGACACAAGACTCGTACCGGGATGTGGTCGGGATTTGACAGTTACTTCGTCAGCTTGTTGAAGGCGTACTACGGAGAAGCGGCAACCAAGGAGAACGATTATGGATTCGACTGGCTGCCTCGCGTAACCGGAGATCATTCGCAGCTTGGGTACTGGCTCGACATGGAGGACGGCAAAATGGAAGGGCTGTTCGTCATGGGGCAAAACCCGGCAGTGGGTGCGTCGAATGGAAAGCTGCAACGATCGGCCCTGACGAGGTTGAAATGGCTGGTCGTACGCGACATGGTGGAGACCGAAACGGCGTCCTTCTGGTATGCGTCGCCGGAGGCGGTGAGTGGAGAACGGCCGCCGGAGAAAATCGGAACCGAGATTTTCCTGTTCCCGGCAGCGGGCACCGCGGAAAAGTCGGGAACATTTACCAACACGCAGCGGCTTCTGCAATTCCGCAATAAGGCAGTGGATCCCCCGGGAGATGCGCGCGGCGAAATCTGGTTCATGTATCACCTGGGCAGAAGAATGCGGGAGAAAGCCAAACAGAATCCTTCTGCCAGGAACGAAGGCTTACTCGCGTTGAACTGGGATTATCCACTCGAAGGACCGCACCACGAACCGCCGGCGGAGGCAGTGTTGCGCGAGATCAACGGGTATCGCGTGGATGACCGGACCCAGCTTGCTCATATCCGAGATTTGAAAAATGACGGCTCCACCGCTTGCGGCGCGTGGATCTACTGCGGAGTGTTTCCGGAGAAGAATCGGAACCGGGCCAATGAGCGGAAACCGAAAGATTTGCTTGGGCACGGCTGGGGATTTTCCTGGCCGAACGATTGCCGGATCATTTACAACCGTGCTTCGGCGCGTCCGGATGGAAGGCCTTGGAGTGAGCGAAAGAAGCTCGTCTGGTGGGATGCGGCCCAAGGAAAGTGGACGGGAAATGACCATCCCGATTTTACGGAGAACCTGGCGCCCGATACGCCAAGCGATCTGCGCAAAGGGCAGGGGGTGGAGGCGCTCGGAGGGGCTCGGCCGTTCACATTGCATCAGGATGGCGTGGGATGGCTCTATGTGCCGAGCGGGTTGAAGGATGGTCCGCTGCCCACGCATTACGAGCCGTTGGAATCGCCGGTGCACAATCCGCTTTACGATCAGGACATCAACCCGGCAGCAAACAAGCGGGAGAGGCCGGATAACCCATATGCAAACAGTCCGGCTGACCCGCGGTATCCGTTTGTTCTCATGACGTACCGCTTGACCGAGCATCATACGGCGGGTGGGATGTCGCGGTACCTTCCGCGGCTGAGTGAACTGCAGCCTGAGTTGTTCGTGGAAGTGTCGCCGCAATTGGCGGCGGAGCGCTCGCTGGTCAACGGCAGGTATGCCCGCGTAACGACGCCGCGAGCTAGCATTGAGGCGCGCGTGCTGGTGACGAACCGACTGAAACCGATACAGCTCGACGGCAAGACGATTCACCAGGTTGGGCTGCCATATCACTGGGGGTATTCGGGCGGGGTGAAGGGTGCGGTCGCGAATGACCTGCTCGTCATCAGCCAGGAGCCGAATGTACGCATCATGGAAACCAAGGCGCTAGTCTGCGACATTGTTCCGGTTCCCGGCGAGATCTTCGAAACACGTAGTCAGCCGATGGCGGAAAGGGCTTCATGAAGACTGCGGCATTTCTCACGGATTCGACGCTGTGCATCGGCTGCAAAGCATGCGAAGTTGCGTGCAAGGAATGGAACGATGTTCCGCCTGATTTTGTGGAGTGGCGCGGGCTTTCTTACGACAATACCTGGGCCTTGAGCGCGCGAACATGGCGCCACGTGATGTTCGTTGAGGGTATTCCGGAGATCGGCAAGGGCGGGAACGATCCGGCCACAATGGGCTGGGGCCTGTTGTCAGACGTATGCAAACACTGCGAAGTAGCTGGGTGCCTGGAGGCGTGTCCGACAGGTGCGCTGGTACGAACTGAGTTTGAAAGCGTGTACCTGCAGCCGGATGTCTGCAACGGCTGCGGATACTGTGTGGTGAGTTGTCCGTTCGGAGTGGTGGCCAAGGATGAGGTCGACGGGCGGGCGTTTAAATGCACGTTCTGCTATGACCGTCAAAAGGCAGACTTAAAGCCGGCCTGCGCCAAGGTGTGCCCGACGCAGTCGATTCAATTTGGCGAATTGGACGAGTTGCGTGAGCGCGCCCAGGAAAGGATGGCGCAGCTCAAGGACCGTGGTATTCACGATGCATCGATCTGGAATCCCGTCGACACGAGTGTGGCGGGGACGCATGCGATCTTCATCATGCGCGGCGAGCAGAGAGCGTATAACCTCCCGCCACAACCCGAAGTACCGACGATGTACCTGCGCAGCGGATGGACCTCGGCAACCGTCGCCGCGGGAGTAATGCTGGTCGGAACATTGTTTGCGTTTCTCGGTACTGGAGGCAGGAAATGATGAGCGACGTCGGGCGCTCCCGTCCGCAGTTCTCCCGCGAAACGGAGAAGGAGCAACGGCTGACGCTGATTCAGCGGGAAGCCGCAGGGCTCGTGCCGAGTGAGCCCAGGGTCGCGATCGCTTCGGCGGAGCGGGGTTATTACGAACTGCCGCTGCTGAAGGAACCGACCTGGACATGGGAGATTCCGGTCTACTTCTTTATCGGGGGTGCGGCCGGAACGGCGTCCGTGATTGCGGGGATCGCCAGATTGACCGGCGCATCGCCGAAGCTGGTACGAGATGCGCGGCGCATGTCGATGGTGGGAGCGGTGCTCTCTCCGGCGCTGCTGATCTCCGACCTCGGACGTCCGGAGCGTTTTCTCGCGATGCTCCGAGTGTTCAAACCGCAGAGCCCAATGTCGATGGGTGTCTGGATTCTGATGGGTTTCTCAGCCGGCACGACGGCGGCTAACGTGGGAGCGTGGCTGCGGGCTCGGTCGAGGTTTCCTGGAGTTGCGGGTTTTCTCGAAAGCGTCGGGGATGTCGCTGCGCTCCTGTTTGGATTGCCATTCGCGAGTTATACCGGCGTGCTGATTGGCGCGACGGTGATTCCGGTGTGGAACTGTAATGTTGCGCTTTTGCCAGCGCATTTCCTGGTATCGGGGCTGGGAGCCTCAGTGGGCGCGCTAGAGCTTGCGGGAAACGACGCACCCGCACTGCAGTGGCTGGGGCTGGGAGCCGCGGCGGTGGAGTCAGCGGTCGGGGTTGCAATCGAGCGGGAGACGAATCCTTCCGAAGCGCCTCTTAAGCGGGGATCAAGCGGATGGCTGATCCGGCTGGGTGGAGTGCTTTCCGGACCGATTCCGCTGGCGTTGAGGACTGCAAGTCTGTTCATGAAGCCGAAACCGGCCATCAAACTAAGAAAATACGCCGCGGTGTCGGCGTTGGTCGGGTCGGCGATCACCCGCGCGGCGTGGATTTATGCAGGGCATGTATCGGCGCGCGGGAGTCGGCCCTAGGAATTTGTAAGCCGGACGGTTCAGGACTGGGTGATCCGTCAGACTAGCAGTTCTACCAGTTGGATGTTCGGTTTGCGTTACGAGATTATTTGGAAATTGCTGTCTCCGACGCGACTAACACGGGAACCATCACCGGGTAACCATGGCATTCTCTGGCACTTTTTGTTGTAGGCCTTGCTGTTAAACGGTAGTTTTTGTTCCGGCCAAGGTTTGAGCAGTCCAAATTTGCGAGCATTTTCGCCACCTCGTCGTTTTAAGTATTCCAGTCGCCCCAATTCACGGAGGAGATATGAAAATCGCAACTCTGCTACTTGCTGCCATCACCCTCGTTGCCCCAGCCACCTTATTTCCTCAACCCCCACAGAAGGACGTCCCCGCTGAGATTGATGCCGCTCGTAGCTCGCTGAAGCAAGCATCCAGTGACCTCGGAAAGGCAGGAGGAGAGAGGGGTGGACATCGGCAGAAAGCCATAGAGCACATTCAGCAGGCCGTCAGCGAGCTGAACCAGGCGGAGCAATGGGCGAAGGCGCATCACGACATTAAGTGATCTCTTCGCGACGCCGCGTACGTAAGATTGGCGGCGTGCGTGGTAGATCCATTGCGCCCGTAACGATCCATCCGCGCCCACTGCGTAAACTCTAAGCGCGAACGCGTGAGGCCTGCGGATGCAGTGTTGAAGTGTGCCACAATGCGAGTATTTCGCCACCTGGCCCCTGCGCCTTTTAGAAAATGCAAACCAACGGCCCACGCCGCGGGTTTGTTCTTTCGCCGCTCGGTCCACGCCGTTTCGTCGCTCACATTTTCCGTGCTCCGGGTTTCGATCCTACCGAGCTTTCGCATTCAATGTTGCCGGGACAGGTGCTCTTTTTCCCATCATGGAGATGAGTGCGTCGAGGCCTCTGGATGGGGCCAAGCGCAGCATGATATCGATGCGGTATGCGTCGGCACCGATGAGAATGCGCTGCCGGTCTCGCAGAATTCCTTTCAGAATGGTGCCAGCGGCTTGGGCGGGGGACGTGGGAGCCAGCTTTTTGAATCTCTCGCGAAGGATGACGGCCTCTTGCAGACTTGCCTGATGGCCCAGGCGGGCGTTATCGGCAATCGCGGTTTGAATCCCGGCAGGATGCACGCAGGAGACGTGGATGTTGGTGCTCTTTAATTCCTGGCGCAGAACTTCCGTGAAGCCGCGCACGGCAAACTTGCTGGACGCGTAAGCTGCATGGCCGGGGGGGGGCCGAACAGCCCGTAAACACTGGAGAGATTTACGATGTGAGATTCTGGCTCCTGCTGCAAGAGCGGGAGAAACGACTTGCAACCGTGAACCACACCCCAGAAATTGATGCGAAACAGCCATTCCATGTCAGCGAGTGAGATTTCTGAAAACGCTCCGTGCAACGCGACTCCGGCATGGTTAATTAACAGAGATGCGCGCTTGAAATCCTGGCGCACTTTCGCGGCGAATTCGTCCACGGCGGTGGCATTGCCGACGTCGACTTGATAGGTGCGTGCGGTCGCTGGGCTCATGAGTGCGAGTGTTTGTTCCAAGCCGGCGACATTGATATCAGTCAGCGCCAGTACTGCGCCGGCTGCCGCCAATTCTTGAGCGAGGGCACGACTGATTCCCGAGCCGGGCCGGTGACTACGGCTACTGCACCGCGAAGCTGGTTCATTGAGGGCCTCCCCGGAACTTGGAGGCGGAGTTTAGCATCTAGCAAGATCAGGTGGAACTACAAAGGGCACTCTTCGATTTCACTGGGCGAAGAGCCCACGTCTCGCAAAACGCTGAGACGTGGGGCACCCGGTTTCCTTCTCTTACCTCTTAGTGGGCCGAACGCCCATCGACATTCAGGGTCACTTTTGCACCCCGCTGCGCTCCGGCGGGGCGGACGAAAAGCCTCCGCCCCCTGCATGACTGAGAGTTCTGTCCCCGCACATTAATGAAAGTGGTAGCCGGGCTTCAGGGTGCAGCGATAGATTCTTCCCTCGTCGGGATTGATCGCAGCGTCGCAGCCGGCCCAACTGAGCTGCAGCGAGGGGCCCAGCGGAAAGATAACTGTCTGACCATCGACATCGGCTTCCATGCTGACGCTCTCGGCCGAGGGTGGGAGAGTGAAGGAGAATCCGTCGCCGAAAATCGCAGGATACGACCAGTGCTCCACCTGGGTCATCATGGGACGAAACACTTCGGCTTCGAGCAGAAAGGTTGCGGTATCGGACCAGTCTCGCACCGTGAGGGTGAGCACCTGGTCTCCTCTGGAAAAATGGTTGGATTCAATTCGGGTAAAGGGACATGGCCCGGCAATGCAGGAGGCCCGCGAGGCGCGGAACTGGTTTCCCACGCCGGCATCGAGGGTGGCCGCCCCGAGCGCGGCTTTCCATCGGCCGTCAGGAGAGCAAGGGTGCTGGTTGCGGCACGGGACGTTGCCTTTATTTTGAACTTCAAATGTTTTTACCGCGCTGCCGACGTTGAGTTCGGTCTGCATCTTCTCGGTATAGCGGACGCGAAGATTCGAGAGCTTCTCCTTGGGTTGATCGGTGGGGGCAGGCTTATTATCGAGGGGAGTGAGATGGACGATGTAGAGCTGGTTGCCGACGTAATCCAGCTGGTCGAGAGGCCGGTACTGCGGGTGGCGAAAATGGAGGACGATGGGGTGTCCGCGGCGAATCGGCTTCGGCAGAGTGAGGGCGAAATATCCAGAGGAATCGGTTTTTGAGGTTGCGGTGGGGACATCTCCGGCTGAGATGACCACGCCTCCGATGGGTAGTTGCCTGTGCGGATCGAGATCTTGCACGATGACGGCGCCATGCAGGATAACGGGCTTCTGCTTTTGCCAGCGGATGATCGCGAAGGCTGCGATGGCGAGTAAGGGGATGACGGCGGCGGCAATCCAGGCTTCGATTTTGTGGGTGCGAGTCATCCCTACGTGGACTTAATTTCATATGATGACTGAGATGCAGTCAATGTTTCCAGTCGGAGAGGCAACGTCGGGGCAATGATTTCGGGACCCCTTGACCGCGGTCTCGACGGGAGGACTTGTCTCCACCATGGAAGGCCCTCACCACAGAGGGCACAGGGAAAACCCAGGGGCGATCTGATAAAACGGAAGGAAGGAACAAGAAATTTGTTACGTTCGCGTACTTTACAGTAATCCAAAATTGGAGAGCATGAGTAGAGACAACGGAAATCTGCGCTCGCGAAGAGAGATTTTGCGGCAGATGGTGGGAGCCGGACTTGCGCTTCCCTTCTTGGGGACATCGCCGGTGCGGGCGCTAAAGGAGCAAAAGGAAAATCCCGCTTCGAATGCGGGGGGCGCAGGGCTGTCGGCGGAAGACGATCAGCTTCTGAATGAGGTGGAGAACGCGAGCGTTCTCTTCTTCTGGGAGCAGGGGAATCCGAGGACTGGAATGGTGAAGGACCGGTGCAACGTGCACGCGGAGCGTCCGGGAGATGCCGCAAGCATTGCCGCCACAGGATTCGGGCTGACAGCGCTGTGCATTGGGGAGCAGCGGGGGTTCATTCCGACGGCAGCGGCTCTGGAGCGCGTCTTCGCCACATTGCGCTTTCTCTGGAGAAAATTGCCCAATCATCGCGGATTCTTCTACCACTTTGCGAATCCGGAGACCGGAGAGCGGATGTTCGATTCGGAAGTCTCGTCGGTGGATACAGCGATCCTGCTTTGCGGGATTCTGATGGTGCGGCAGCATTTTCGACATCCAGGTGTAACCGAACTGGCGAACTTGATTTTCAGCCGCGTGGACTGGTCGTGGCTCTCGGAGGATACGTCGCTGCTGAAGCATGGCTGGACGCCGGAGATCGGGTTTCTGCCATCGCGCTGGGATTATTACAGCGAACTGATGATGATGTATCTGTTGGGGATGGGATCGAGCGCCCATCCGCTGAATCCGCAGACCTGGAATGCCTGGAAGCGGCTGACGTTTGAGTATGACGGGTTGCGGTATATAGGATCGTTTGCACCACTTTTCGTGCATCAGTATTCGCAGGCGTGGTTTGATTTTCGCGGCAAACGCGACAAGTATGCCGACTATTTCCAGAATTCGGCCGTGGCGACCGAGGTGCATCGGCGTTTTTGCCTCGAGCTGGGGAAGCAATTTCCTGACTATAACGACGATCTGTGGGGCATTACAGCGTCCGATTCCCAACCAGAGGGATACGTTGTTTGGGGCGGACCTCCTGCGACCGGGCCGATTGATGGGACCGTGGTGCCGAGCGCGGCCGGGGGTTCACTGCCATTCCTGCCCGGTCCGGCACTCCGTGTATTGAAAAATATCCGCAACAAGTATCCCTCGGCATGGAGCAAGTACGGATTTGTTAATGCCTTTAATCCCCTGAAGAACTGGTATGATACCGACGTGATCGGGATCGACACGGGGATCATTCTGTTGATGGCAGAGAATCTGCGGACTGGGTTTGTGTGGCAAACATTTATGAAGAGTCCAGAGGCCCAACGTGGAATGGAGCGGGCTGGCTTCCATAAGGACTGAAACCTTTCGGCGCCTGAAAGCCCTAAGACCGCAGTCCCCTTGAACACCAACCATCAGGGCTTTTTGCTCATCCAAAAGCCGTTTGGGGAGCCGTTTCAATTTGCCCTGAACTGATTCGACCCGAGTTCAGTGTCCCTTCGACTGGGTGCCTCGGTCGTGCCTGTAGTGCCGAGGCGGACGCTCTCCCTGATCCGCCTGGATTCACACAATGAACGAGCGACCTCAATTTTGGAGCGGTTGGCGAGACCGGCTATCGGCTCTGCGGAATGTGCCGACGGTCCTGCGCTTTGTGTGGGAATCCGGGCGCGCGGTCGTGGTGCTAGGGCTAATTGCGAGGATCGTTGCTGCCGTCCTGCCTCCAGCATTGTTCTGGGTATCGAAGCTCATCATCGACGCGATTTTCCGCATTATCACCACGCACCAGCCGATCAGCGCACGGTTGTGGTGGCTGGTGGCGGCGGAGTTCGGGCTGGCGGTATGCACCGGGCTGGTGGGCCGACTAATCGATTATCTGGACACGCTGCTGGCGGGAAAGTACATGAATTACATCAGCGTGCGGGTGATGGAGCACGCAGCGAGCCTGGACCTGATTGCCTACGAAGATCCAGTGTTCTACGACCGGCTGGAGCGGGCGCGGGTACAAGCCCAGGACCGGCTGTACATGATCCAGGCCATCGGCCGGCTGATTCAGCAGGTAATCACGACGATTACGCTGTCGATCACGATCATGATCTTTTCGCCGTGGCTGTTGCTGTTGCTGATCGTGGGAGTGATCCCGGCGTTTGTGGGCGAGACGCACTTTGCTTTCCTCGGTTATGCGAAGAATTTTCGGCAGACGCCGGTTCGACGGCAGCTGGATTATCTGCGGCTGCTCGGCGGCAGCAAGGAAGCGGCCAAGGAATTGAAGCTGTTTGGGCTACAGGGATTTCTGACCGGAAGGTTCAAGACGCTTGCCGATCAGGTGTATCACGAAGACATTGCGCTGGCACGGCGCAAGTTCATCGCCGGGTCGCTGCTCTCGATCATTGGCACGGCGGGATATTACACGGCATATCTCTACGCTGTGTGGCGGACGGTTACCGGAGTGTTCAGTTTCGGCACGTTGACCCTGCTGGCGAATGCGATTCGTGACGCGAGCTCCAACCTGCAGCAGACGTTTTCGACGTTGTCGACGATTGCGGATCAGGCGCTGTTCCTGACCGACCTGATTGCTTTCTTTGACATGACGCCGACGATTCGCTCGAAGGCGGGGGCGCTGCCGGCACCAAGGCCGATCCGGGAGGGGTTCGAGTTTCGCAATGTGTCGTTCCGGTACCCGGGTTCCTCGCGGCTGGTGCTCAACGCCCTGAACTTCCATCTACGGCCTGGGGAGCGCATCGCTTTGATCGGCGAAAACGGCGAGGGGAAAACGACAATCGTGAAGCTGCTGACGCGGCTCTACGACCCGATTGAAGGTCAGGTGCTGCTCGACGGGATCGACCTGCGGGAATACGACTTGGAAGATTTGTATCGCGAGATTGGAGTGATCTTCCAGGATTTTATGCGCTACGAGATGACTGCACGGGAGAACATTGGGGTTGGACGGATCGCGAGGGTGAACGATCTGGAACTGCTGCGGCAATCGGCGCAGAAAAGCATGGCCGCCGATGTGTTGCGGAAATTGCCGGCGGGAATGGACCAAATGCTAGGCCGCCGCTTCGACGGCGGCGTGGATCTTTCCGGTGGGGAGTGGCAGAAGGTGGCGCTGGCGCGTGCGTATCTGCGCGACGCACAGGTGTTGATCCTGGACGAACCGACGTCGGCGCTGGACGCACGCAGTGAATACGAGGTATTCAAGCGGTTTGCCGAATTGACGTCGGGAAAGATGGCGCTATTTATTTCGCACCGGTTTTCGACGGTACGCATGGCGGACCGGATCGTGGTGCTCGAAAACGGACGGATCGCGGAGGAAGGCGATCACGACACGCTCACGAGTCTTGGCGGGCGCTACGCCGAGATGTTTGAGTTACAGGCGGCCAGTTATCGCTGAAGCATTTGCGCTGCTGGGTTGAAAAAGCGAGCACCACGACGGACACTAGAGGTAAGAAGGAAAACCGGGTCCGTGGCTGGTTGAGGGTAAAGGGCTGAGGGCATGGGGCTACATACTGAGACCGAAGGAATCATCGGAGAAGAGGAACGCAAGTTCCTGAGCGACCGCAAGGAAGCGGAAGTTCAGCCGGTGCGCAATGCGGCGACGGAACTGGCCGCGACTGTCACCTGGCTTCCCGATCGAGATTCCTCCGTAGTGTTTGGCGAGCGCGCCGAAAGGCTAGCGAGAGAGATCGAAACTTTGTCGGAACGGATGAAAGCTGTACCGGCCGGCAAAGACGATTCGGAAGATCTGCTTGCCTTGCGAGCCCATGTTCCTTTCATTGAGTCCTGGGCGCGGAATGTTTCGAGCGAGCTCGTTCATGCTGCCCTACCCGTGGTCTCCAACAAATCGCAGATGCTGCCGCGGGTTCTGGCGATTGCGCAGGCTTTTCTGGAAGAGACGGGAGCTACATTTGCGAAGAGCGAGTTCACCGCATTCTGCCTGGCATTTGAAGCCGCGGTACCGCTGCAATTTCATGAGATCGGGTCTCTGGTGCCGGCGCTCCAACTCGTGCTGCTGGAGCGAATCGTCGAGCGGGGACTGGCTTACCTTGACGACCCGGCGAGCAAGACGTCGAACCTCTCGGCATACATCCGGACGTATCAGCAGGTTATTCAGACTTCGTGGCGAGAAGAACTTGAATCGCTGATTCCGTTTGACGAGATCCTTCGTCGCGATCCTGTCGGCGCGTATGCGTCGATGGATCTGGAAAGCCGCAATTCGTATCGCGAGCGGGTCGCACAAATCGCAAAGCGATCGGACATGACCGAAATGGAAGTGGCTCGTCATGCACTCGCGCTGGCGCGGGACGCGGAGAAGCGGGGATCGGGCGATCCGCGCAGCGCACAACGGGAAGCACACGTCGGGTATTACCTCGTCGGGGACGGTACTGACTATTTATGTCGGAGAGTCGCCTATAACCCGACCTTCGGAGAGCGGGTCCGCGGATGGTTGCGCAAGCATCCCGATGAGTACCTGCTGGTCGGGATTTCCGTCTTCACGTTCGTAATTCTCACCGGAGTGCTGTGGCTGCTCACGCCCTCGAATACGCCGTTGTCGATCATCCTGATCTCAATGGTGATCCTGCTGCTGCCAAGTTCGCAGGCAGCAGTGCAGTTGATGAATTATCTCACGACGAACCTGCTGCACCCAACGACGTTGCCGAAGCTCGACTATTCGCGTGGCATCCCGGATGACGGCGTGACTCTCGTCGCGATCCCCACGCTGCTGCTGAACGAGGGACAGGTTCACCATCTAGTGGAGGAGTTGGAGGTTCGTTATCTAGGCAATCACGACGCGAACATTCATTTTGCGATCGTGTCGGATCTGCCCGATTCGCATGAGCCTGCGCCGGAAGACAGCGAACTGGTGGACTTGTGCTCGAAGCTTATCACCGAACTGAACGAGCGCTATGGTGCGAAGGAGGAAGGAACCTTCTTTCACTTGCATCGCCATCGAGTCTACAATCCGCGCGAGAAGGGGTGGATGGGTTGGGAGCGGAAACGCGGCAAGCTGCTGGATCTGAATCAACTGCTGCGAGGCAGATTCGACAGCTTCCCAGTAAAGGTGGGGGAGTTATCGCGGCTGCGGACCGTGCGGTTTGTAATCACGCTGGACTCGGATACCGAGTTGCCGCGCGGATCGGCGCACCGGATGATTGGGGCGCTGGCGCATCCGCTGAACCAGGCAATCATTGATCCTGACAAGAACATTGTTGTTGCCGGATATGGGATTCTGCAGCCGCGGGTCGATATCAGTGTGCAGTGCACGACGAAGTCGCGGCTGGCTGCGATATTTGCGGGCGAGACAGGGCTGGATCCATACACGCGCGCAATCTCGGATGTGTATCAGGATCTCTATGGAGAGGGATCGTTTACCGGCAAAGGAATTTACGAAGTCGACACGATGGATCGGGTGCTATTCGGGCGCTTCCCCCGGAATTCCCTGCTGAGCCACGACCTGATCGAGGGAGCGTATGCGCGGGCCGGACTGGCCAGTGATATAGCCGTCATCGAAGATTACCCGTCGCACTACAGCGCGTACAGCCGTCGTAAACACCGGTGGCTGCGCGGCGATTGGCAGATCGTCGAATGGCTGACCGACACTGTGCCGGACGAGTCTGGTACACGTGTGCCGAACCCGCTCCCGCTGATGTCGCGATGGAAGATTTTCGATAATCTACGACGTAGCCTGGTAGAGCCGGCGACTCTCGTCCTGCTGCTCTACGGCTGGTTCGTGATGAACCATCCGGTCTGGTGGACCCTGGCGGCGATTGCCATTTTGTTCGTTCCGGCCTGGGTGGAACTGTTGTTTGGACTGACGCGGGCGCTGCTCACCGCTCAATTGCGGGTCGTGGGCGACACCTTCAGCAACCTGTTCAACAGCAACTTCACCGTTTTACTGACGCTGACCCTTCTGGCCCATCAGACACTGCTTTCTCTGGACGCCGTCGTGCGTGCGCTGGTACGCCGACTGGTCACACGCGAACGCATGCTCGAATGGGAAACAGCCGAACAGGCGGAACTCAAGAGGAGTCGGACTCCGATCGATCGTTACATCGATTGGATGCCATTGCTGGCGGCAGCATTGGGAGTCGCGCTGTGGCTGACCCGCCCGCACGCACTGATTGCCGCGGCACCTATTTTACTTTTGTGGGCATGCAGCAAGCCGCTCGCTTTGTGGCTGAATGCAAGTCCCATCGATCCGCCGCCGGAGATCTCGGGCAGCGATCGATGGTTGCTGCACAAATCCGCCCTTCACATCTGGCGATATTTTGCGGAACTCTCGAACGAAGAACACCACTGCCTCGTACCAGATAACGTTCAAGCGGAGCCGGAAAAAGTCGCGGCCAGCATATCGCCGACCAATGTTGGATTGCTTTTAAACGCAAGACAAGTGGCCCATGAGTTCGGCTACCTCACTTTGCCCGAAATGGTGGACCTCACTCAGAAGACACTGACCACGGTGAACCAGCTTGAGAAGTACCGCGGGCACCTGATGAACTGGTACGACACCCGGACTCTGAATCCCAAGCCACCGTACTTTATCTCCTCGGTGGACAGCGGCAACATGGTCGCTTCGCTTTGGACGCTGAGGAAAGGATGTGATGATTGCCTGCGACGCCCGCTGATTGCGCGAAGCGCCGCCGAGGGACTTTCGGATCATCTACAAGCGCTGGTGGAATTGCACGCGCTGCCGAAACGGGTGCTGGGGCGCTTCGAGGCTCAAGTCGGGCGGGGGGAGTGGTTGGCGGCGATCCTGAATCTTCCAGAAGACCGGCTGGCCGACGATCCGACCAAGTCTCACGGCGATGCCGAAAAGTCGAATCAGATTGCATGGTTTCGAGGACAGACCCGGGCGCGAATCGAGGCCGTTCGTGAGGGGATGCGCGGATATCTCCCCTGGACCTTGCCCGAGTTTTCTGAGCTTGCCGAACAAATCCGGCGTCCCGATTCTGCGTTCGATCTACCACTGGAGCGACTGCCCGATCTCATCGCTGAATTCCAACTGCATCTCGATGAAAGGCTTCAGGAATCGAGCCATGGCAACCGGCCCCTCGGAGAGCAATTCATGGGACTGCTGGCCGAAGCGCGAAACAACACAGTGCAGTTGATTGAGTCGCTGCGGTCTATCGGGCAACAGGCCTACGATTTAGCCGAGGCCATGGATTTCGCGTTCATGGTGGACAAAGAGAACATGCTGGTCTCGGTGGGGTTCGATGCGGGGACCAAGGAACTTCAGCCCTACTACTACGATCTGCTGGCGACGGAACCTCGGACCGCAGTTTTCGTCGGGATCGCAAAAGAAGATATCCCGCAGGACTGCTGGTTCCGGCTGCGGCGTCCGGTGGCGACGGATCATGGACGGCCCGTGGTGCTATCGTGGACCGGCACGATGTTCGAATACCTGATGCCTTCGATCTGGATGCGAAGCTACCGCAATACTCTGCTGCACCGCGCCTGTGTGGCGGCGGTACGGTCGCAGCAACAATATGCAGAGGAGCGGGGCGTGCCCTGGGGCGTCTCAGAATCTGCCTGCGCGCGACGGAACGAGGCCGGCGATTATCACTATGAAGCGTTCGGCGTGCCGACTCTTGCAGTGAAGAAGCACGAATCCGAACCGCTAATTATTTCTCCCTACTCAACACTGCTTGCGCTGAATGTGGATGCGAAAGCCTCACTGGAAAATCTGCATCGCATGGAATCGTTGGGATGGTTTGGGCGGTATGGATTCTGCGAGGCCGCTGATTACACCGTGCCGCGCAATTGGCTGGGGCGGCGACGATGGGAACTGGTGCGGCAGTGGATGGTGCATCACCAGGGAATGAGTTTCCTCTCGCTGGCGAATTTTCTGAGCAACAACGTTGTGCAGAGGTGGTTCCATTCCGATCGCCGCGTGATGGCATCGGAGTTGTTGTTGCAGGAGAAGCCCGTATCGCAGGCGGCGTGAGTCAGTCGCCTTGGAGCATTAGACTTGGGACAGCGAAGGCGGGATGGCGTCTTCGGCTGCGCCGAACTGCGCGGGTTCGGATGCCATCGTAAATTCGATGACTGCGCCCTCCACGATGTCGGCGTGAGTGAACCAGAGTTTGCGATGTGGTTTTCGGTTAATGCTCACGGACTGGATGTAACAATCCGTTGGCCGGGCTCTCTTGACCGCGATCTTTAGTTTCTTGCCACTTCCCAAATCCAGTTCCGCGTGATCGACTAAGGGGCTGCCCAACACGTAATTGGCGCTGACCGGGTCAACCGAATAAAAGCCCAGCGAACTCATGATGTACCAGGCAGACATCTGGCCGCAGTCTTCATTGCCGGCGAGGCCGTCGGGCTGATCATCGTATTCCATTTCCAGCAGGGTGCGGATGCGGGCCTGGGTTTTGTTTGGCACGCCGGCGTAGCAATAGAGATAGGCCATGTGATGGCAGGGCTCGTTGCCATGCGCATACTGGCCTACCATGCCAGCGATGTCGGGAGGTGCGTCGGACGGAAGCTGCGAGCTGGTCGTAAACAATGTATCCAGCTTCTCCACGAAGGCTTCGCGGCTGCCGAACAGATTGATGAATCCCGCCGGGTCATGCTGGATGGCGAAGGTGGTCTGCCAGGGATCAGATTCGGTGTAGTCGCGCCATTTTTTCGAGTAGCCCATTTCCGTTGGCTCGAAAGGATCGCTCCACTGACCGTTTTCGAGGCGTGGGCGCAGAAATGTCGTGGAAGAATCAAAAAGATTTTTGTAGTTCTTCGAGCGCTCGATAAGGAGCTTGTAATCGTCCATCCGGGCGAGCGATTTTGCGATGTGGGCTACCGCCCAATCATCGTAGGCGTACTCCATTGTCTTGCTGACTGATTCCTCTTCTTTGTCACAGGGAATGTATCCCAGCTTGCGGTAGTAGGCGAGGCCGCGATAATCATCGTCCATCGCACGACGGCGAAGTGGCGGATACACCGCGCTGAAGTCAATTCCCTTGAAGCCTTTGATCGCCGCTTCGGCATACACCGAACTGGAGTGATACCCGGTCATGCAGAAAGTTTCCTTAGCCTGCAGCGGCCAGATCGGCACCCCCGCGGCACTCTGTTGCGCCATGCGGATCAGGCAATTCACGAAGTCTGGAACGCGATCGGCCTGGAACAGGGTGTACATGGGATGCGCGGCGCGATACGTGTCCCACAAGGAGAACGTGCTGTAACTGTGGGCGCCGCCGAAGAGTTGATGGACGTTTCCGTCCATGCCGCGATATCGGCCATCGGCGTCATCAAAGAGGGTCGGGGCGCAGAGGAGGTGATACAGCGCGGTATAGAAGATCGTCTTATGGCGTGCGCTTGGCATTTCAACTCGGATCCGCGCGAGATTCTCATTCCATTTGGAGTGTGCGGTGCGTCGCACTTTTTCGAAATCCCAGTCTGGAATTTCGGTACTCACATTCTTCCGCGCACCTTCCTCACTGACCCCAGAAATTCCCGTCTTGACCGAGATAACTTCTTTGTCGCCGGTTTGGAAATGTACAAGACATTTCAGCGAGCTGCCCTTCGCCTCCCGGGCGGCGGGATCGAGCGCCTTATCGTCCGAGAAGATTTCTGCTTTCGCGAACGGCTTGGAGAACTGCATGGAAAAGTAAATCTCGCGGCCGGGGGCCCAGCCTTTGAGGCTGCGCCCGCCGACGATCGTGTCATTGCCAACAATTTTGAGAAACGCCCAAACGACCGGAGTGTTCGAGAATGAGTGCACGAGATCGAGAATGAAGTGGCTGCTGTCGCTGTTGGGAAAGGTGTAGCGATGGATTCCGGAACGCTCCGTCGCGCTGAGTTCCGCGTGGACGTTGTAGTCGCGGAGGATCACCGAGTAATAGCCGGGGACCGCAATTTCCTCTTCGTGGCTGAAGCGAGAACGGTACCCTTCTCCGGGATTCTGGCGGGCTCCGGGAATGAGCTTGGTCGGGCCGGTGCCCGGCATGAGGAGAAAATCGAGCATGTCGGAAGCTCCGGTACCGCTCAGGTGCGTGTGGCTAAAACCCATGATGGAGCTGTCGGAGTAGTGATATCCGGAACACCAGTCCCATCCATCGTTGTAAGTATCGGGACTGAGCTGCACCATACCGAAAGGGACAGTCGCGCCCGGATAGGTATGGCCGTGGCCGCCGGTGCCGATGGCGATTTTGACGAATCGCGTGAAGTCTTCCGCGGCGTCAGCGGAAGTGGGTACTGGCAGCGCAGAATTCATTTTCTGCAAGCCAAAGAACTTGAGGAAAGGCAGAGACGATAACGCGGAAACGAAAGCACGCCTGGTGATCATTGCGGATCCTTTGCCCGAAGAACGTGGCTGCGGGGCGAGATTACGGAGCGGAAAAGTCCACTTCTGGCGACTTCGGCCGGAAGTGGGCACCCCAAATTTAGGTACTGGTCGGAATTGCACCGAGGCATGAGGACTTTGGAAACCTTTCTTGTATTCTTTTTAGAAGGCTTTACCATCATGGGCGATCGTAGCCTTGTGAGTCAATTTCTCCGATACATGGGATCGCTTCGCGCTTGTGGGACATCAATCAGTTATGACCAACAACTCCGACGCTCAACGGTTTCAGCGGGAGGCAGAAAAGTACGCTGCCTACCTGGAGACGCCTGAGGGCCGACTCCGTGTCGATCTCGCCTTTGCCAACCTCGAGGAGGTTCTCCCGAAGACCGCACAACCTTTGCAGGCTCTGGATCTCGGGGGCGGTACAGGTGCGCTCGCGATGCGTCTGGCGCGGCTTGGAGTTCATGTCACTCTGCTGGATGCATCGCCACCCATGCTCGATCTGGCGAAACGGGTTGCACAACAAGCCGGCGTTGCGGAGAAGATTGCGTTGAGGCATGGCAACGCCGCGCAATTGGCAGACTTGTTCGACGTTGAATCGTTCGATTTAGTTCTTTGCCATAATGTGCTGGAATTTGTGGATGACCCGTGTACTGTGTTGCGTAGTGTCGCCCGGGTGTTGCGCGATCCTCTTGGAACAATCTCTGTGTTGGTCCGGAACCAGGCCGGTGAGGTATTGAAAGCCGCGCTAGTAAACGGAGACCTGTCCGCAAGCGAAGGCAATCTGACATCGCAGTGGGCGGATGAGTCCCTGTACGGGGGGACGGTGAGGCTATTTACGGCAGAAAGCTTGGAAGACATGCTGGCACAAGCGGCGTTCACGCTCACCGGCGAGTACGGCGTACGTGTCATGGCGGATTATTTGCCCGCAAAAGTTTCTCGAAATCAGGAGTACGACCGGATTTTCGAGCTGGAACGTAAACTGGGCAGGAGGCCCGACTTTGCCGCTGTGGCCCGGTATACACAGTGCATTGCACGCCGCACAGATCCAGGGATGAAGGACACCGCATGAACAATGTGACGCCGCAAAGCCCGACGCACAATCCTCATGCAAATGCCTCCGATACCGGGATTGCGCTGGGACTCGGGCTAACGAACGAGTGTAATCTTGCCTGCTCCTTCTGCTACCGCGATCCGGCGCGGACCGATCGGCTTTCTCTGGATCAAGTGAAGTCAGTGATGGAATGCTTGCCTGTCCGCTCGGTGAACCTGGGCACCGGGGAGAACGGCATGCATCCTGACTTCAAGGCAATCCTCGCCTACTTGCGAACGCGCGCAGTGAAGCTGACCATCACTTCCAACGGTCACAGCGTTGCCGTTCTGGACGATAGTGAATTGCGAGCCTTTCACGATATCGAGTTCTCTCTCGATTACTCCACACAGGCGGAACAGGATGCACAGCGTGGACCCGGAAATTGGGCACTCATACACGAGCAGGCAGAACGGTCCTTTGAGCTTGGTATTCCAGTGACCATCGTCGCAGTCATGATGAAGTCGAACTACTTCCGCTTAGCCGATGTGGCACGCATCGCGCAACGGTTTGACGCAGCCTTGAGAGTGAACGTGTATCAGTCAGTGCGGTCGGATGTCTACGCCTTGAGCTATGAGGAGTATTGGGAAGGATTTCAGCGTCTCTTTGATGAGACCGATGTAATTGCGATTGGCGAGCCCCTTATCCGCGCGATGGCGGGGCTGCCACCGCTCCCAGGCGGATGCGGTGTGGGCACTGTCCGGGTGACACCGAGAGCGACGACCCAACCCTGCGTTTATTGGCCAGGACCGGGTGAGCCGCTCTCCGATTTAATTTCTGCAGGGATCGACATCCTGCGTTCAACGCCATTCGCACTGGCGAGAACCATCCCGGAGGCTTGCAGCGCGTGCCAGTTCCGCGATGCGTGCCACGGTGGATGCGCCGGACGACGACGCCTGCAAGGTGCGCTATTGCAGCCTGATTTTTATTGTCCAATCGTTCGCGGCGAGCGGCCACGGCTTAAGATCCGCATGGCCGCTAAACGCGATCTACCCAAGCTGAGCAGTTCCTGCACCACTGTCGTGATCGCCAGGTAGTCGGAACGAGATGGGAAACGCCATTCACGGTTCGAGTAACCGGCGCTCTTCGTCTTATTCCGCTTTTATCCAGCTATCCGAACCCGTCAACTTCACAGCCACGTCAGATATGACCAGATGGAAAGGCTTGCCGTCAGCAGTGCCGCGGTGCTCGGTTGAGAAGAGCAGCGGACCTGCCTTTTTGTACCCTGCCCAGGTTGCTAAGACCCGGCTCGGCGGCTTGGCGCCGCCGCGATGGTAGACAAAATAAACGACACGGTTGTCTTTGCCGACGTAAAGATCCCAGGTATCGCCGGGTGTATAGCCGCTATCCACAGGATACTTCACCGGAACCAGTTCGGCCGTGCCGCTGCCCGTCGGCAGGTTGAACATCCCCTGATCGATCACTGTTGCACTCTTGTCCCAATAAGCGTGGAAGGGAAACAGCACCCAGTAATTATCGTTGATGAAACCTGGGTCGACTTCGTTCTTTACGTTGTCTGGCTGGCTACTGAGTTCGGAGCGCAGGTAGGTCACCTTCACAGGCTTACCGTCCTTATCCTTGCCTTCATAGGTAACCTTGTTGGTCTTGGGTTCCCACTCCCACGTGCGGGAGAGTTTGAAGACTCCGGGGATTTCCCCGTTCCACGTGTAACGAATCGCTTCGATTTTATCGAATGAATCGACGCCATAGGTCTTGGCGACCTTTTCGAGAATGGGCGCGCGCTGGGTCTGCGTCTGCGCCCACGACATTGCTGTCAGCAACAGCCCAAAAAATAGGTAAACCCCGATTCTTGTACGCCCCAACTTTGTCATGGATAGTCCTCCGAGGCACATACGATTCCGCCGTGCGTTGTAAAACGCTATTAAGCCATAACTCGACCAATGAATGTATTGGACGAAGGTATTGATTTATTGCAGTTTGGGCTGGTTGGATGACGGACAAGTTGTCGGAGATACAAAAACTGCCGGTGCTGTGAATGGCTCCCTCCTATTGTTCCTGGCCGTGTAATGCCGATCGACTGCTCCGGCGCAGGACGAGAATTGCGGCAGCGATGGTGATGCACCCGTATTCCACCAGCATCACCCATGGAGGAAGGGCTCCCCAAGGACGGCCCACTGCGCGCAAGTGCCATTGAATGTAGACAGGGATGATGCTCACACTCCACACGACGATCAGCAGAGTCGAGGCTGACATTACAAATGGGAGCAACCACAACAGATACCAAGGAAATACTGCGGGGGCGCACAAAAGAGCTGCTGCCATCGGCCAGGCAAAGGTCTCCAGCGACCACTTGGGCGTTGTTCTTCGTAGCCACGTTGCGGTTACGAGCCCCGCGAGCAGCGCGAGCCCTGCTAACAACTGCGGAGGCACGATTGGGTCGAGTGCGGCGAAGACAGGGCCATTGAAGCGGAAAGTCCGCACATACGTCCCGAGCGAGCCAATCGGAATTCGGCCATGGTGAAGAAACGGGGTGTACAGAAGCGCCACCACAAGAGCAGCCAGAGCCAGGTCGCGAACGCGAATTCGCTTCCAGTACAGGGGTATGAGTACGATCGGAAGAAACTTTACGGCAACGGCCAGCCCAAGGGCAACGGCAGCGGCGGCTCGCCAGCGGCGTGCAAGTGCCGCGGCGGACATCACCAACAGGAGCGCGCCCACGATGTCGATATGGCCGCTTCCCGCTACCTCAATCGCTAACAGCGGGTTCCACGCATACGCCAGAACCAGGTGTTCCCCCTGCCCGTTACGACGCAACACATCGAGTATCAAAAAGACAATCGCGCACTCACAGAGTACAAATGCAATTTTGAGTGCGAATGTAGATTCGTGAATAGCAGTAACGGCGCGGAAGAAGAGCTGCGCCCCGGCCGGATATGGGCTTGGTAGATCCGGGTTATTCAAGTTGCGTGTTTCAGGAGTATGCAGGCTGCGGACAGCCGGATCATTGGGGACGACAACATACGGGTTGTAGCCAAGCCTCTGCAGGCGGCCATCCCAGACGTAGCGGTGAATGTCATCATCGGCACCGGCGGGCATCTGAAGAAATGCAGCGTGCCAGACAGCGGCCAGCACTAGCCCTGTAATGACGATCTGTCGCGGAAAGATCGGCGCGGTGAAAAACTCATGGATAGCGAGGAGGTATAGAACGCTCGCCAGCGTCAGCGAGGCCATGAAGTATGGCCCACCCCTGTCAACGAGAGTGCGGGAGCAGAGGATGAGCGCGATACAGAGCACGGAACCGAGTATGTGCACGCGCCACGCGGGATTGATGTTCACAATTCTTTCGCATCGACCCGCAACTGTGCTGCCACAAGCTCCCACTGTTTGAGCCACTGGGCCGTGTATGGAGCCCTCGCTGGAGCGAGGCGCAACTCCTCTGACAGCCGTGTCAGGTCGTCCGCCACATCAATATCGTAAAACGGAGGCGCGAAACCGAGAGAAAGATCCAGACTTCGTGCGCGCAATAGCAGCCGGTCCAGCGCGCTACTGGTGCCCATCCCGTCGCTCGCGAAAAGACTCGGGTGAGAAGCTTTTGCGCCGACGAGGTAATAGCCTCCGTCGTGAGTTGGTCCGACGACTAAATCGTGGGCCAGGAGTGTTTTGAATGCTTCTCCGAGAACGACAGGCGGCAGGTGTGGGCTGTCGCTGTTGAAGGCAATGATGCGTCGGGGAGGATGTTGCGCGAAGTGCGCGAATACTGAAATCAGGCCAGCGGCAAGACCCTCCCCTTTCTGGGCGACGACGGTGGTTTCGCTGCCCACCAACTGCGCCAGCTCGCTTACGTCGGAGCTGGGGCACATAATGGCCACATCCACGTCGTTCAATGAGCGCGCCAGAGCGAGTGTATCCTGAAGAAGACAGCGATAAAAATCACTCACGGCAGTGGCGGACACGTGCGAGGCGAGCCGGGTCTTTACTGCTCCGGGCTTGGGTGCTTTCGCCATAATCACCAGCACCCGGTCACTGCCTGACGAACACACCATATCACCTAAGGGCTGCATCGGTTTGAATGCGGAGCTAAGGCGGGCTCGATGTCCCGGCCTTCCGATGCCCGAAATAATACCGCACGATCAAGCTGAGAATGAACCAGCCGGCACCCAACGTACCTTTGAGCGTACCGCTGATCTTTGATTTTCCGATACGCGGGTAATAGCTGACCGGGACCTCTACCACGCGGAATCCGGCAAGAGCACCTTTGAGGATCATCTCAACGGCCCAGCCGTAAGTGGTCTCTTGCAGATCCAGAGCGCGCAGTACATCTGCTCGGCCGGCGCGAAACGGGCCGAGGTCACTGATTTGTACTCCATAGAGAAGCTTGACCAGGCTGGCAGCGAAACGATTGCCAAGCGATTGGTGCCACGGCAGCGCACCTTGGTTGCTTCTGTTCCTGAGCCGAGAACCGAGTGTGATGTCGGCGCGCCCATCCGTGATGGGGGCCATCAGGATCGGCAGTTCCGAGGGACGATCGCTGTAATCGCCATCAAGGAACACAACTATGTCGGGAGAATTTGCCGCCGCGAATCCGCTGAGGCAGGCTCGCCCGTAGCCGCGACGCGGTTCCTGAATCACGCGGGCTCCCGCTCTTGCGGCAAGTTCGGGCGTTCCGTCGTTCGAATTGCTGTCGACGACGATGACCTCTGTTATCAGATCGGACGGAAGATCGGCTAAAACGCGCTCAATCGCCTGCGCTTCATTGTGGGTAGGGATGATGACGGATACTCGCACGATGGACGATGTCGGATCACCACCACGGCGAAGATGGCCAGCGTTGCGCTAGCCACGCATCCACGCCCCATTTTCGGCCCGCGCTTCCGATGGCGAGGCCAAGCGATGCGAGCACCGGAACCAGCAGTTCCCAAATCCACGCGGTCCCCCACTCCGAAACCCAGAGGCTGCCTAGATAGAGAAAAGACACAAATGCGGCGGGCCGCGTCAGCAGACCAAGAATAAGCAGGACGCCGAGAGAGATCTCGGTCAACGCTTGCATCGGAGCCGCCATCGCAGCGTGGCTTGCCGCCAATCCCATCACAGCTTTCCACAGGGCTGGGGCATGGTCGTGGGTGATGTAGTAATTGATGAGCCCCGCGTAACCAGCAGGTTTGTAGAGGCCCTTCCCTAGATTCTCAAAGAAGACCCACACGAACATCGCGCCGATCGTCACGCGTACGATTGCCAGACCACTGGCTGCCTGCGGTTCGCGGGGCATTCTGATCACCTCATTTTGCGGTCGAGTTGCGGTTGTTGCCATGGTGAACCTCGATCCAGTGGATGCTATATCAACCGTGAAAGTTACGAACGAAATGTTTGTTGTTTATTCGGCCTTCAACCATGTATCTGATCCCGTTAACTTGACCGCCACATCGGAATGTGATGGCCAGAGACCAGCAGAGGGCCTGCCTTCTTGTGACCTACCCAAGGCCGGGTGCAGGAACCTCGGCTTCTTCGGTCAGCGGCGATGATAGACAAGGCACTCAACTGAACGGCCCAGCCTCGTCATGGATGGTTCTCACTCGCATCCCAACTCCAGCGGCGACACTCGCGATTAAGCCATGAAGGAGGAAACGAGTGTATTGGATGAAAGTATGGATCGATACCTTGGTAGGAGTCGTGCCTTAAGAACAGAAGATAAACAAAAACAAGGCGGAAGGATTGGAGGCGCGGGTCGGAATCGAACC